>Ga0209913_1000200_pt1 | contig 60979 bp, 44 predicted proteins | sample PersoiDNA2013203_FD_185805 | JGI IMG/M metagenome (GOLD analysis project Ga0209913, IMG submission 185805) | Permafrost soil microbial communities from the Arctic, to analyse light accelerated degradation of dissolved organic matter (DOM) -... | ecosystem: Environmental > Terrestrial > Soil >...
GACTCACATGACCTCAACTCCTCGAACCGCCTGGTGCGGACCCGCATGCCAGGTGGTGTGGCAGGGGCGCAGCTTAACGGCTGCCTCCTATGCCGATCTTTTAAGGATTTTAGGGCTCAAGCCCCCGTGAAATAAGCGTTAGTAGCTATTAATACAATAGCAAATTGCAGTCCCATGCCATGTTGTCATGCGTTGCATGCACCATGCCTGGTGGTGGTGCTGGCTAGCCTGTCTGCTTCGCTTTAAACGGAAAAGACACCCTCGATACCTGACGCTTCCCAGATTGCCGCCGCGGCAGGCGTGCTATAAGAAACATATATTTGATGGCCAGTTCCGGCCCATGTGCAAAACCCAAGCAAGGAGAGACAGCATGCAAGTACAAGTGAATACCGACGACCACATCCAAGGTGGCGAGTCCCTGGCCCAATGGGTGCGAGACGAAGCGAGCAGCCGTCTGGCCCGGTTTCAAGACCATATCACCCGCCTGGAAGTTTTTCTGACCGACGTGGACAGTGGTAAATCTGGTGTCAAGGACAAACGCTGTCGCCTGGAAGCCCGCGTGGTCAATCGCCAGCCGGCTACGGTGACGGCCGAGGCCGACAACATGAACAACGCTTTCATCGACGCTGTGGACAAACTCGCGCGTGCGCTCGACACCGACCTGGGCCGCGTCAAGGACCGCAACGGGCGCGATACGATCCGCGCTGCGCAAGAGTAAGTCTGCTCCCCGGCACAGACAGCTGGGTCGCGTCAGGCCAGGCAAGGGGCAGCACGTTGATCCTCAATTCGGAAGCTGCCTCGTTGTGGTAACTGGGTCTGGTGGGGCGTGCGTAATTTTTGCCGCCACGAAGTCCGCAAACGCTTTTCAACGGTTTGCCAAAGCCAGCGGCTGTGAAACTGAGCGGACATGACCCCATGCTGCTTCTTCGCTGGACTTTGAAGCGCTCTTTTGCGTATCGCTGGATATCTATGACAAGGACGGTAAGGGCATTGAACAGTCGACACCACTGTAAAGGAGTTGGCGGACATGAACGCAAAGAATCCAAGCACTGAATCGCCGCGCCTCATCCTTGCCAAGGAGGCATTCGATGCCGTCATTTTCGATCTCGACGGCGTGGCCGATTTCCTCCAGTCGCGCGGTATTGATCTTCCCTATGGCGACACGGGCGATCCACTTGAACTCGAAAGCGTGTGCGGACTCGGTAACCGCAAGAACCGCCTGTACCTGGAAAAACTGAAGCAGGGGGTGGAAGTGTATGAGTCCACGGTCGACCTCATCCATCAATTGCGGGCGCAGGGCATCAAAACCGCCATCATCTCCGCCAGCAGAAACTGCGCGGCAGTGCTGGAATCTGCCGGTATCGCGGGTCTGTTTGACGTGCTGGTGGATGGGGTGGTCGCACAACGCCTCGGCCTGGCCGGAAAACCTGCCCCTGATGTCTTCTTGAACGCGGCGCGACAACTTGATGTGAAACCGGCGCGCAGTGTCGTGGTCGAGGATGCGATTGCTGGTGTGCAGGCTGGTCGACGTGGCGGGTTTGGCCTGGTCATCGGAGTGGACCGTAGCGGCCATGCACAGGAACTGAAAGACGCGGGCGCGCACGTGGTGATCGCCGACCTTGCGGAAGTCGGCGTAGCGAAGAAAACCGCTCTGACCCGCCAGCGCAGCGACGAGCTTGCTTCAGCCCTGGTGGCGCTTGAAGACATCAAGATCCGTATGAAAGGCAGAAGCCCTGCGGTTTTTCTTGACTATGACGGCACGTTGACGCCAATTGTGGAAAGCCCCGAGCTGGCACTGCTGTCCGACGACATGCGTGATGCGGTGCGCACACTGGCCCGGCGCTGCACGGTGGTCGTGATGAGTGGCCGGGATCTGCCCGATGTGCAGGCGCGAGTGGGTCTGAAAGACATTGTTTATGGCGGTAGTCATGGCTTTGAAATCTGCGGTCCCCAGGGCATGCACTTCGAGCAGGAGCAGGGCAGCGAATTTCTGCCCGAGCTCGACCAGGCCGAGCTGGCGCTGCGGGAGCGGCTTGGTGGCATCCCCGGCATTCTGGTCGAGCGCAAGAAATACGCCATCGCTGTCCACTTCCGCCTGGTCGGGCAGACAGACCAGGAGGCCGTGGAGCCCGCTGTGAATGCGGTGCTCGCAACACATCCGAAATTGCGCAAGACCCATGGCAAGAAAATTTTTGAAGTGCAACCGGATATCGACTGGGACAAGGGCCGGGCCATGATCTGGCTGCTCGGGAAGCTCGGCCTGGAGCAAGCCGATGCATTCGTGCTTTATCTTGGGGACGACATCACCGACGAGGATGCGTTCAGGTCGCTGAATGCGCGCGGCAACGGCATCGGCATCCTGGTGCGGGACGAACCCTGCGACACCGCAGCGCAGTACGCCCTGGGCAGCACGGAAGAAGTTCAACGTTTTCTGGGTGAACTTGCCACCCTGACAGAGGGGACAAGGGCATGAGTCAGTGGTCCTTGATTTGTGACTACTTTGATCCGGCCCAGGAAAAGCGGCGCGAGGCCTTGTGCACCCTGGGCAATGGTTATTTCGCCACTCTTTCGCAACAAGTCGCTGCCATCAAGATATCAGGCGGCCTGCTCACGGTCCAGGTGGCAGGTGTCACGCCAGAGGCCATCAAGATCGGCTTCAAGAACGATATCCATGAAGTCAGACATGGACAGACGAAGGAATTCACGCTGTAAGAAAACAGGACTGCGTCAAGTCGGACCGAGCAACGCGGCGGCGGGCATGCGCGCGAACGCTACGCCCAGCTTAATGCGCCCGTGCTTGACGACGAGTGTCTCGTCGGTGAGCACGTTGATCAATTGTGTGCCGTCGGGCAGGTTGATCGCGACTGTGGTGTCGGCCCACACGGACTCGCCCAGCGGCGAGAGGATTGCCTCCCCGAGCAGTCGGGCGAACAAGCGCCCGGCAACGACCACCAGCGTCGTGCCATTGTGGCAGCGGGTGAAGGCGAGCACGTGCTCAGCGTGCGCGCCGGTGACCTCCAGCGCTGTGTAGTCGCCGTCGCGAAACAGCGCTGGCCGCTCGCGCCGTAGCGCCAGCAGACGCCACGTGATCCACAGCTTTGCACGGCCATCCTCCGGTGCTGCCATAAGCGTTGGCAACTGCGCTGGATCGAGGGTCTCCAGCGAGCTCAGGCTCTGATCCAGTGACGCAAAGTCGACGGGCCGCCGATTGTCCGGGTCCACCAGCGTCAGGCTGATGGTCTCGTGGCCCTGGTACAAATCGGGTACACCGGGCGAGGTGAACTTGAGCAAGGTCGTGCTCAAGCTGTTGAGCGCGCCGAACCACGCTAGCGTCGCGCCGAGCGTCTGCAGCTCGGTGAAGAAGGTGTTGTTTTCGATGTGCCCCAGCAGCGCCCGCACGAAGCCTTCGAGTGCGGCCTCGTAGCTCTCGTCCGGATGGGTCCAGCGGGTGTGGAGCTTGGCCTCGCGCGCCGCCTTTTGCATGTAGCGCACGATGCGTTCGCAGTAAGGCGCCAGCGTCGTTTCGTCCAATTCGCCTACAGGCAGCGTGCCCAGCAGCGTTTGGTACAGCAGGTACTCGTCGGCGGGCGAGGGCGCCCCTGCTGCTGCGCCCCCTGCCTCCAGCCTGTGGCGCAGGCCGCGGTGGTGGGCCCGCCAGCGGCGCAAGGCCAGGCGCCAGCGCGCCGGCATTTCAGACAGCACGTTGATGCGATTGCGCACATCCTCCGAGCGCTTGTTGTCGTGGGTGGAAGTTGCCAGCATGTTGTGCGGCCAGTGCTGGGCCCTTGCGGCGTTGGCGGCGTGAAAGTCGGCCACCGTGACTCCGAAACGGCTTGGGTCGCCGCCGACCTCGTTGAGCGAACTCAAGGGGAAATAGCGATAAAAAGCCGTGTCCTCGACGCCCTTGGCCGCCACCGGTGCGCTGAATTGCTGGAACCGGATGGCAAAGCGGCGCACGCGCTGGCACAGGCTGTCAGGGGCATCGGGCAGCGCCTGCCCGAGCAGGGTCTGGCGTATGAAGCCAAAGATCGACAGGTCGGCGTCCTGGCTGTGGTGCTCGGCATCCCGCACGGCCCAGTCCACAAAGCGCTGGTCCTGCTCGGAGGCCGATTCAATGATGTAGGTGCGGTAGACCGGCAGGCAGGCGGCCACTTCGGTCAAGGCGCGGCGCAGCGCATTGAGTGTGTAGTCGCGGGTGCGCCGGTCGGCGCGTGCGATGCGCAGTAGTTCGGTTGACAGGACATTGAGCTCGGAGGCCAGCGCCGTGCGGATGATGTCGCGCTTGCCGGCATACGCCAGCTCGTTGAAACTCTCGCCGACCGCGGTGAAGTTGCGCCAGATCAGCTCGAACTTGGCCGCCGCCGAGGGGTCAACCAATAGACCATTGAGCAGATTGGCAAAGCGGTAGCCGGTCATGCCGTGGATGTGCCAGCCGAGCGGGATCTCCTCGTGCGGTGCCGCAATCTTTTCCGCCACCACATAGAGCGGTCGCGCCGGCCGGCCCTGCTCATCCAGGGCTGCCAGCAGCAGGCCGGCACGCCGCGCGTAGCCGCTCTGCAACTGCTGGAAATAGCGTGCCGGATCGTACAGCCCGTCCGGATGATCGATGCGCAGCCCGTCCACCATGCCGGCCGCGGCGAGGTCCAGTGCAAACGACTGCGTGGCTTCGAACACCTCTTCGCGCTCCATGCGCAGGGCGGCGAGTTCATTGATGTCGAAGAAGCGCCGGTAGTTGATGTCGTCGGCGGCGACGCGCCAGTAGGCGAGCCGGTAGGCCTGCACTTCGATCAGCGCATGCAGCTCATCACGTGCGCCTGCCAGGTTGAATTCAGCCACCACACTCGCGATCGCCTGCGCCACGCCCGCCTGGCGCGCCAGCCGCGCCATGCGGGCCTTGAGCAATTCCTTGTCACGCGAGCGCTCGGCACGTGCGCCGGGGTCGGCAACGTCGCGCCCGGGCAGGTGACCGAAAGCGGTGGCCGTGCTGGCCAGGCTGGCGGCCAGGTCCACATCACCGAGCCGCGCCTGCGCCAGCATCAACACCTGCGGGTAGCTCTCGGGCGCCAGCGGAAAGCGATGGTCAAAATAATGCAGCGCCAGACTGCCAGCGCTGTCGTCAAATCGCAGTTCGATCTTGCCGCTCATGAGGACATCGCCGTAGTGGTCGCTCAGCACCGGGAGCAGCACTTTGCCGGTGAGTTCGGGGTTGAGTGGTTGCCAGTCGATGTCAAAGTGCTGGGCAAACAGCGAGGCCGGCCCGTTCTCCAACACGTCCATCCACCAGGCGTTGTCACCACCCATGACGCCCATGTGGTTGGGCACCATGTCGAGCAGCATGCCCATGCCGCGTTCACGTAAGCCTGCGGCGAAGCGTTCGAAGCCTTCACGCCCACCGAGTTCGGGGTTGACCTCGTTGTGTGCCACCACGTCATAGCCGTGCATGCTGCCGGCGCGTGCCCGCTGGATCGGCGAGCAATAGACATGACTCACGCCCAGGCGCGCCAGGTAGGGCAGGATGCGGATGGCATCCGTGAATGTGAAATCCTCGTGGAATTGCAGCCGATAGGTGGCGCGCGGCACCGTCGCCTGTGCACGGCCGCGGTTGGAGGCCGCACCGGACCAGCGTGGCCGCAGCCCGGACAGGGTGCGGCTCAGACTCAGCATCGCTTCACTGCTGGCCAATTCTGCCAGGTCCAGCGGCAGCTTGCGCCGCCAGTTGGGTTGTTCATCGATGGTGCCGGGCATATTGATTTGCTCAGCGACGCCGAGCACGTCCTCGAGCTGGACCGTCATGATCGCGCACGGTGTTGCCGCCAGAAACGCGTGAACCGCCTGTCCGGCGTGCGCCGACAGGTTTGACCCGGCCAGCACATCCGCCACCTCGTGCGCCGCCAGCAGATCGGCATGCTGCAGAGCCAGCAGAAGCTGCACGCGTTCCTGGGCGCGGTCGAGCAGTTGCTTATCGAAGACCTGCAGGTCGGAGAACAGGCCAAGCTGCAGACGCAGGCGCAAGTCCTGCCCGCGCCACCAGCCGGCCAGTGTCGCCAGGTCGTGCGTGCTGACGGCCACCAGCGCATTCGTCGGGTAGGCGGTCGCCGGTTTGAATTCGCCATTGTCCTGGCGTTCGAAGTACAGCAGGCGATAGGACAGCACGTCGAAACGCGCCAGCGCCGAACGCACCTCGCCGGCCACGGTGCCCAGGTCTTCGCCGATCACCATGCAGCGGTTGCGCTGACTCTCCAATGCCACGATGGCCAGCATCTCGTCCAGCGCGTAATGCACATAGGTGCCTTCGCGCGCGGTCTGCCCAGGGGGTATCCAGAACAGGCGCATCAAGCCCATCACATGGTCAATGCGCAGTGCGCCCGCACCCCGCATGTTGGCGCGCAAGGTGTCGATGAAGTAGCGATAGTGGCTGGTGCGAAGACGATCAGGTTGTAGCGGCGGCAGACCCCAGCCCTGGCCATTCGGATTGAACTCATCCGGTGGTGCGCCAACGCTCGCATTCGCGGCAAAGCACGCGCGCTCGCTCCAGACATCGGAGCCCGCGCGATCGACCGAGACCGCGAGGTCGACATACAGGCCCACACCCATTCCCAGCGTCTGGCAGTAGTCGCTCGCGCGTGCCAACTGGCTGACCGCCAGCCATTGCAGGTACTGGTGGTACCGCACACGCTCGGCGTGTTGCTTCGCGAAGGATCTAACCTCGGGATTGTCGGGATCCTGGTACGCCAGCGGCCATGCAGGCCAACCCCAAATGGCGGCATCGTTGGCCTGAAAATGCGCCTGCAGCGCTTCAAAGAGGGCGTGGCGGTACAACGCCTCGCCGCCCTGCACCACGAACGCGAGAAAGGTGCGTCCGGCGTCGTCACCCGCCTGTAGACCATCGGGCGTCAAATGGCGTTCACGGAAATGACTAAACAATAATTCGAGCGCCTCGAATTTCACTGCGGCAACCCCAACATAGTCGACCAGCGGCGCCTCGCGCAAACGCGCCAGCCGGGCCTGAAATTCGAAGGAATGCACCAGCCGCGCCAGCGCGTCACAGCTGGCGAAATCATCGACCGCTTCGACATCGATGTACAACACGTTGAGCTGCAGGCGCGACGAGGGGCTGTAGGGGCTGGCATGGGCCGGGTTGTGCACGAACAGCGCGTGCAAGGGGTTGAGGCCCATGATGTCGGCACCGCGTTCGGCCATTTGTCCGACCAGCTGCGCGAGATCGCTGAAGTCCCCGATGCCCCAGTTGCGCGGGGAGCGCAGTGCATACAGCTGCACTGTGGGTCCCCAGACCTTGCCGCCATTCTGCAGTGCCGCCGGACGATAGCAACGCTCGGGTGCGCTGATCACCAGTGTCTCGCCGGCCAGGTCCGCCACGCTGAGGCGGTGGTAGCCGGCGGCCAGCCGCAAGCTGAACGACAGCTTGCGTTCGCACCAGGTGACGCCGTCGAGTTCGGTGCGGGCGATCTCGGGCAGCGCATCGGCGGCCACCTCGCCCTGGTGCAAGGTGCCGGTTTCCTCGCACAGTTGCCAGCGGATGCGGGTCAGCGAGGCGGGCAGGCGCAGCGACAAGTTCCACTCTAACGCCGATGCCCGAATTGCCACCACCGGCGGCAGCGCCTGGCGCCAGGCAGAGCGCAGCACGGCGTCGAGTGCGCCAGGCGCGTTCGATTCGTCAGCCAGGGTGACGCCGAACTCCGCCAGCAAGGCCAGCAGGCTCGCGCGGGCCACCGGCTGGCGCGTGCCCCAGATGTCATCGTACGCAGTGGCAATGCCAAAGTGTGCGCACAGTTGGCTCAGCGCCTGCGCGTTGTGCTCGGTCCACGGGCTAGACAAGATCGCTCTCCTGTAGCGTCAGAACTACGGCGCCGCGCGCGAGCCGTAGCGCGGCACCCGCCTCGGGTTCAAGGCCGGTGCCGTAGAGGAGTTCGCCCGGCGGGGCCACCACGCCGACGCGCGGCTGTGGGCCGAAATGCGCGAGCAGATGCAGGCACGCACCATTCGCTGGAGTGCCCGCGTGGTCGAGCGTCCATTCAACCGACAGCGTTTCGCCCTCGCAGTGAAAGCGGCCAGCGCCTTGTTGGCCGGCCAGCAGTGGTGTCAGTCGGCGTTGGCGCAGGTGCAGCAGGTGGCGTACCTCGTCCAGCCAGTCCTTGTGAGGCGCGGTGTCACGCTCTTCCCAGCGCAGCTTGGAGGCCAGAAAGGTGGCTTCCATGTTCGGGTCTGGAATGCGTGCCTGGGCAGCTTCACTGGCGAACGCGGCAAAGCGGCCGAACTCAGCACGCCGTCCGCGCGACACCGCATTCGCCAACGCTGGACCGAAATCGCAGAAGTACAGAAAGGGCGTGGAGGCTGCGAACTCTTCACCCATGAACAGCATGGGTATGTGCGGTGACAGCAACACACAGGCGAGGGCGGCACGCACCAGCACCGGATCGCCCAATGCGTGGATGCGTTGACCGAAGGCGCGGTTGCCGACCTGATCGTGCGACTGCAAAAAAGAGACAAAGGCCGCCAGTGGCAGCTGCGTGCCCGGCTCGCCGCGCCGCTCGCCGTGACGAAACGGCGAGGACTGCCCCTGGTAGATGAAACCCTGCGCCAGTGCCCGCCCGAGCTGGGCCACCGGTGCGTCGGCGTAGTCAGCGTAGTAGCCGTCAGTCTCGCCGGTGGCCAGGACATGGACGGCATGGTGCAGATCATCATTCCATTGCGCCGTGCCTGCGAGCGGCACGCCCTGCTCGTCGCGTGTCAGCAGAGAGGCCTGGTTGGCGTCGTTCTCAAGGACCACATGGATCTGGCGCGCACAGCCCGGGCCGGCGCGCAGCGCCGCGCAGATTTCGCGCACGATGTGCTGGTCGGAGTCATCGCGTATCGCGTGGATCGCATCCATGCGAAGACCGTCGAACTGGAACTCTTCCACCCAGTAAAGCGCGTTGTGGATGAAGAAGTCGCGCACCGTGCGCGAGTCCGCGCCGTCAAAGTTGATGGCTGCACCCCAGGGTGTCTGGTGAGTCGGGTTGAAAAACTGCGGGCAGTAGGCGTGCAGGTAGTTGCCCTCTGGGCCGAAGTGGTTGTAGACGACGTCAAGTAGCATCATCAGACCGAGCCCGTGGGCGGTATCGATCAGGGTTTTGAGCTCGTCCGGGGTGCCATAGGCGGCATCGGGCGCGAAGGGTAGTACGCCGTCATAGCCCCAACTGCGCCGACCGGGGAATTCAGCGAGCGGCATCAGTTCCACGGCGGTGATGCCGAGTTCGGCCAGCGCCGCCAGGCGGCGCTGTGCTGCGGCAAAGGTGCCCTCGGGGGTGAAGGTGCCGACATGCAATTCGTAAATCACGGCCTCTTTCCAGGGTCGGCCGCGCCAAGTATGGTGCCGCCACCTATAGGCGTGCGGGTCGATCACCTGGCTGGCGCCGTGCACATCGTCGGGGTTGCAGCGCGAGGCTGGGTCGGGCACGCGCAGGCCGTTGGGCAGGCGGTAGCGGTAGCGATCATCGGCCTGGGCACCGAGCAGCGTCAACCGGTGCCAACCGTCTGCGCTACGCGCCATCGGGTGTGCGAGCGCGCCAGTGTCGAGCCCGTGCTCAAGCACGACTTCTTCAGACCCCGGCGCCCACAGCGCAAAGTGCACGCCACCGCCCGACAGCACACTGGCGCCAAAAGGCATGGTGTGGGCGTGTTTCATGGTCACTTCATGCAAGCGTCCTGGCGCGGGTCAGCAGTACCAGGGAGCGAGATTGCAGCGGATAGCTCGCCTGCCCCCACGCTGGCGGCGAAGCGAGCGGTAGACCGTTGTCGGCCGGTGGAAGGGTTTGGGTCGCGGTGTCAAACAATAGCAGCCATTCGCCGTCGCGCACCGGCGGCAGGGCAAAGGGTATCTCGGCATGGTGGCTGTTCAGGAGCAGCAGAAAGTCGTCGTCGTGCAGTGTTTCGCCACGTGCGCCTCGCTCCGAAATGCCACAGCCCGACACCAGCATCGCCAGGCATCGCGCCTGGTTGTCGCTCCAATCCTGCCCCATCATCTCGCCGCCGTCGGGTTTCAGCCAGCACACATCCTTATCCGCGTCGCCCTCCTGCGGCTTACCTTCGAAGAAGTTGCGCCGACGCAGAGACGGGTGCGCCCGGCGCAGCAAGATCAAGCGTTGCACAAAGGTATACAAGGCGTCGCGCGCCGGACTCGGGGTCCAGTCCAGCCAGGCCAGTTGGTTGTCCTGACAGTAGACGTTGTTGTTGCCCAGTTGCGTGTGGCCGCGTTCGTCACCAGCCAGCAGCATGGGCAAGCCTTGTGACAGTAGCAACGTGGCCAACAGGTTGCGCTTCTGGCGCTCCCGCAGAGCGAGAATGGCGAGGTCGTCACTTTCCCCCTCGGCGCCGCAGTTCCAGGACAGGTTGTGGTTGTTGCCGTCGCGGTTATCTTCGCCATTGGCCCCGTTGTGCTTGCCGTTGTAGGAGACCAGGTCGTGCAGCGTGAAGCCGTCGTGCGCCGTGACGAAGTTGATGCTGGCGTGGCTGCGTTTGCCCGACCAGCCGTAGAGGTCATGCGAGCCGGTGAGGCGCTGTGCAAGCTCACCGATCTGCCCGTCGTCGCCTTTCCAGTATGCGCGCATGCCGTTACGGTAGCGGTCGTTCCACTCGGCCCAGCCGTGCGGGAAGTTGCCAACCCGATAACCACCGCTTCCCAAGTCCCAGGGCTCGGCGATCAGCTTGACGCGGTTGAGCGTCGGGTCCTGGCGGATGGCGTCGAAAAAACCGCCCAGGTTCTCCACCTCACCGGCTTCGCGCGCCAGCGCGGAAGCAAGGTCGAAGCGAAAGCCGTCGACATGCATCTCTTCAACCCAGTAGCGCAAGGAGTCCATCATCAACTGCAGCGCGCGCGGGTGCTCAATGTTGACGGTGTTGCCGCAGCCGCTGAAGTCGTCGTAATAGCGGTGGTTGTCGGCGTTGGCAATGTAGTAGGACGCGTTGTCGATGCCGCGCAAGGAGAGCGTGGGCCCAAGCTGATTGCCTTCGCAGGTATGGTTGTAGACCACGTCAATGATCACCTCGATGCCGGCTGAGTGCAGCGTCTTCACCATGGTCTTGAATTCCTTGACCTTGCCCGAAGCGCTGTAGCGCCTCTCTGGGGCGAAGAAGCCCAGGGTGTTGTAGCCCCAGTAGTTTGAAAGCCCTTTAATGGCCAGGTGGCGTTCACTGATGTAGCTGTGTACCGGCAGCAATTCAATCGTGGTGACCCCCAGGCGCTTCAGGTAGTCGACCACCGGGGCACAGCCGAGCCCCGCGTAGGTGCCGCGCAACTGCGCTGGCACCTCCGGATGGGTCATGGTGAAGCCGCGCACGTGCAACTCATAGATGACCATGTCCTGCCACGGTACCGTGGGCCGGCGGTCGTCGCCCCATGTGAAAGCGGGCTCGAGCACGCGGCTCTTGGGCACCAGTGGCGCACTGTCGCGGCGGTCGAACGAGAGGTCCTCGCGTTTGCTGCCGATGGTGTAGCCATAGAGCGCATCGCCCCAGCGCAATTGGCCGATGAGGTCTTTGGCATAGGGATCAACCAACAGCTTGTTGGGGTTGAAGCGGTGGCCCTCTTCGGGTCTGTAGGGGCCGTGCACGCGGTAACCGTAGGCCAGACCCGGGCGGGCCTCGGGCAGGTAGCAGTGCCAGATGTCGTCGGTGCGTTCGCGAATCTCGATGCGTTGGCGTTCGTGACGACCGGTCTCGTTGAATAGACACAACTCTACTTTCTCGGCATGTTGCGAGAACAGCGCAAAATTGACGCCTTCGCCGTCCCAGTGGGCGCCGCGCGGATAAGCGCGGCCGGGCCAGATTGCGGTGATCAGCTCATTTGTTTTCATGGTCGAGTGTGTCCCTGGCCTTCTTGTCGCGCGGCCACCAGTGCTCAATGCGTTCGGCCGCCCAGTCCCGGCCGCCCAGACCAAAGGCGAGTGCCAGCGCAAACACGATGCCGGCAAGAATCACCAGGAAGCTCTCGCGAATAATGTCGCCTCCGACCTTGATCTGCTCCAGTGCAATCAGGACCACGAAAGCCATGATGGCGTACTGCGCCAGCTTGCCCAGGAGGCTCGCATCCGGCAGCTTGAGGCTGCTGACGACAGTGTTTCCGACGAAGCGCGCGAAGTAAGAGCCGAACGCCAGCACCCCCAGCGCAACAAAGACATTCGGAATAAACCACACCACACGCGACAGCAGATCAGTGATGTAGGTCAGGCCGAGTCCGTTGAAGGCAATCAGCAGGGCCGCCAGGATGACCAGCCAGTACAGGAGCATGCCGAAGAGGGAGGTCGTGTCGCCGGACATGCCGCCTTGGCGCAGGAAGTTGTCCAGGCCCGAGCGCTCGGTGAGGACGTTGAAATTAATCGCACGCAATGCCTTGGTCACCGCGATACGTGCCACCTTGGCGAGTAGCCAGCCACCCAGCACCACCACCACGGCGATCAGCAGGCGTGGAAGGAACGCACCAATCTGAAAAAGTATGGCCCGCAAGGGTTCGAGCTGAATGTCCAATTTCTCCATGATGTCTACTCCAGTTGGGGTTGCAGGTGCAAAGGCGACCTCAGCGTGCCATGCCCGTATCAGGGTCAATCAGGGCCAGGATACCTTGCAAAGGCACTTGGACCCAGTCGATGCGATTATTGAGTTCGTATCGGAGTTCGTAAAGTGCCTTTTCAAGTTCGAACAAAGCGAGCAGGTCCAAGTCAACCGGCTGCCCCGATTTGACTGACACCATTGTGTGCTCGTAGGCCGCCAGAAAGGTCTCGCGGGTGGTGCGTTCCCACTCGCGCACGGCGGGTTCCAGTTGATCAAACTCGGCAGCATTCTGTGCCACGCTCCGCAGCGCTGACCAGCTGGCATAGTTGAAAGATCGCAGCATGCCGGCCACGTCGCGCAAGGGTGAACTCTTGGTGCGGCGTTCTTCAAAGCTGCGGGCTGGCTCACCCTCGAAGTCGATGATCACGAAATCGTTGCCGGTCACGAGGACTTGGCCCAAATGGTAGTCACCGTGGTAGCGGGTTTTGATGCCAACCTTCCCCTCGGTCTTGACGACGGCGATGCGAGCCTGCAGGCGGTCCTGTTGCGACAGCAGGGCTTGGGCTTCATCTTGGGCGGCTGCGGGCAATTGCGCCTGGCGCTCGCGCAGCAGTGACAGCGTAGCGGTGGCCTCTCTAGCCGCTCGGTCCTTGAACATGACGATATCTTTCGATAAGAGAGGCTCGGGGTCGAAGGTCGGTTCTGAGGTGTGCTGCGCCAGTGCGAGGTGAAGCTCTGCGGTGCGCTGGCCGAGCGTGGCGGCCAAAGCCAGGAAGCCGCCATGCGTTTCGGCAGCGGCGGCAGTGGCGTCGCCGGAGATGCGCAGCTCTTCCAGAAAGCGCTCGACGTAGCGTGATGTGTAGTCCCAGCCGTCCCCTTGATTGGCCACGTAACCCTGGACCAGGGCCAGCGTCATGACGCTGCCGTCGTTCATGAAGTATTCGAGTGCGCCCAGCACCGGTACGCAGTTTGGGTAGCGTACGACTTCGGTCAGGAAGCGACCCATCTCCAGTTCGGGATTCAAGCCTTGGCGCAGACGACGGTAACCCTTGAGGAAAAGCGTGTCATCCAGTGTCACAACCGTGTTGCTGCTCGTCGTGCTCGGACGCGACACCGCCAGCGCGGCAATATCGGAGGTGAAATTTTTGAACACAACCGTAGGCTTGAACTGTAGGCGCCCGACCGCAGTCGCGATTTCCGTACCGACGCCGATGGCCTGAACCATGGCGCGGCAGAAGGCCGGGTCGTAGAAAGCATCGCCCATGATCCCGACGTTGGCTTGCTGGCGCACTTTGGCGAGCGCGGCGGGCGCGAGGTTGGCGATTCGCTCTTCGTCGCGCTCCTCCCATGCCAGCGCCAGCGGCATGAAATAGGTCGATTCCCCGACGGGTCCGTCCAGTTTCAGGATGGGCAGCATCCAGCTGAATTTGCCTGCCTCCCACACCGCATGATCGACCAGCCGGGCGCGTTCGATGGCAGTGCCCTTGGAGGCGTACCAACGCTGGATCTCGATATGACGCGGTAGCGTGTCCGTTTCGAATTGCGTGCGCATGCGGTCGGCCATTCCGATTCGCCACGGCATCACGCGGTCGCGGAAGAAGCTGGTCCAGCCATCAAATAGCACCAACGTTGGGCGATCTTGCAGTGCCACATGCTCTTGATGCCAGCTTGGAACTTCAGCATCGGCCGCGAGCCGGAACCAGTAGAAACCGAATGACGGCAGTGTCAGCAGGTACGGCAGCTCGCCAATCGGAGGGAACGAGGTGCGTCCCAGCATCTCGACCGGCACACGGCCCTTGTAGGCCGACAGCTCCAGCTCCACCGGCTGCGCCGCGCGAGACAGATTGAACACTGCCAGGATGGTGTCGTCCTCGTACGCGCTCAGGTACGCCAGGATCTTGCGGTTGCCAGGCTTGAGGAAGCTGCGCTTGCCGCGGCCGAAGGCGTGGCTGCTTTTGCGCACGGCGAGCATCCGCTTGGTCCAGTTCAGCAGTGAGCTGATGTCGCGCGCCTGGGCCTCGACGTTGAGAGCCTCGTAGCCGTACATCGGATCCATGATGGGTTGCAGGTAAAGGCGCTGTGGATCGGCACGGGAGAAACCCGCATTGCGGTCGGGGCTCCACTGCATCGGTGTGCGCACGCCGTTGCGGTCACCGACAAACATGTTGTCGCCCATGCCGATCTCGTCACCGTAGTAGATGATCGGCGAGCCGGGCATCGACAGCAGCATTGCGTTCATCAGCTTGATGCGATCCGCGTCATTCTCCATCAGTGGGGCGAGGCGGCGGCGGATACCCAGGTTGATTCGCGCTCGCGGGTCAGCCGCATACATGCGGTACATGTAGTCCCGTTCCTTGTTGGTCACCATCTCCAGCGTCAGCTCGTCGTGGTTGCGCAGAAAGATGGCCCACTGGCAGCCGTCGGGGATCTCCGGCGTTTGCTGCATGATTTCGATAATCGGGTGACGGTCTTCCTGAGCGATCGCCATGTACATGCGCGGCATCAGCGGGAAGTGGTAGGCCATGTGGCACTCGTCGCCGTCGCCGAAGTATTCCCGGACATCCTCGGGCCACATATTGGCTTCAGCCAGCAGGAAGCGGTTCTTGTACCGCGCGTCGATGGCCGCGCGCAGCTGCTTGATCACCGCGTGCGTCTCCGGCAGGTTCTCGTTGCTGGTGCCATCGCGTTCGATAAGGTAGGGGATGGCGTCGAGGCGGAAACCGTCAACGCCCATGTCGAGCCAGAATCGCATGGTCTTGAAGATTGCTTCGAGCACTTTGGGGTTGTCGAAATTCAGATCAGGCTGATGACTGAAGAAGCGGTGCCAGAAGAAGGCCTTGGCCACCGGGTCCCAGGTCCAGTTGGAGGTCTCGGTATCGGTGAAGATGATGCGCGTGTCTTTGTACAGCTGATCGCTATCGCTCCAGACATAGAACTCGCGCTCGGGCGAGCCCGGTGGCGAGCGTCGCGCTGCCTGGAACCACGGGTGATCGCTCGATGTGTGGTTCATGACGAGCTCGATGATCACCCGCAAGTCGCGCTTGTGCGCCTCGGCCAGCATCTCACGAAAGTCATCGAGCGAGCCGTACTGTGGGTGAACGTCTTCATATTCCGCAATGTCGTAGCCGTCATCGCGCATCGGCGAGGGATAGAAGGGCATCAGCCAGATGGTGTTGACCCCTAGGTCCCGGACATAGTCGAGCTTGACTGTGACGCCCTTGAAGTCGCCCATGCCGTCGTCGTTGCTGTCGAAAAATGCTTTGACGTTGAGCTGGTAGATGACCGCGTCGCGGTACCACAGCGGATCGTCGCGGCTATCAATCTCGACAGTCTCGAGCGTCAGATTGGTCGCAGGTGCATTCATCAGTGGTCGGTTTCAAAAATAGTAATCGAAGTCGCGCTCATCGCGGATGCGTCGGCGCACCACGAAGACGTGTGCTGGCGCGCTGTGCGGATCCAGACGGATGTAGTGATGCTGGCCTTGCCACAGAAAGCGCTGGTTGCTTAGCAGGTCGTGCATCTGAAATGGATGCGAAGCATCCACCCCGATCGATTCGGGGTTCAAATGGACCATGCCTGACTGGACGTTGTAGGGGTCAAGATTGACCACCGTGACCACCACGTTGCTGCCATCATCCGAGGTTTTCGCGTAGGCCAGAAGCTGGTCGTTGTCGATGGGCAGGAAGCGCAGGCCGTGGTCGGCATGAAGCGCAGGGTTGTCGTGACGGATCTGATTGATGCGGGTAATGAAGGGTGCCAGGCTATCTGGGTCGTCATGGTTCCACGTAAGCAACTGGTACTTCTCAGAATTCAGATACTCCTCGCTGCCGGGCGACTTTGGCAAATGCGCGCGCAACTCATAGGCCGGGCCGTAGATGCCATAGCTCGCCGCCAGTGTGGCGGCAAGAACCAGACGGGCCATGTACGTGGCGGGCTCGCCGCTTTGCAACTGTTCGTGCAGGATGTCCGGTGTGTTGGGCCAGACATTGGGGCGGAAGTAGTCAACACCCGGACCGCTTGAGAGCTCCGTGAAGTACTCGATCAGTTCTTGTTTGTTGTTGCGCCAGGTGAAATAGGTGTAAGACTGTGTGAAGCCGAGTTTGGCCAGCCGGTGCATGACCTTCGGTCGGGTGAAAGCTTCGGCCAGGAAGAGGACATCGGGGTGCTTGCGCTTGATATCGCCGATTGCCCACTCCCAGAACGGGAAGGCTTTGGTATGCGGGTTGTCTACGCGGAATATTTTCACGCCCTCAAGAATCCAGTGGTCGAACACGCTTTTGAGCTCGGCCCATAAGCCGCGCCAATCTTCACTTTCGAAATTGAACGGGTAGATATCCTGGTATTTCTTCGGCGGGTTCTCAGCACACTGCACGCTGCCGTCTGGGCGCCAGCGGAACCAGCTCGGGTGCGCCTTGACGTAGGGATGGTCGGGCGAGCACTGAAAGGCGATGTCGAGCGCGATCTCAAGCCCAAAGTCTGCGGCCTTGGCCACCAGGTGCCTGAAATCTTCCGGTGCACCCAGCGCCGGCAGGATCGACTTGTGGCCACCCTCGACGGCGCCGATCGCCCATGGGCTGCCGACATCACCAGGCTCACCGACCAGTGCGTTGTTTTTGCCCTTGCGCTGCACCGATCCGATGGGATGGATCGGTGGAAAGTACAAAACGTCGAACCCCATCGCTGCGATCACAGGCAGGCGGGCCTCCACATCTTTGAAAGTGCCGTGTCGGCCTGGCTCAGGCGCGGCGGAGCGAGGGAACAACTCGTACCAGGTGCTAAAGCGCGCGCGTGCGCGGTCTGCGACCAGCGGCAACTCCTGAGCGGAGTTCGCAGCAAGACTGCGGTCGGGATAACGTGCCGCCAATTGAGCTAGAGACTCATCCAGCGCCAGTGCCTTGAGGAGTGTCGCATCGACCGTACGGTCGGTTGCTGCTGCCCTTAGATCCTTGGCCCAGTTGGTCAGCGCCTTGCAGTCCGCTCCGCGCGCACGCTGCGCCGCTGCAGCGATCTCAATCGCGCCGGCCTGCGACGCAATGCGGATGTCGTCAACATCGATGCGGCGCGTCATCTCGTAGCGCCAGGACTCGAACGGATCTACCCAAGCGGTGACCGAGTAACGATAGCGCCCGACCGCAGGGGGTGTGAACCCCGCGGACCAGACGTCGTTGCCCAGAGGCTTCATGGGGACTTCGTGCACCTCGGCCTGTTCTTCCTTGCGCCAGCGCAACACGACACGCAACACGTCGTGACCATCGGTGAAGCAATGGGCCGTCACCGCCATGCTTTCACCCGCCACGCGTTTCACCGCGAAACGGCCGCCGTCCACATTGGGAAGAACGGCATCAATCACGGCGCGGATGCGCCCGTCCTCGACAGAGGCGCAAGGGAGGGGTGTCTGGGCTGTGGCGGACTTAGGCATGGGGCACGTGTTCAAAGATGAGTGTGGACAGTGGTGGCAAAGTCAGGCACACCGAATGCGCTCGGCCATGGAATCGCACGGGAGAGGCTTCGACACCACCCAGGTTGCCCCAGCCCGCGCCACCAAATTCGCTGGCGTCGCTGTTGATCACTTCACGCCAGAAGCCGGCCAATGGCACGCCGAGCATGTAATTGGTGCGTGGCACCGGCGTCATATTGCTGACGATCAGCAAGGGTTCTCCACGCTCACGCGGCTTGCGCAGGAAGGCGAAAACGCTGGTGTCAGCCGCGTCGGCCTCCACCCATTCAAATCCGGCGGGAGAGAAGTCCAACTGGTAGAGGGCCGGCAGGCTGCGGTACACGCGGTTAAGCTGCGCCACGTAGCGTTGTAGTCCGGCATGACCTTCCAGCGTCGTCACCCACCATTCCAGCTCGCCGTCGTGGGTCCATTCGCGCCGCTGGCCGAACTCACCGCCCATGAAAAGCAGCTTCTTGCCAGGATGCGCCCACATGTAACCGAACAGCGCACGCAGGTTCGCAAACTGCTGCCAGGTGTCGCCGGGCATCTTGCCCAAGAGCGATCCTTTGCCGTGCACCACCTCGTCGTGTGATAGCGGCAGGACAAAATTCTCGGTGAAGGCATACACCAGCGAGAAGGTTAGCTTGTGATGGTGGTATTTGCGGTGGATCGGCTCTTCCTGCATGTACGCCAGGCTGTCGTGCATCCAGCCCATATTCCACTTCATGCCGAAGCCCAGCCCGTCCATGTCGGTCGGCCGCGACACGCGCGGCCAGGCGGTTGACTCCTCGGCGATGGTGAGCGTATCGGGATGCTCACGGTACACGGCCTCGTTCAGGGTCTGCAAGAAATCGACGGCTTCCAGGTTTTCTCGTCCACCATGGCAGTTTGGAATCCACTCGCCCTCCTTGCGGGCGTAGTCAAGGTAGAGCATGGATGCGACGCCGTCCACCCGCAGGCCGTCCAGGTGGTACTTGTCCAACCAGAACAGCCCCGATGAAATCAGGAAGCTGCGCACTTCATTGCGCCCGTAGTTGAAGATGCTCGAGTTCCATTCGGGGTGGAAGCCCTGCCGCGGATCGGAATGCTCGAACAGATGGGTGCCATCGAAATAGCCAAGCCCGTGCTCATCCGTCGGAAAATGCGAGGGCACCCAGTCCAGCAGCACGCCGATTCCGTGCTGGTGCAAGTGATCAACGAAGTGCATGAAGTCCTGCGGTGTGCCAAAGCGCGAGGTGGGTGCAAAGTACCCAGTTGTCTGGTAGCCCCATGAGCCATAGAACGGATGCTCAGTCACCGGCATCAGCTCAACATGGGTGAAGCCCATCTCGATCACATAGTCGGCCAGCGAATGCGCAAGTTCGCGGTAGTCGAGGAAGTGTCCGTCCTTGCGTCGCCAGGAGCCGAGATGGATCTCATACACAGACATCGGTGCATCGAGCGCGTTCTTTGGGCCGCGCGATGACATCCACTGATCGTCTTTCCAATCGTGTTCAAGGCTCCAGATGCGCGAGGCCGTTGCGGGGGGGGCTTCCGCATAAAACGCGAACGGGTCCGCCTTGTCCACGACATAGTTGCCATGATTTGAGTGAATGCGGTACTTGTAGCCCTGACCGCGAACCGCGTTCTCGACGAAACCTTGCCAGATGCCGGAGCCGTCGTCGCGCAGACCAAGACGATCCACATTGCCGGACCAGTAGTTCCAGTCGCCGACGACAGAGACAGATTCAGCGTTTGGTGCCCAGACTGCGAAGTTCGCGCCGCCGTTGGACTGCAAGTGGCAGCCAAGCTTGTTGTACAACTTCGCGTGTGTTCCCTCACGGAAGAGATAGATGTCGTGATCGCTCTTCATATAGTTTTCAGCTTAGCACACAGGGCTCATTCATGGTCATTCCCTGTCGCAAGGCAGACTCTGTCTGCAGGCCGCCTTCAGTCCAATGCGGGCGTGGCAAAGCGTTTTTTTTCATAGGGTCGAAGTACCTGGCATATCGGTTAGCCGACTGCGCCGACGTTGGGTGGCGGCATCGAGCAGCATGCGCCCGGCCCAGCGGAAGACGTTGAACTCCGCCACCAAGCCGCGCATCAGGCGCATACGGTCGCGCTGCTCGGTTTCGGGCATGCTCAAAGCCAGGTGCAGGGCAGCCGCACACTGGTCGGCATCGTAGGGGTTGACGATCAGTGCCTCGGGCAGCTCGCGAGCGGCCCCGGTGAATTCGGACAGTACCAGCACACCGCGTTCATCGTCGCGGGCAGCCACGAACTCTTTGGCCACCAGGTTCATGCCATCGTGCAGGCTGCTGACAAAGCACAGATCAGCGGCGCGGAAATATTCATAGACCTGGGGTGGCGCGTGCTGCTCAATCTTCAGCAGGATGGGGGCGGGTCCACGGCTCCTAAAGCGCGCATTGATGCGCGCTGCCAGGGCCCGCACCTGCGCCTCATGGTGCTGGTATTCGTCGATGCCCGAGCGCGTCGGCGCGGCAATCTGGACAAACGTGAAATGGCCGATCCAGTCCGGATTCAACTCCAGCAGGCGCTCAATGGCCCGAAAGCGCTCCAGGATGCCTTTGGTGTAATCCAGACGGTCAACGCCGATGCCCAGCTTGTGTTCGGGTGGCAAGTCGTTTAGCTGTCGAATGTAGGCGCGGCAATCGGGCACATTCTTTTGCAGCAGTTCCGGGTCCGGTGGCCAGGCGATGGAAATCGGGTAACGCCGCACGGCGGTGAGTTTGCCCCCAAAAGAGACGTTGAACGATTCGCGGTCGACCCGCGCTTCCAGAAAGCGGTCCACCGTATCAACAAAATTGTTGCAGTGGGACTGGGTGTGAAAACCCATGATGCTGCTGCCCAGCATGCCGGCCAATATCTCCTCACGCCATGGGCAAATGGCAAACGACTCGGGGTTGGGCCAGGGGATGTGCCAGAAGCTGATGATGGTGGCATCAGGCAGCTCGTCGTGGATCATCTTGGGCAACAGCGCAAAGTGGTAGTCCTGCACCAGCACAATCGGGTTTTTGGTCTTGGCCTCACTCACCACCGCCTTGGCAAACTTGCGGTTAACCGCTACGTACTGCGTCCAGTCGCTGGAGCGGAAAATAGGCCGCACGTGGGCGATGTGGCACAGGGGCCAAAGCCCCTCATTGGAAAAACCGTAGTAGTAGCCCGCTTCTTCCTCAGGCGTCAGCCAGACACGGCGAATATGGTAAGCGGGGTTTTCGGGTGGCACGGCCACGCGGTCGTTTTTGTCAACCACCTCGTGGTCGGCCGAGCCACTGCCGTGTGCAACCCAGGTGCCCGAGCAGGCGCGCATGATCGGCTCCAGGGCTGTCACCAGGCCGCTGGCCGGGCGATGCACCTCGATGCGCTCACCTCGGCGTTGGTGGATGTAGGGCTCGCGGTTGGACACCACAATCACGTCCTCGCCGCGCAGCTCGCCATGCAAAATGGTGCGCAGGGTTTCCGCCGTCCAGGTGAGTTGGCTTTCGTCGCGCGCGCGGTTCTCGGACTCCAATTCGCTGATGAGTCGCTGCAGGTCGCGCGCAATCGGCTTGAAGCCGGGCAGGCCGGGTGGGGCGCTGACTTCAGGCCGGCGCAGCAGCCCCTCACCCCGCAACAGAGCGCGCACACCGGCCATCCAGCCGCGCCATGAGAGCTGGGCCACGATCACTGTGATCAGCGAGACCGCCGCCCCCAATGCCATAAAGACGTAGAAGAGGTAGCGTTTGGTTTCTTCGCTGCGCCGGGTGATGAAACTCATGTCGTGCACAACAACCAACTGGCCGGTCGGCACTGCCTCACTGGCCATTGGTTTCACTGCCACGTGCAATGGCCCCTGGGCGCTTGGCAACAGGTGATCGCTTGGCGCATCCCAACGGTCAAGATTGTCACAACGAATCGCCGCCGGAAGCTGGCGGCTGGCTAACATCGAGGCGGTAGGCGTGGCGCAGTAGCCCACTGCGAAAATCCGCTCATCCTGCGTGATGCGGTTGAAGAACTCTGTAATTTTTTCTTTCTTTCCAGCAGCGAGTTGCTCCTGCAGCGGCTCCTGAAAGGTGCTGGCAATCAACGATGAGCGGCTGTCGAGATCGCGCACAAACCAGCTCAGTGTCAGTCGGTCGATCAGAGGCGCGACGGCGTAGGCGATGCCTGCCAGCACCAGCAGCAGTGGCAGAACGAAGCGTAAAGAGAGTCGCATATTTTTTCCTTAGAGCGCTGTTTCAAGCACAAATCGATTTTGTTTTTACAAATGGGCCAACGGGATGCCCGCCGCTTTTTCATCGGCTTTGAGCAGTGCAATCAATTCGCCCAAATCCTGATCCAGCCGCAGCAAGCTTGCCGCTGAGAGTTGGTTGAGGGCCCCTGGCAACACGCCCTCAAACGGCCCCGGCACCTGGCTCAAAATAGCCAATCCGGATGGCGAAATTTGAAGCTCAACCTGACGCCGGTCAGCGCTTGCTTTGCGCATGCTGATCAGCTCTTTGCGCAGCAGCAGCTTGACCAGGTTGCTGGCGGTGGACTGGTGGATGTCCATGCTTTTTGCCAAGTTGCCGACGCCAATGCCGGGATGATCCCTGACCACATTCAAGGCCCAGACCTGAGCTCCGCCAAAACCAACCCGCTTTTCAATTTCCTGAAAATGACCGCGCACGGCGTTGAAGACGACCCGAAAGCGCCGCAAAACCTGCGCTGCGCTGGTGGGGGTGTCATCAGTTTGATGGTCGCGTGGCATGGTTTGCTTAGCGTGGTCCGCTGCTGAACACGTGCGCCACGGCCTGGCCCGCTTTGTCATGACTCATGAGCCCGACTTTGATCATGAATGTTTCCTTTTCGCGAGTCCCGCTTTTGCAGAACGATTTTGATGATGACATTCGGACCAATATAACAAATTGCATTTGTTGCAATGTATTTCAAAAAACAGTTTTTTCATTATTGGTGACAGACCTGAGTCAGCCCAAAAGTCCTGGGCGGCAGGATGGCCGTGTCGGTGCACGGCAATGCCACGTACTTTGGCGTCATTCGGGTTGAGAACTTCAGCAAGGCTTTGTTGCTGCCGGGCTTGTTGGTAGCGGTTAGCTGTGGTTTGGCCGGTGGTGGCGTCGCTGGCGATGGGCGGGGCCTTGGGTAATGACATCGCCTAACTGACGGCTTACGCCAATGCGCCCACGCTGATGGCCTTCATCATCGTCATGAAAATGGTGGCCCAAAAAAAGAGCCCCGAAGGGCTCCAAACTCGTTTTTATTGATCTCGCCGCTTGAAACAAGAGCAACGCCTTCATTGTCTTTGATCAAATGCAATTCCTGAAATAGGGATTTCCCTTGCTACGCCGTCCAGTTGATGGTGTCGATGCGCCCGGTGTGCCATTGCAATAAATCAATTTACTACTTATTTAATAGCATATTACCAAGTATCCATGGGGGCTAGAGGCCGATTTGTCATATAAAATCTGGCATGGGCCGGGCCTTTGCAGGCAAGCAATTTTTTTGCTCAACAATAGCCCCCAAGGAGAATCTTCAAGCGTGAATGAATTGCTACTCTGGGCCGCACTCGCCCTGGCCGTGCTCAATGCCGGCTTGCTGATTTTGGTCGTTCTACAGCGCGGCGGCGCGCAGGATCAGGCTGAGGTTGACCGGCTGTCGCGGGAGACAGCGCACCAGGCGCTGTTGGCGCTGGTAGCAAGCAGCTCTGAGCGGCTGGAGCGCGAGTTGCGCCGCGAGATCAGCGAGTCAGCGCGCGGTGGACGCCAGGAGCTGACGCAAAATTTGGCCACGTTTCAGCAAGCGTTGGTGCAGCAGGGCGCGCAGGCCACGCGCACGCAAAACAACCAGATAGACGCCTTCGGTCAGCAGTTGGCCCTGTTGCAAAAGACGCTGTCGGATACGCTGACGATGCAACTCTCGGCCCTGAGTGAATCGAACGCGCGGCGGATGAATGAAATTCGCGAGACGCTGGAAAAGCAGTTGGCGCAGCTTCAAATCACCAATGCCGCCAAACTTGACGAGATGCGCGCTACGGTGGACGAAAAGCTGCAGACCACGCTGCAAACCCGGCTCGGCGAGAGCTTCAAGCAAGTCGCTGATCGATTGGAGCAGGTCCACAAGGGCCTGGGCGAAATGCAGACGCTGGCCGCAGGCGTGGGCGACCTCAAACACCTGCTGACCAACGTTAAAACCCGGGGCATTTTTGGGGAGGCGCAACTGGCCTCGCTGCTGGAACAGGTGCTGGTCGTCGATCAATACGCGGCGCAGGTGGCGACGCGTCCAGGCAGCAAAAACGTAGTCGACTTTGCCATCAAACTGCCGGGCACGTCTGCGCATAGCGAGCCGCTGTGGCTGCCGATTGACGCCAAGTTTCCCAATGAGGACTACGAGCGGCTGCTGGACGCGCAGGGCAGGGCGGATGTCTCTGGCGCTGAAGCAGCCGGCAAGGCGCTGGAGTTGCGCATCCGCCTGGAGGCGAAATCGATTGCCGACAAATACGTGGAGCCGCCGCACACCACCGATTTCGCCATTCTATTTTTACCGACTGAAGGGCTGTATGCCGAGGTGCTGCGCCGGCCCGGCTTGATGCAGGCCCTGCAGCGCGAGCACCGCATCACGTTGGCTGGGCCGACCACGCTGCTGGCGATGCTGAGTTCCCTGCAAATGGGCTTTCGCACGCTTGCGCTGGAGAAGCGATCCAGCGAGGTGTGGCAGGTGCTGGGCGCGGTCAAAACCGAGTTCGGCAAGTTTGGTGACGTGCTGGCCAAGGTCAAGTCGCAAACCGAGACCGTGCTCAAAACACTGGACAGTGCCGAGACCCGCAGTCGCGCCATGGGCCGTGCGCTGAAAAAAGTCGAGGCGCTGCCCGACACACAGGTGCAGGCTCTGATTCCGATGGACAAAGACTTCGACAGCGACGTGGAGGCAGAGCGGGCGTGAGCCTCGCGCCCGCCCACACGCCAGCCCCCCGCTTTGCGCTGGCGCGCCTGATTGCCGGGCAAATCTGCCTGCATGCCTGCATGGCCGGCATGCGCATGGCGGCACCCTTGCTGGCATTGCGTGAGGGCTACAGCGCCATTGCGGTCGGTTTCCTGCTGGCCCTGTTTGCCTTGACGCAGGTTTTTCTGGCCTTGCCGGCTGGCCGCTATGTGGACCGGCACGGGCTCAAGCGCCCGGTTGGTTTTTGTGTTGTTGCAGCGGCGCTGGGGGCCGGGCTGGCGGTGGCGTTCCCGGTCTTTCCCGTGCTGTGCCTGAGCGCCCTGATGACGGGTGGGTCAACGGGCGTGGCCGTCATTTCGCTGCAGCGCCATGTGGGGCGGGCCGCGCAGAATGCGACGGAGTTGAAAAAAGTGTTCAGCTGGCTGGCCATCGGACCGGCGGTGTCGAATTTTGTCGGCCCCCTGGCGGCTGGTCTGCTGATTGACTACAGCGGCTTTCGCGCGGCCTTTTTGTTGATGGCCTTGTTGCCACTGGCGACCTGGTTCTGGGTGCGCCGCACCGTGGAATTGCCGCCGGTAGCCGTGGTGCAGGGTGCTGCGCTCAACAAGGCCTGGGACTTGTTGCGTGAGCCCCTCATGCGCCGGCTGATACTGGTGAACTGGCTCTTGTCATCGTGCTGGGATGTGCACACCTTTGTGGTGCCGATTCTCGGGCACGAGCGCGGCTTCAGCGCTTCGGTGATCGGCGCGATTCTGGGCGCATTTGCCATTGCGGCCGCCTTTGTCCGGGTGTTGCTGCCGGTGTTTGCGTCGCACGTGCACGAGTGGTTTGTCGTGGCTTCGGCCATGGCGATGACCGCCGTGCTGTTTGCCGTCTATCCCTTCATGACCTCGCCGCTGGCGATGGGGGCTTGTTCCGTTCTGTTGGGCTTGGCGCTCGGTTCGGTACAACCCATGATCATGAGCACCTTGCACCAGATCACCCCTGAGGCACGCCATGGTGAAGCGCTCGGTCTGCGGCTGATGACCATCAACGCGTCGAGTGTGATGATGCCGATGTTGTTTGGCACCGCTGGGGCAGTGGTGGGGGTGTCCGTGGTGTTCTGGACCTTGGGCCTGGCCGTCGGTGTTGGGGCACGCACAGCTTGGCGACTCAAACCGGTGTCGAGTTCGACAGCGTCGCCTGGCAGAAAAGAACCCTCAGAATGAAAGCCGAACCGCATAAAACTGCAGGGCCGTACGCCATGCGGTCGCGCTTGCTCTAGATGATGGCCTGCATTTTACCCGAGAGTAAAACGCGCGTGCCGCGTTCAGTGCCGTGTACCGCGCCGAGCAATGCGTTAGCTACTTGCGCGGCCGCAACGGGTCTGTAGTTGGCAGGAATCAGGGGCTTGAACAGCGTCATCGCGAGCAAACCCAGTTTTTCAGCTGGCCGTGCGGCTTGCGCCAAGGCCTTGCGGTCGCCTGCCAGCAGCGACGGCCGTGCAATGATCAACACCGGATAGTCCAGCTGGGCCAGGGCTTGTTCCATCTCACCTTTGACCCGGTTGTAAAACACCTTGGATGCCGGGCTGGCGCCCATGGCGCTGGTGACTCCTAATTTTGTAGCGCCTAACGCTTTGCCGACGCGGGCTAGCGCCACAACAGCCTCAAAATCAAGCGCGCGAAAAGCGGCCTGGCTACCGGCCACCTTGAGGGTCGTGCCGAGTGCGACAAAGACGTCGTCAACGTGATCGACGCCAGGCAGCGCAGACAGGGTGGCGAAATCCACCACGTGACTGAAAAGTTTCGGATGTTCGAGCGTTAAGGGTCGACGGCCCACACAGTGGACCGCCGCATAGCGCTTATCGGTTAAAAGAGCCGCGAGAACTGCCCGGCCCACGAGACCCGTTGCCCCCGCCACCAAAGCCACCCGCGCCGCCGCCGGAGCGCCCACCTGATCCCGCATAAGAACCTCCCGTACGGTTGCCGCCACCGAAACCACCGCCGCCACGGCGGGCACCGCGCTCAGCCATCATGTCGACGCTGGTACGCATGGGGTCGGGCTGGCTCGACGGCGACCGCGAGGGTGCCGAGTTGCCGCCGCCGTAAGCACCACTATTGCCACCGCCATTGCCACCTGGATACCCACCCGCATTGCCACCGCGCCCTTGTGCTGGGCGTTGGCCGGGGCCACGCGCGGCCTGTTCGCCCGCCGAGGCGTGACTGCGTGGTGCCGCCGAGTGCTGTCCGCCGCCGTTGCCACCCCGACCCGCACCAGCGCGGCCACCGCGCTCACCCTGCGGCCCCTTGTTCTCGCGCACACGTTGCAGCATCTCGGTGCGTGCCGTTCTGGCCGCTGCCTGCATGACATCGCGGCTGGGCGGTTTGCCTGCGCCACCCCAAATGGTCTGGCGACCCATGGCAATCGGTTCAGCCTGTTCGCCGGGCTCCGGCATGAAGCCTTCCACGATCTGGACTTCAATGTCTTGTTTGGTAAAGCGCTCAATCGCCTGCATGAAGCCTTCTTCGTCCAGGCACACCAGGTTGACGGCAGCGCCGTCGGCGCCCGCACGCCCGGTGCGGCCAATGCGGTGCACATAGTCTTCGCAAACGTTGGGGATGTCGTAGTTCACCACATGCGGCAGGTCGTCAATGTCAATGCCGCGGGCGGCAATGTCAGTCGCCACCAGGGCCCGAATGTCGCCGCTTTTGAAGCCGGCCAGCGCTTGGGTGCGCGCCGCCTGGCTTTTGTTGCCGTGCAGGGCCATGGCATTGATGCCGCTTTTGGTCAGAAATTCGGCGACGTTGTTGGCGCCAAATTTGGTGCGGGTGAACACCAGCACCTGGCTCCAGTTGCGCTCTTGAACGATGTGCGCCAGCAGCGCTTTCTTTTTGCCGCGACCGACCGGGTGAATGAGCTGCGTGATGCGCTGCACGGTCGTGTTGCGCGGCGTGACCTGGATGGTGAGTGGGCTTTTGAGCAGTGTGGCAGCGAGTTCACGAATTTCTTCACTGAAGGTGGCCGAGAACAACAGGCTCTGCTTGTCTTTGGGGACCACGGCCAGCACTTTTTTGACGTCATGGATAAAGCCCATGTCGAGCATACGGTCGGCTTCGTCGAGTACCAGGATTTGCACCTGACTCAAATCCAGCACGCCTTGTTGCAGCAGGTCCAGCAGGCGACCCGGGGTGGCCACCAGAATGTCGACGCCTTTTTTGACGCGGCTGATTTGCGGGTTCATGCCGACGCCGCCGAAAATGACGGTCGACGTCAGTTCGACGTATTTGCCGTAGGTCTGCACCGATTCTTCCACTTGAGCGGCGAGTTCACGGGTGGGTGTCAGCACCAGGGCGCGAATGCCAATGCCGCCGAATTTGTTGCGGGCCGCTTCACTCTGGCTCAGCTTGTGCAGCATGGGCAGTACAAACGCGGCTGTTTTGCCGGTACCGGTTTGGGCGCCACCGAGCAGGTCGTGGCCGTCGAGCACGGCCGGAATGGCTTGCGCTTGAATCGGGGTGGGGGTCTCGTAGCCCTGCTCAAGCACGGCTTTGATAATGGCCGGAGCCAAATTTAGTTCTTCAAATTTCATGGTTTGGCGCCTATCCTGGGCGCTGTGGCATCGGCCTGCTCGGTGCTTGAAACACTGAATCAGTCAAAGGCAGATGGGGTACAAAGGGTGAACGTCCGCGCGAGGCATGGTTCCCAGCAAGTTGCTGGCGTAGCAGGCAACTGACGCTCTGCAACTGGGCCTATTGTCGCACGGTCTTGATCTTTTGCCCAATGCCGCATGGAATTGAATGGATTTTCCAGTGCCGGGCACCTGGACTGGACCCCCGCACACAACAATCAATTTTGTCAAAGCTGGCCGATTCGAAACAATGTGTTACCGAGGCAGCCACTACTTGGTGGCAACAGGGAGAATCGGGTCCATAGATCAAATTTGCCAATGGTGGAGCCATTCTTGATGAAGAAAATTCTGCTTCGACGCATCGGTATGGTGCACGATCAGTCCAATGGTCGCCCCACCCTGCAGGACTGCCTGGAAGCCGTGCTGATGCAGGCCGATAACCTGATGGATGATGTGCTGGAAGGTTTGGCCGCAGCGGCCGCCACGCCCAAGAGTAAAAGGTCTTTTGGGCAACACTTCGCCGTCAGCAAAACCGTGACTGATTTGCTGTGTATGCAGGCCGCGTCCGTCAAAGCGACGTTCAAAGCGCAGTTGCGACTGGGTTTGTACAACACCGGTTCCCAACAAATCGCGGCGCATACGCTGTTGCGTTTTGACGATTTGCAGCAACTCGACTCCCACCAAATTGATGCCAGCATTGAATTTGCGCTGGCGCAGCAGGAGGTTATCCGCTGTGTTGATGACCTGCTTCCGGCCTTGAATGCCCTGGTCAGCAGTCTGTTGGGTTGGATCACGGTTCAGTCGCAGCTCAACCCGCTCAAACCCGACGCTTTTGTGAGAGCACTGCAGGCAAGCCTGGCGGAGCATGCGCCGGACGAGCAGGCGCGGGCAGCGCTCATCACGCCGGCTGCAGGATTGCTGGGGGTGAGCCTGCATCAGCTTTACCGCGAAGTCTGCAACTGGTTGCGCTCGCAAGGCATCGAGCCTGCCTCGCCTGTGGGCGCTTTGCCGGGTGGGCGTGCAGCGGCTGGAAAGGGTGCCCAGAACGCGGTGTCGCGCACCTTGGTGACGCTTGACAAACTGCGCAAGCTGCTTTCGGGCGAGCTTGATGGTGCGCAGGGCAACCCGGGTGCGCAGGATTTCTTGCACACGGTGCCCGCCTGCTATGACGCACTGGAAGACATGAAGTTGATAGAGCCCATGATGAAACGTCTGGCGCAGCGCGCCAGTCTGCCAGCGACCCCGGGCGTGCCGGCAGAGGCACCTCAGCAGATGGTCGTGCGTGAGCCGACCCAGGGCAAGCAGTTGGGCAAGCAACTGGGTGCCGAAGTTGTGCGCCTGATGCTTGACAACCTGATGCAAGACGAAAGACTGCTGCTTAAAGTCCGAGCACTTATCAAGACGCTGGAGCCGGTGCTGTTGGCGCTTTCTGATGCCGATCCCCGGTTTTTCAGCGAACGTCAGCATCCTGCACGCCAGTTTCTGGACCGACTGACGCACCGCAGTCTGGGTTACACGTCTGAAAATGACGACGGGTTTTCCCGGTTCTTGACATCCATTTCAGGGGCGGTTGGCGTTTTGACCGGTGGCGATGGTGACGCCGCATCGTTTGCCCAGGTGGGGCACGAGCTTGAAACGGGTTGGGCTTTGGATGAGGTCAAGCAGCGGCAACAACAAGAAGAAGCAGCGCGCGCGTTGCTGCACGTGGAGCAAAGAAACCTGCTGGCGCAGCGGCTGGTCGATGAGTTTCAGGAACGTCAAAAAGACAAGCAAGTTCCTGAGTTGGTGGCCGGTTTTCTGCGTGGACCCTGGGCGCAGGTGGTGGCGGAATCGCAGTTGGGGTGTGCCGATGGCAGCACTGACCCCGACGGCTATCTGACGTTGGTGGATGATTTACTTTGGAGCGTCCAACATCGATTGACCCGGCGCAATCGGGTCAGACTCGTGCAACTGGTGCCCAATTTGCTGGTCAAGTTGCGTCACGGCCTACAGCTGATTCAGTATCCGCAGGAGCGGATTCCGGTCTTGTTTGACGCCTTGATCACGCTGCATGAAAAAGCATTTGAAGGTCGCCGCGTTGCACCCGTTGCCAGTGCTGCAGAGCCTGCGGCACAGACAACTGGCGACCTGTTGGATGTCGGCAGCCTGATGGATGTGCCTGATATGCTGGATGAAGAGGGCTTTTGGGCCGTCGATGATCAGGCCCAGGAATCGGCTTATTTGGAGCGTGACGTTCAACATCAATCAGATACCGACGTTCAGCGCCTCTGGTCTGCGGTGGAGCTTAACCCAGGGGTTTGGGTGGAACTGATCGTGGATGATGTGTGGCTGCGCGCGCAATTGACCTGGGCCAGTCCGCACCGGACTCTTTTCATGTTTATTTCCCGCGGCGGGGTGGCGCATGCGATGTCCCGGCGCACCATGGAACGCCTGCGGATGAAGGGCAGGGTCCGCTTCATCTCAGATGGTCATGTGGTTGACAACGCGCTCGACGCCGTGGCCCAGATGGCTTTGCAAAATGACCTGGGTCGGGTGGAGAAACAGCCTTAATCCAGGCTGGTGGCGCCGCTGCGCCGGGCGAACCGTCGATAATAGCGGGTTTTCAATTAGAAATACCCCGCACGACCCATGGCTCAATACGTATTTTCCATGAACCACCTCGGCAAGATTGTTCCGCCGAAAAAGTTCATTCTCAAAGACATTTCTCTCAGCTTTTTCCCCGGCGCCAAAATTGGCGTGCTGGGCACCAACGGCTCCGGCAAGTCCACCCTGCTCAAAATCATGGCCGGGGTCGACAAGGAGTTTGAAGGCGAAGCCATCCCCATGGCAGGTCTGAACATTGGCTACTTGCCACAAGAGCCGCAACTGGACCCCGAACAGACGGTGCGTGAAAGCGTGGAGGCCGGCATGGGTGATGTGTTCAAAGCCAAAGCCCGGCTGGAAGAAATTTACGCCGCTTACGGGGAAGAAGATGCCGACTTCGACGCTCTGGCTGAAGAACAAGCCCGGATGGAAGCCATCATTGGCAGCACGGGCACGGATACGGAGCACCAACTTGAAATAGCGGCCGACGCGCTGCGGCTGCCTCCGTGGGAGGCGAGGGTCGGCGTGCTCTCCGGGGGCGAAAAGCGCCGGGTCGCCCTGTGCCGTCTGCTGCTGTCCAAGCCGGACATGCTGCTGCTCGATGAGCCTACCAATCACCTGGATGCCGAATCGGTGGACTGGCTGGAACAGTTTTTGAAACGCTATCCCGGCACCGTGGTGGCGATCACCCATGACCGCTATTTTCTGGACAACGCCGCCGAGTGGATTCTGGAGCTCGACCGAGGTGCAGGGATGCCTTACAAAGGCAACTACAGCTCGTGGTTGGAGCAGAAGCAGGAGCGCCTGTCGCAAGAGCAAAAGGGCGAAGAATCTCGTGCCAAGGCACTCAAGAAAGAGCTTGAGTGGTCACGCCAGAACCCCAAGGCACGCCAGGCCAAGAGCAAGGCCCGTTTGGCCCGCTTTGAGGAATTGTCTGACTTTGAATATCAGAAGCGCAACGAAACCAACGAAATCTTCATTCCCGTCGCTGACCGCCTCGGTAATGAAGTGATTGAATTTGTCAATGTCAGCAAGTCGTTTGGCGACCGCATGCTCATTGACAACCTGAGCTTCAAGGTACCACCGGGTGCCATCGTCGGCATTATTGGCCCCAACGGTGCCGGTAAATCGACCTTGTTCCGAATGATCGCGGGTAAGGAAAAACCCGACAGTGGCGAGGTCAAAATTGGTGCCACCGTCAAGATGGCTTTTGTAGACCAAAACCGTGATGACCTGGCCAATGAAAAAACGGTCTGGGAAGATGTCTCGGGCGGGCTTGATATTTTGAATATCGGCAAGTTCCAGATGGCCAGTCGTGCTTATTGCGGTCGCTTCAACTTCAACGGTGCCGATCAGCAAAAGCGCGTTGGCACCCTGTCAGGCGGCGAACGTGGGCGGCTGCATCTGGCCAAGACCCTGATTGCTGGCGGCAATGTGTTGATGCTCGATGAGCCTTCCAACGACCTGGATGTGGAAACTTTGCGGGCGTTGGAAGACGCCTTGCTGGAGTTCGCCGGTTCCATCATGGTCATCAGCCATGATCGCTGGTTCCTGGACCGTATTGCCACCCACATTTTGGCTTGCGAGGGCGACAGCCAGTGGACCTTCTTTGACGGCAACTACCAGGAATACGAAGCCGACAAGCGCAAACGCCTCGGTGAAGAGGGCGCCAAACCGCATCGCATGCGCTTCAAAGCCCTCAAGTAAGCGCTGGCCGAGAGCGCACCAAGAACCTCAAGGTTTGGGGTTTTTGGTGGCAATGACGATCTGGAAGTTGCCAAAGAACACGGTGCGGCGCTCGCAGGTAAAGCCACCCATGGCTTCAAGTTGATTCAGCGGGTCGTGAGAATCCCAGAGCGCCAGACCCAAGGGTTCGAACACCTTGAAGTAAGTCCAGCTCAGCGCGCGCAGCACCCATAAATCAGGCCGATGAAATTCGGCCAGATAGAGTTTTCCGCCCGGTACCAGCACGCGCATGGCTTCACTCAGGGCTACGCTTTTGAGGTGGTGTGGCAACTCGTGCAGCAGGAAAAAAATCACATTGGCGTCAACCGACTCGTCCGCCTGCTTCATCGCTGTGGCGTTTTCTTGCAGAAATTCAAGTTTGCCCGCGAACTCAGGGAGCTTGCTATTGGCATGCACCAACTCGTTCTTGATGATGTCGGCAATCAGCACACGCTTGGCGCCTGATTTGACGGCAGCGGTGACCACGCGGGGAATGACATTGCCAAAAGCACAGGACGTGATCAGCACTTTTTTGCCACGCAAATCCATGTGGTGCAGGCCGCTCGTGATGGCAGAGACCAGGCGGTCGTATTGAAACAGCAGGATGGCGGCAATGACCGGCTGAAAATCAATCAACTTAATCAGCCGCATGTTCGAGTAAAGGGGATAGACGTGGGCTGCATCGTCTTCCAAGTTGCCCATAGCGCCGCGCACGATCAGGGTGCCGCGCGTCAGCGCAAAGAAGAAGAGAGCCGTACTGGAAAGAACGACAAACACGCCGACAAACGTATATAAAAACCAGGCAGACATTGCTTTCCTTTGAGGTCAAGAAGATTCTTGAATCATAACTGACGGGTTTCCCCGGGGCCCCTAGGAAGATTGACCTCGCTCAATAGATTGATGTTCAGGCGCCGATAAACCTTGGGCGCAGCCGCTTGAAGCAGGCGCACAGCAGCGCCGCTGGCCAAGCGGCGATCCAAGTGGCTGCCAGTTGACTTAGCGCCTGGTAAGCCTGGCCCGCCGTGGCATTCCACTGCGCGACGGCCTCGCCTTGCCGCTGTACCAGCGCCGAGTCGCCCCGGGCAGCGGGGCCGGTCAAGGCGGCGGCGGGGCCGAGTGTCAGGATATTGTTGACTACGTTGCGCAGCAAAGTGGTGTTGAGCCGCGCCGCCATGTCGGCGGGCACTCCGCTGTCGCGCCACAACTGCTGCGCCAGGTCTTGCAGCACCGGCAGAAAATTGCTTGCAAACACGGCGCCAGCGTGATACGGCAGTTTGTGCTCGGACGCAAGCGGGAAGCAGCGTGTGCCAATGCGGGCTCAAGCGCCAGAGTCGCCGTTGGGTCGCCTTCAAGCGCGCAGGGGGAACCTGCCAATTGCTGCAGGGCGGTGCCGGGGTCGGGTCGGTCGGATTTGGCCCAGGTTGCGGCGGCTTGTGCCAGTGCCGCGGCAGTTTGCGAAACCTGGCCGTCGGGCACCGCCAGCATCCAGACATCGGCCGGGCGCAGATCTGCCCGACTGGTTGTGGCTCGTCCCGCGCCCATAAAAGCCACCGCCTGCTCGGTCGACGCCAGCGAGCGCGTCAGCACATCCTGCACGCGATGGAAGCCGCTGCTGTGCCAGGCACGGCCCAAGGTCTTGCCTACCCGACCGCAACCAATGATGCTGATGGATTTCATGGCGCCAATAATGATGCTATAAAAAAAATAGCTGCTTACGCCCGTTCTACGGGGGCCAAGCAGCTATTTGGTTTAAAGTTTTGGATTGGCTTAAATGACCTTGGCAATCGACGCGCAGACGTAGTCAATGTTCTTGCTGTTGAGCGCGGCCACGCACATGCGCCCGGTGTCGGTGCCATACACACCAAACTCATTGCGCAGGCGCACCATCTGGTCTTTGGACAGGCCTGAGTAGCTGAACATGCCGATTTGCTGGGTGATGAAGCTCATGTCTTGCTTGATGCCTGCGGCTTTCAGGCCATCGACCAGTTTCTGGCGCATGGCTTTGATGCGCACCCGCATTTCGCCTAATTCTTTTTCCCACAGGGCGCGCAGCTCGGGTGTTCCCAGCACGGCGGCCACGATGGCGCCACCGTGGCTGGGCGGGTTGCTGTAATTGGTGCGGATCACGATCTTGAGCTGGCTTAGTACCCGCCCGGCTTCTTCCTTGCTTTCGCACAGCACGCTCAAAGCGCCAACACGCTCACCGTACAGGCTGAAGCTCTTGCTGAAACTGGTAGCCACAAAAAACAACAGGCCAGCGGCGACAAATTTACCGATCACGGCACCGTCTTCGGTCAAGCCGTAGCCAAAGCCCTGGTAAGCCATGTCGAGGAACGGCACCAGGTTCTTGGCCTTGACGGCGGCAATCACTTGATCCCACTGGGCCGGGCTGATGTCATAGCCGGTCGGGTTGTGGCAGCAAGCGTGCAGCACCACCACGGTGCCAGCAGCGGCGGCGTTGAGGTCGGCCAGCATGCCCGCAAAGTCAAGGCTGCGTGTGGCGGCATCGTAATAGCGGTATGACTCAACCGTGAAGCCGGCATTGGTGAACAGCGCGCGGTGGTTTTCCCAGCTGGGGTCGCTGATCAACACCTTGGCGTTGGGGTTGAGTTTCTTCAAAAAATCGGCTCCCACCTTGAGGCCCCCCGTGCCACCCAGCGCCTGGATCGTGGCAATGCGGCCACTCTTGACGGACTCACTGTCAGCGCCAAACACCAAGGCCTTGACGGCGGCGTCGTAAGCGGCAATGCCGTCAATCGGCAGGTAGCCGTGGGGTTTTGGTGCATCCATCATGGCTTTCTCGGCCGCCAGCACACATTGGAGCAATGGCAGCTTGCCGTTGTCGTCGAAGTACACGCCCACGCCCAAGTTAACTTTGGCCGGGTTGGTGTCGGCATTGAATTGTTCGTTGAGACCCAGAATCGGGTCGCGCGGGGCCATTTCGACAGCGGAAAAGAGAGACATGGGGGTTCCTGTTCAGAGTGGTATTGGAAAAAAACCGAGAATAAGGGTTTTGCCGGATTGCAAACGGTTATTTTACCGATCGCTTGCGTGCTGACTGACCTTTTTTATGACTGTACCCAACCCTGCCTCTCTTGTTACGTCCTCTGATGCCGACCCGGTTCGCTCCGGCACCTTTGTACGCTACCCCGACTCACCCTTTGAGCTGTATCAGCCGTACCCACCCGCTGGCGACCAACCAGAGGCCATCAACCAACTGGTGGAAGGCGTCAATGACGGGGAGGTGTTTCAAATCTTGCTGGGCGTCACCGGCTCGGGCAAAACCTTCACCATGGCCAATGTGATTGCCCGGCTGGGGCGGCCCGCCATTGTGTTTGCGCCCAACAAAACACTGGCGGCGCAGTTGTACAGCGAGTTCCGCGAGTTCTTTCCCAAGAATGCAGTGGAGTACTTTGTCAGCTATTACGACTACTACCAGCCTGAGGCCTATGTGCCGCAGCGCGATTTGTTCATTGAAAAAGACTCGGCCATCAACGAGCACATCGAACAAATGCGCTTGAGCTGTACCAAAAGCGTGCTGGAGCGGCGCGATGTGGTGATTGTGGCCACGGTGTCAGCCATATACGGCATTGGCCAGCCCGAGGCATATCACAAGATGGTGATGACGCTGCGGGCGGGCGACAAGCTGGGCCAGCGCGACATGATTGCCCAACTGGTGCGCATGCAGTACCAACGCAACGATGTCGATTTTTCACGCGGGGCGTTTCGGGTGCGTGGTGACACCATTGATATTTTTCCGGCTGAGCACAGCGAGATGGCGATCCGGGTCGAGCTGTTTGACGACGAGATCGAGTCACTGCAACTGTTTGACCCACTCACCGGGCGCATCCGGCAAAAAATACCGCGCTTTACCGTCTACCCCAGCAGCCATTACGTGACCCCGCGCGAGCAGGTGCTGTCTGCGGTGGAAGCGATCAAGATCGAGTTGGCAGACCGCATCAAGGAGTTTGTCAGCCAGGGCAAGCTGGTCGAAGCGCAGCGCATTGAGCAGCGCACTCGGTTTGATCTGGAAATGCTCAGTGAAGTGGGGCATTGCAAGGGTATCGAAAACTATTCCCGGCACCTGAGCGGTGCCGCTCCCGGTGAGCCGCCGGCTACCTTGACCGATTACCTGCCCAAGGATGCGCTGATGTTTCTCGACGAGTCCCACGTCTTGATTGGCCAGTTTGGCGCCATGTACAACGGTGACCGATCGCGCAAGACCACACTGGTTGAATATGGTTTCAGGCTGCCCAGCGCCCTGGACAACCGACCGCTCAAGTTTGAAGAGTTCGAGACCCGCATGCGCCAGGCCATTTTTGTATCTGCCACGCCCGCGCAATGGGAAAAAGACCATGCCGGAAAAATTGTGGAACAACTGGTGCGCCCGACCGGCCTGGTTGACCCTGAAGTGGAAGTGCGTCCGGCGGTGAACCAGGTGGATGATGTGTTACAAGAAATCCGCATTCGTGTCGAAAAACATGAGCGCGTGTTGATCACCACGCTGACCAAGCGCATGGCCGAGCAGTTGACCGATTATTTGAGCGACAACGGTGTCAAGGTGCGCTACCTGCACAGCGACATCGACACCGTGGAGCGGGTCGAAATTTTGCGGGATCTGCGTTTGGGCACGTTTGATGTGCTGGTGGGCATCAACCTGCTGCGTGAGGGGCTGGATATTCCCGAGGTGTCGCTGGTAGCGATTCTGGATGCTGACAAAGAAGGCTTTTTGCGCTCTGAGCGCTCCCTGATCCAAACCATTGGTCGCGCCGCCCGCAATCTGGAGGGGCGTGCGATTTTGTATGCCGACAAGGTGACCGAGTCGATGAAAAAAGCGATTGGCGAGACTGAGCGCCGTCGCGTCAAGCAGGTGACGCACAACCTGGCGATGGGTATCACACCACGCTCCATCGTGAAGCAGGTCAAAGATCTGATTGATGGTGTGTACAGCGAAAAAGCCGGCAAAGAGGCCGAGAAACTGGAACGTGACGCGATGCAGCGCGCTCAGGTGGAAGACATGAGCGAGAAAGACATTTCCCGCGAGATCAAGAGGCTGGAGAAATTGATGATGGAACACGCGCGCAACCTGGAGTTCGAAAAGGCGGCGCGGGTGCGCGATCAGTTGGGTATTTTGAAGGAACAGGCCTTTGGCGCGGCGGGCAGGGACAACGTGGTGGTCATTGCTTCAGGAATAAAAGCCTAGAAAATACTGATCAGTCTAGTTACCCGAGTAAATTACTAGGTTTATTGATATACTCAACGATATTAGTCAAGTTAGTTCGATTCAGCTTCAAGGAGTATGCGATGCGTCTCACCACCAAAGGCCGTTTTGCGGTCACTGCAATGATTGATTTGGGTTTACGTCAGAGCAACGGACCCGTCACCTTGGCCGCTATCAGCCAGCGCCAGCAAATTTCGCTGTCTTATCTGGAGCAGTTGTTCGGCAAGCTACGGCGCCATGAGCTGGTGGAATCCACCCGTGGCCCCGGTGGCGGCTATACCTTGGCGCGCAATCCGGCTGAGATCACAGTGGCCGAAATCATCACGTCGGTGGATGAACCGATTGATGCCACCCACTGCGCAGGCAAAGAAAATTGTTTGGGCGAGGGTGCACGTTGCATGACCCACGACCTCTGGACTTCATTGAATACAAAAATGGTGGAGTTTTTGGACTCTGTGACACTGCAAAAGTTGGTGGACGACCAATTAGCCAAAGGGCTGCAAATTGAGGACAAGCCGACGCTCAAGCGCGCCATTTCCAGCATGCCGACGCTCAATCCGATTCGCATGAATATACCGAATTCAGTGTTTGCCTTGGGCAACGCGTTTTCAAAAGTATAAAACTGGCCGGTCGATAATTCAGCCTTTTCAAAATAGCAGTAACGAGCCCGCAATGGATACCACACCGCATTTCCCGATTTATATGGACTACAGCGCCACCAATCCTTGCGATCAGCGGGTGGTGGATGCCATGATTCCCTGGTTACGTCAACATTTTGGCAACCCCGCATCCCGCAGCCATGCTTGGGGTTGGGAAGCGGAAGCCGCTGTGGAAAAAGCACGTGAACAAGTCGCAGGCCTGGTGGGCGCCGATCCACGCGAAATTGTCTGGACCTCCGGCGCCACCGAGTCCGACAACCTGGCCTTGAAGGGTGCTGCCCATTTCTACCAAACCAAGGGCAAACACATCATTACCATCAAGACCGAACACAAAGCGGTACTTGATACCTGTCGCGAATTGGAGCGCCAAGGCTTTGCGGTCACCTATCTGGACGTGCAAGAAGATGGTTTGATTGATCTCGACGCATTCAAGGCCGCCATTCGTCCTGACACCATTTTGGCGAGTGTCATGTTCGTGAATAACGAGATTGGTGTTATCCAGGACATTGCCGCCATTGGCGCACTCTGCCGCGAAAAGGGCATTATTTTTCACGTTGATGCGGCGCAGGCGACCGGGCGGGTCGAGTTTGACTTGAGCCAGTTGCCGGTCGATTTGATGAGCCTGACTGCGCATAAAACCTACGGTCCCAAAGGCATCGGTGCCCTGTTTGTGCGGCGCAAACCACGCGTGCGCATTGAGGCACAAATGCACGGTGGCGGGCATGAGCGCGGGATGCGCTCCGGCACCTTGCCGACGCACCAGATTGTCGGTATGGGCGAGGCCTACCGCATTGCCAAAGAAGAGATGGCGGGTGAAAACATCCGCATTCAGGCGCTGCACGACCGCATGCTGGCGGGTTTGAAAGATGTCGAACAGGTGTTTATCAACGGCCACCTTGAAAAACGCGTGCCGCACAACCTGAACATGAGCTTCAACTACGTCGAAGGTGAGTCCTTGATGATGGGCATCAAAGGGCTGGCGGTCTCCAGTGGCTCGGCCTGTACCTCGGCCAGTCTGGAACCCAGCTATGTGTTGCGTGCCCTGGGCCGCAGTGACGAGCTGGCGCACAGCAGCCTGCGCATGACGATTGGTCGCTGGACGACTGAAGAAGAAATTGACTACGCGGTAGAGACCATCAAAGTCAACGTGGCCAAGCTGCGTGAGTTGAGTCCGCTCTGGGATATGTACAAAGAGGGCGTTGACATATCCACGATTCAGTGGGCAGCCCATTAACCGTATCGTCATGGATGCTGGAACAGGCCCGGCACGACAAACAGGAGAAAGAAAAATGGCATATTCAGAAAAGGTTGTTGACCACTACGAAAATCCCCGCAACGTCGGATCCTTCGACAAAGGCGATGAGTCGGTTGGTACCGGCATGGTTGGCGCACCGGCTTGCGGTGACGTGATGAAGTTGCAGATCAAGGTCAATTCAGAGACCGGCGTGATTGAAGATGCGCGCTTTAAAACCTACGGCTGTGGCTCGGCCATTGCTTCGTCGTCTTTGGTCACCGAGTGGGTCAAGGGCAAGACGCTGGATCAAGCGGCGGCGCTTAAAAACAGCGAAATCGCTGAGGAATTGGCTTTGCCACCGGTCAAAATCCATTGCTCCATCCTGGCTGAAGATGCCATCAAGGCAGCAGTCGATGACTATCGAAAAAAGCACGCTGCTACGTTGACGCACTGAACATGGCTGTTACGCTAACTGAGGCCGCCGCACGGCATGTGACCCGCTACCTTGCCAAACGGGGCAGGGGTGTGGGCGTGCGCTTGGGCGTTAAAACGACGGGCTGCTCGGGCTTGGCTTACAAGCTGGAGTATGTTGATGAAATTGAGCCCGAAGACATGGTGTTTGAAGGCTTTGGTGTGAAGGTCCTGATAGAGCCCAAAAGCTTTGCTTACCTGGATGGTACCGAGCTTGATTTCGTGCGTGAAGGTCTCAACGAAGGCTTCAAGTTCAACAACCCACGAGAGCGTGACCGCTGCGGCTGCGGCGAGTCATTTCGGGTGTGAATCTCCAATCCAACGACTTTGAGCTGTTTGGTCTGACGCCTCAGTTTGCGCAAGACCGTGCCGCCATTGACGCGCGCTGGAAAGACCTGCAGCGCGAAGCCCACCCTGACAAGTTCGCCGCGCAAGGGGCTGCCGCGCAGCGTGTGGCCATGCAGTGGTCGGTGCGTATCAACGAGGCTTACCAGCGGCTTAAAGACCCGCTCAAACGCGCGGCCTACTTATGTGAACTGCACGGTGCGGCGGTGAATGCCGAGAACAACACCGCGATGCCGCCTGAGTTTTTGATGCAGCAAATGGACTGGCGCGAAGCGCTCGATGACGCCCGCAGTCTTGCAGATTTAGATGATTTAGGCCTCCAGGTCAAGATGGCTATGCGTGACGGGCTATCAAAATGCGAGCAATTTATGGATCATCAACTCGACTATTTGCAGGCCGCGCAACAGGTGAGGGCGTTGATGTTCGTCGAGCGCTTTGAACGTGATGTGCAAGCCCGCCTCGATCAGATCGACACCATGGAGCGGGGACAATAGCGCCTCAATCCAGAACAAAGAAAACATGGCGCTTCTACAAATTTCCGAGCCCGGTCAGACCCCCAATCCGCATCAGCGGCGCATTGCGGTGGGCATTGACTTGGGGACCACCCATTCACTGGTGGCCTCCGTGCGCCATGGGGTCGCTGAATGTTTGCCAGACGCGCAGGGTCGTGTCATCCTGCCCTCGATCGTCCGTTATCTTGAAGGTGGTGGGCGGCAGATCGGCTTTGAGGCACAAGCAGCGTCAGCCCACGACCCTGAAAACACCATCGCCTCGGTCAAGCGCTTCATGGGTCGTAGCGTGAATGATGTGATCGGGCGCGAGAAATTGCCGTACCGCTTTGTGGACCATCCCGGCATGCTGGGGTTGCGCACCGTGCAAGGTGAAAAATCGCCAGTTGAGGTCAGCGCCGATATTTTGGCGACCTTGCGCTACCGCGCAGAAGACACGTTCAACGACGACCTGTATGGCGCAGTGATCACGGTGCCCGCCTATTTTGACGACGCCCAGCGTCAGGCCACCAAGGACGCAGCGAAGCTGGCGGGTCTGAATGTGCTGCGCCTGATCAATGAACCCACAGCTGCTGCGATTGCCTATGGGCTCGATAACGCCAGTGAAGGCGTTTATGCCATTTATGACCTTGGCGGTGGGACCTTTGACATTTCTATCTTGCGGCTGACAAAAGGTGTGTTTGAAGTGCTGGCGACCGGTGGCGACTCGGCTCTGGGCGGTGATGATTACGACCGCGCACTGGCCGATTGGATCATGGCTCAGGCTGGTGTGCGTGCCAAAACACCGCAGGACAAGGCGATTGCCATCATCGCGGCACGCGCTTGCAAGGAGGAACTGTCGGCGACGCATTGTGCCGCCTGCCACGCCTGCATTGGCGGCGAGAACGTTAAATTTGAGGTGGTCAGCCAGCAATTTGAAAAGCTGACGGCAGAGCTGACACAACGCACCATGCGAGCGGTGCGCAAGACGCTGCGCGATGCCAATCTTGACAAGAACGATGTCAAGGGCGTTGTCATGGTCGGTGGCTCTACCCGCATGCCACAGATTCAGCGAGCGGTTGCTGATTTTTTTGGTCGGATGCCTCTCACCAACCTCAACCCCGATGAAGTGGTCGCACTTGGCGCCGCCATTCAAGCCAATCAGTTGGCGGGCAATAACGCCGGTGGTGACTTGTTGTTGCTCGATGTAATTCCCTTGTCGCTTGGCATTGAGACCATGGGTGGTCTGGTTGAGCGCATTGTGCCCCGCAACGAGACCATTCCGACCGCCAAGGCGCAGGATTTCACCACCTACAAGGACGGCCAAACCGCGCTGGCGCTGCACGTGGTGCAGGGTGAACGTGACCTGGTGGCAGATTGCCGGAGCCTGGCGCGTTTTGAGTTGCGTGGCATCCCGCCAATGGCCGCAGGAGCCGCGCGTATCCGCGTCACCTTCACGGTTGATGCCGACGGGCTCTTGAGCGCCAGTGCGCGCGAGCAGCTGAGTGGCGTCGAAGCCCGAATTGATGTCAAGCCTTCTTACGGACTGGGTGATGAGCAGATTGCCAATATGTTGCAAGACAGTTTCACCAAGGCCGATGTGGACATGAAAGCCCGTGCCCTGGTCGAAGCCCGCGTCGATGCCGAACGCATGGCACTGGCGACGCAAAGCGCGCTGGATGCGGATGGTGACCTGCTCGCTGATTTGGATCGTGCCGGGATTGATCGACTGATGGTTGCCGTGCATGTGGCAAGCCTCCTGGAAGACCCGGCCCGGATTGAAGCGGCGACGCAGGCGCTAGCCAAAGGCACTGAGGCCTTTGCGGCAATGCGGATGAATAGGGGCATACAAAAAGCACTGGCTGGGAAAAACATCGCAACGGTCTGACCCCCGATTCAACGAGAAAACATATGCCTGTTATCAAAATACTGCCTCATCCAGAGTATTGCCCACAGGGGGTCGAGATATCGGCACCGGCTGGCACCTCTATTTGTGAGGCCATGCTGGACAACCACATCAATATTGAGCATGCCTGCGAGATGAGCTGCGCCTGCACCACCTGCCACGTCATCGTGCGCGAAGGGTTCGCGTCACTCAATGAGGTGGACGACAATGAAGAGGATATGCTCGATCGCGCCTGGGGCCTGGAGCCCCAATCACGCTTGAGCTGCCAAGCCATTCTGGCGCGGCAAGATGTGGTGGTGGAGATACCCAAGTACTCCGTCAATCACGCCAAGGAAACTCACTAGTTATGCGTCAAATTTTTCTGGATACTGAAACCACGGGTCTGTCAGCCGACACGGGCGACCGCATTATCGAAATTGGTTGTGTAGAGTTGTTCAAGCGCAAACTCACCGGCAACAACAAACATTTCTACCTGAACCCCGGGCGTGAAAGCCACGAAGATGCACTCAGAGTGCACGGTATTACTTCTGCGTTCCTGAAGGATAAACCCAGGTTTGAAGCCGTGGCCGATGAGCTGCTGGCGTACGTGAAAGACGCTGAAATCATCATTCACAATGCCCCGTTTGACCTTGGTTTTTTGAACAAGGAACTGGCTCTGCTGGGCCGTCCTCGGTTCAAGGAATTCGTAGCCAGCGTGACGGATACATTGGTCATGGCCAAGGAGATGTTCCCCGGCAAGCGCAATTCACTCAATGCGCTGTGCGACCGTCTCGGTGTTGACAATTCGGGCCGGACACTGCATGGCGCCTTGCTGGACGCCGAACTGCTGGCCGACGTCTACATTAACCTGACGCGTGGGCAAGATGCCTTGCTGATGGAGGCTGGTGCGACCGAGAGTGAGAGCTTGCAGGTGGTGCAGATCGACCTTGGCAGCATTGTGTTGCCGGTGCTGGCCGCGAACGATCAGGAGTCGGCCGCGCATGATGATGTTCTCAATCAGATTGACAAAGCCTGCGGCAACAAGACGGTGTGGCGTAAATCAGCCTGAAAATAGGGCATAATCCAACGCTTTCCTGAATCGAATTCAGGGCGGTTAGCTCAGGGGTAGAGCACAGCATTCACACTGCTGGGGTCGGAGGTTCGAAGCCTCCACCGCCCACCAAATAGTCGGATGTAAAAAAAGGACTTGGCCCTATGGCCAAGTCCTTTTTTCTTTGGTATGCCCGCCAGAGCGAGGCGGCGGCTGATCAAATATCTTCTGGCACCATCTTGATCGCGCCGCAAGGGCACTCAGACACGCAAATGCCGCAGCCTTTGCAGTAGTCGTAATTGAAGTCAAAGCCCTTGCCCGGGCCGTGCTTGATGACCGCGTTGTCCGGGCACACACCGTAGCAGTTGTCGCATTCAAAGCAGTTGCCGCACGAGAGGCAGCGGCGCGCCTCAAACAGGGCATTGCTTTCGTCCAGACCGCCTTGCACTTCCTCAAACGTCGATTGGCGACGGATCATGTCCAGCATCGGGCGCACCGTCTTGGGTGCGTCGCTGTAGTACCAGGTGTTGAGCTTGTCAAAGCTGGCCAACTCATTCTTGGGCGGCGGTGCATAGACTTCAGCGCGCAGCCAGGCATCGATATTGCGTGCTGCCTTTTTGCCGTGCCCAATCGCAACCGTGACGTTGCGTTCGGCAGGAATCATGTCGCCACCGGCAAAAATACCAGCGTGACCGGTCATCATCTGGGCGTCGACCACCACCACACCGTCCTTGACGACTAGACCTGGTACCCCTTCAATCAGCGACAGATCCACGTCCTGACCTAGCGCCAGTACCAGAGAATCCGCTTCCAGGGTTTCAAACTCGCCGGTGGGCTGCGGAAAGCCCTTGTCGTCGAGCGCCATTTTTTCGACCGTAATGGATGACTCACCAGCTTGCTTGATGGTGGACAACCACTTGATCATCACGCCTTCTTGAAGCGCTTCTTCTACTTCCAGGTCGCTGGCGGGCATTTTTTCGCGATTGCGCCGATAAACAATGATGGACTCGGTGGCGCCCAGGCGCTTGGCGGTGCGCGCCACGTCAATCGCCGTGTTGCCCCCGCCATAAATAATGACTCGCCGACCGAGCATGGGTTTGTCTTCGCCCTCCATGGAGCGCAGCACCGAGACTGCATCGAGCACCTTGGCTGAGTCACCGGCTGGAATGTAGGCTCGCTTGGCAATGTGGGCGCCGACTGCCAGAAAGACGGCCTCAAAGCCGCCTTGCTCTTTGGCTTCCAGCACGTTGCTCACTTTGGTGTTGTACTCAATGTTCACACCCAGATCGACAATGCGCTGCACCTCGGCGTCGAGCACCTGACGCGGCAAACGGTATTGGGGAATACCAAAGCGCATCATGCCGCCTGGCATGGGGCCTGCTTCAAACACCGTGACTTGATGACCCAGGCGCGCCAGTTGATAGGCCGCCGACAAGCCCGACGGGCCAGCCCCCACCACCAGCACCTTCTTGCCAGATGCAACAGTGGGACGCTCAAATTTCCAGCCAAGCGCAATCGCCTCATCGCCCAGAAACCGTTCCACTGAATTGATGCCTACAGGGGCGTCAAGCTGGGCCCGATTGCACGCTGCTTCGCAGGTGTGATAGCAAACCCGCCCCATGATGGCTGGAAACGGATTTTGTTCGACCAGTTCACGCCAGGCCTTTTCATAATCACCCGACTCGGCGTGAAACAGCCAGGCCTGGATGTTCTCGCCCGCTGGACACTGGTTATTACAGGGCGGGACGCGGCTCAGATAGACCGGCCGCTCGGTGCGCCACGAGCCCGTGTGGTTAGCCAGCGAGGTGCCAACATCCAGCGTGATTGCAAACGGTTTTTCCATATTAACTCTCCAGCAGGCCAAAGCGGCGGATGTTGCGGTCGGCCCTGGCTTGCAGCCGTGCAATGGTTTCAAAGTCAGGGGTTTTGCCAAACAGGTGGGCAAAACGCTTTTGTGGTTTCAGGTAATCCTCAATCGGCACCCGGCGCCGGATTTTCGCCACGCCGGTCACCTCGCCGCGTTCGGCTTCAAAGACCGGAAAAACACCGCTCTCAACGGCCAGCCGTGCGAGCCGAATGGTGTCGTGTGAAGCGGCGCCCCAACCCAGCGGGCAGGGGACAAAGATGTGGATGTAACGCGCGCCGTGAATCGACATGGCTTTCTTGACCTTGTATTCCAGATCCCGCAGGTCGGCCACCGTCGCGGTGGCTACATAGGGGATTTCATGCGCCATGGCAATCTGCGGCACATTTTTGCCTTGGCCAAACACATTGCCCGGGTGCGGTCCCACGGGCATCGTGGTAGCGGTGCGCGCTGCTGGTGGCGTGGCCGATGAGCGCTGTACACCGGTGTTCATGTAGGCCTCGTTGTCGTAACAGATGTAGAGCACATCGTCGTTACGCTCAAACATGCCCGACAAACAGCCAAAGCCGATGTCGGTAGTACCACCGTCACCGCCCTGGGCGACGACCCGCACTTCACTGCGACCTTTCACGCGCATGGCGGCCGCGATGCCGGTTGCCACAGCGGCCGTGTTGCCAAACAGCGAGTGAATCCAGGGCATTTGCCAGGAGGTTTCGGGGTAAGGGGTGGAGAACACCTCCAGGCAGCCAGTGGCATTGGCCGCTATCAACTGGCCGTTGGTGGCCTGCATGGCGGCGTCAATGGCGTAGCGCGCACCGAGCGCTTCGCCGCAGCCCTGACAGGCACGGTGGCCGGAATTGAGTGAGTTGCTGCGCTGGGTGTTGGCCTGTACGCTGCGCTGCTCGGGCGCGAGCAGGCGGTTACCAACCGTAAAAGTACCGGTTTGGTAAAACTTGATTAATGTTTGTTCCATGATTTTCCTAATCAGTTGAGGACAGAGCTGGCTCTTTGATTGGTTGAGGACAGAGCTAGTTCGCTTTGCGTAACTGCGGTCTGTCCCGCAAGTTTCAGAATTCGGTCTGTCCCGCAAAGTTTCAGGCAAGGTGTGACGCGACCGTGCCGATGTCACGCAGAATGCCTTCGGCCACGGGGCCAGAACGACGTTGCTTTTTCTCCCGATCAAGCACACGGTTGACAATGTCCCAGTCGAGGTCCAGGAAGGTCAGCAACTCAAGCTTCTCATCAATGGCTTCAAGCAGCAACTTGTTCAGGGATGCCTTGGTGATGGCACGTCCACCCAAACCGGCAACCACCGTCAGCACTGGCTGCGGCCGGTTACGCACGGCGCTGCGCACATCGCGGGAAACGATACCGCCAATGCCCACGGCAAAACATTTCTCAATGACCACGATACGTTTGGCGTTCGCTGTCGCCTCCCGAATGGCGTTAATCGGGAACGGGCGATAGGAGGTAATGCCGAGCACGCCAATCTTGATGCCCTGCTTGCGCATGTCGTCCACGGTGTCCTTGATGGTGCCCAGTACCGAGCCCAAGGCAATCACGATGGTCTCGGCGTCTTCCAGACGGTAGGTCTTGATCAAGCCGCCGGAGTCGCGCCCAAAAATTTGTTTGAATTCGTCGGCAATTTGCGGAATCAGGTCGAGCGCCTGCATCTGCTTGGCATGCGCCAGGTAGCGCACCTCGGTAAACGCCTCGGGACCCACCATGGCACCAATCGTGACGGGGTCGTTCGGGTCGAGCACCTGGCGGGGTTCATAGGGGGGCAAAAAGCGATCTACCTGGGCTTGGTCCGGTACGTCGACCCGCTCGTAGGCGTGCGTCAAAATGAAGCCATCCATGCACACCATCACAGGCAGCGATAACTCTTCGGCAATTTTGAAAGCCTGAATGTGCAAGTCCAGTGCTTCCTGGTTGGTCTCGGCAAATATCTGCAGCCAGCCGGCGTCTCGCATCGACATGCTGTCGGTGTGGTCGTTCCAGATGTTGATGGGCGCGCCAATCGAGCGATTGGCCACCGTCATGACAATTGGCAGGCCCAGCCCGGAGGCGTTGTAAACCGCCTCTGCCATGAACAGCAGGCCTTGGCTAGCCGTTGCTGTATAGGCCCGCGCCCCCGCGGCCGAGGCGCCAATGGCAACGCTCATTGCGGCAAATTCAGACTCGACATTGATGAACTCACAGTGTTCGAGAGCGCCGGACTTAACCATCTCTCCCAGGCCTTCGACGATGTGGGTTTGGGGCGAAATGGGGTAGGCGCAAATAACTTCAGGGCGGCTCATGGCGACCGCCAGGGCCACCGCATGCGAGCCTTCACATTGTTTAAGCATGGTGTGCCTCCCTCTTCACTACGTGTTGTTTGACTATTTCATAGGCGTCCCGAGCGGCATCCTTGTTGCCCTGCGCGACCACACCCTTGAATTTTTGACTGATGGCCGCCTGCACCGCTTCCAGCGTGATGAGTCCAGTGGCGGCGGCGAAGGCTCCCAATAGCGGCACGTTGGGTACCGGGCGCCCGACATGTTTGATGGACAGCTCGGTCGCGCCAATGGTCAGCAAATGGTCCTGCTGGAAGTCTTTGACGAACTCGCCCAAACCCAACTCCTCGAATGTGCGGGTGGTGTTGATCAGGATGTAGCCATCTTTTTTGAGTCCGCTAAAAACATCCACCTGGTTCAGCAGGGTCGGGTCCTGAATGATGATCGCATCGGGCTCCATGACCGGTTCGCGCAGGCGGATTTCCTGGTCGTCCAGGCGGCAGTAAGCCACCACCGGCGCACCAGTGCGCTCTGAGCCAAAGCTGGGAAAGGCCTGCGCATGCCGATCTCCCAAAAAACCTGCAATCGAGAGCATTTCTGCACCGGTCACCACCCCTTGCCCCCCACGTCCGTGAATTCGTACCTGAAACATCGTTGGCCTTTCGTGTTGCGGTTATGCAAAAGAGCGGATTTGCGATTTGCATCATTCCGTCAGGCGAAATTTTGCACCACGATATAAATTCGCAACTTGTTTTAGATCAATATCCGCGTAGACCCATAAACCAAATGCTGACGCATTGAGTGGCCAATTCGGGCAGCAAAACAGGGATCGTTCGAGCCGTCTGTCGCTTTCGCTACCCGCGTGTGTATCGGCTCACGCTAGGATCAGTCGGTTTCAGTTTCCGGAGTTTTTCATGCCCCCACGTGCCACCTTGACCAACCACCAGATTCGCCTGGCCTCCCGCCCTGTCGGCCTACCCACCCGCGCCAACTGGCAAAGTACCACCGAGGCGGTGGCGGAACCGGTTGAGGGCGGTGTGCTGCTCAAAACGCTGGCACTCTCGCTGGACCCCGCCATGCGCGGCTGGATGAACGAAGGCAAAAGCTACATTCCTCCCGTGGCCGTTGGCGAGGTGATGCGCGCCGGTGGGGTGGGCAAAGTTGTAGCTTCCAGAAACCCGAAATTTGCAGTGGGAGACTACGTTTCGGCAGGATTCGGCGTACAGGAGTATCTGACGCTGGCGCAAGCCGACTTCAAAAGCAGTGGCCTGGTCAAAATTGACCTGAGCAGGGGCACGCTGACGCAGTGGCTCAATGTGCTGGGCATGCCAGGCATGACCGGTTACTTTGGCCTGATGGACGTCGGCCAACCCAAGACGGGCGAAACCGTGGTAGTGTCCGGTGCGGCCGGCGCTGTCGGTCAGACCGTGGGCCAGATGGCGAAGATCAAGGGTTGCCGCGTGGTCGGCATTGCCGGGGGCTCGGCCAAGTGCGACTGGGTGGTCAAAGAGTTGGGTTTTGATGCCTGTATTGACTACAAGGCCGGTCCCAGTGCTGTCAAGGACGGTTTGAAGCAACACTGCCCGGCAGGTGTTGACGTCTACTTTGACAACGTGGGCGGCGAGATTCTGGACACCGTGCTGACGCGTATCAACCGCGGCGCCCGCATCATCATCTGCGGTGCCATCAGTCAGTACAACAACACGACGGCCGTACAAGGCCCCAAGAACTACCTGAGCCTGCTGGTCAATCGCGCCCGCATGGAGGGTATCGTGGTGTTTGACTACGCCGACCGCTACCACCTGGCGGTGGCCGAGATGGCGGGCTACCTCAAGGACGGGCGCATGAAAAGCAAAGAAGACGTCGTCAAGGGCCTGGACGCCTTCCCTGAAGCCCTCAACAAGCTCTTCAGCGGCGAGAACTTTGGCAAGCTGGTGCTGCAAGTCGCCGAAGATTGAGATCGATAATTGCTATTATATGTATAGCGCACTATGATTATTTCACGGGGGCTAGAAGCTGATTTATTATAAATTTATGGAAAAGATAGTTCAATCAATCAACGTCGCGTAGACCAGATCGCGAAACAGCATACGGTAGTACTCGCGCTGGTTCGGGGCCTGCAGCATCAGAACGGCAAACAGGTCTTCGGCCGGGTCCACAAAGAAGGTGGTGCCCGCCATGCCGCCCCAGAAATAACTGCCGACCGAACCCGGCACCGACGCTACGCCCAAATTCTTTCGCACCGCAACACCCAGCCCGAAACCATGGCCGGGTGGCAGCAAAGCACGCGATGCGCCACGGTTGACCGGGATATCGCCCAGATGGTCCGCGGTCATGAAGTCGACTGTTCTGGGCCCCAACAGGCGCACGCCGTCGAGTTTCCCCTTGTTCAGCATGAACTGCAAAAATCGCGCGTAATCCATCGCCGTTGACGCCAGGCCACCACCACCGGATTCCAGTGCCGCGTTCTCGCGCACATCGATCAACCGCATTTGTACCCCGCCCTCCGGGTCGCGGGCAAAGGGTTCGGCAATGCGAGCGTGATGTTCGGGTGGCACGGAAAAGCCGGTGTCGGTCATACCCAGCGGCTTGAAAATGTGGTCCTGCAGATATGTGCCCAGTGTCTGGCCGCTGACCACTTCCACCACGCGTCCCAATACATCCGTGGCGCGGCCGTACTCCCACACGGTGCCGGGCTCAAACAGCAACGGCAAAGCGGCCAGTTGATGCGAAAGCTCGGCATTGCTGCGCCCGCGCGAGCCGATTCTGATTTGCGCATACTGCCGTTGCACCGATGCATTGCCCATGAATTCATAGGTCAGGCCGGCCGTGTGCCGCAACAAGTCCTGCAGCGTGGCCGCTTGTTGCACGGCCTGCAGTTGGACTGCCCCGTCAACCAGATTGGCCACCTTCTGCGTCGCATACTCAGGCAGGTATTTGGCCACTGGGTCATTCAACAACAGCTGCCCCTGTTCCATCAACATCATGGCCGCCACCGACACAATTGGCTTGGTCATGGAATAGATGCGGAAAATGGCATCCGGTGTCATGGGGAAATTGGTGGCCGGGTCCAGCGCGCCCAGACTGTCAAACAGGGCCAGCTTGCCGTGCCGGGCAATCAAAACAACGGCGCCGGGCAGGCGCTGGCGATCCACCTCGGCTTGCAGCACCGCCATGACGCGACTCGTGCGCTGTGGGCACAAGCCGACCTGATCCGGTGACAGACTGGGTAACACCTTGCCCAGAGGGTCAACCATCTGCTTGTGCGTCCCGGCAAGCTTGGCTGACTTTGGCAGGCCACCCGCAATAGAGGTTTGAAACAAGTTGATCTCCAAAAAATAATGTCAATTCGCCGGCACGCCAACATGCAAACTCAGGTGGCGTTGGCGATCCTAATCCAGCGCCGGTCGCTCACGGGCTTCATTGATGTATTTGGGCAATTGAGCGCCGCAATGAAAACAGAAACTGGCCTGCGCCAAGTGTCCTTCAGTCAGACATTCTTGGCAGGTGCGCGTTGTTGGTGCGGTGGAAATGCGTCTTGCCGTCATCTCTGCGGTCACGATGCTCGTCAAAATGAGCGCAATAAGCCACTGGTCAAACAGGCGCCCGGCGCGCGTATCGGCCTCAAAGATGACGGTGTAAAGCCGCAACCGCCAGCCGGTCAGCGGCTGGCCAAGAGTATTCTGAGTTGAATTGGTCATGGTGCGGTATTTGCCCTGCGCGCAGCTTAATCCAGTTGACATCCAGAGCCTGATTGAGGTAAATCAATAAGCCAGGCGCTCCGGCCTGATTTCCTGCAGGATGGTGGTCGATATTTCTTCAATCGATTTGGTGGTGGTTGACAACCACCGGATACCGCTGCGGCGCATCATGGCTTCAGCTTCACTCACTTCCATACGGCAGTTTTCCAGTGAGGCGTATTTGGAATTGGGCCTGCGCTCGTTGCGAATTTCGCTCAAACGTTCAGGCTGGATCGTCAGACCAAAAAGTTTGCTTTTGTGAGCCTTTAGCGCAGGTGGCAATTGTTGGCGCTCAAAGTCGTCTGGAATCAGTGGGTAGTTGGAGGCTTTGAGCCCATATTGCATCGCCAGATAGAGTGAAGTCGGCGTCTTTCCGCTTCGGCTGACGCCAACCAAAATAATATCGGAGCGCTCCAGGTCGGTGTTGGATTGCCCATCGTCATGGGCCAGTGAGAAGTTAATGGCTTCAATGCGTGATTGGTAGGCGCTGCTTTTGCTGGCATCGCTGAAGCGGCCAATGCGGTGGCTGGACTTGAGATTGAGTTCGGACTCAAGGGGGTGGACAAAAGTGCTAAACATGTCCAACACCATGCCGTGGCAGTTGTCTGTAATGACTTTGAGCACCTCCATATCAACAAGCGTCGTGAAAACAATAGATTTATTGCCGTCCACGATGCCGGCATGGTTGATTTCACGGACCGCTTGATGCGCTTTGTCGACGGAGTCGGTAAATGGCAGCCTTACATGCCGAAAATTGGTTTCAAACTGGGCCAGTATGGCGTTACCAAAGGTTTCTGCAGTGATGCCGGTGCCATCGGATATGAAAAATACAGTACGTTGCGACATGGTGTTTGAGGATTGGGTTGTCTTGGGGCATTGTGCCCCGGGCCAGCTGCATCTGGCCGACTCGCAGCCTACAATGCCAAAAATTCAACCCAATTCTTCCATGTGCTGCACTGACCGATTAGAACAACGACAAAGTCAAGCTGTTGACATGGGCATGGCCCGCGCACCAGAGCGCCCGGGCTTGTGCATTGATCCGCTTTTAACTTCTGGAGCTTTCCCATGTCTGAACTTTTTAATTCGACCGCCTTGGTCGTTCCGTTTGAAAACCTGAGAATGACCGATGTCGAGTCGGTTGGCGGAAAAAACGCCAGTCTCGGCGAAATGATTTCAAACTTGCCAACCGGCGTGAAAGTACCCACCGGTTTTGCGACGACCGCCCACGCGTTTCGCGATTTCCTGGCTCATGAGGATCTCAGTGGCAGGATCAATGCCCGCTTGAGGGCCCTCGATACTGAAGACGTGCGGGCGCTGGCGCAGGTGGGTGCGGAGATTCGCGCCATGGTTGAAGCGCAGCCCTTTCCGGCTGACCTTGAAAAGGCCATTCGTGAATCCTTCATCACCCTGAGCGCCGACAATCCGCAAGCCTCCTTTGCCGTACGCTCCTCCGCGACGGCCGAGGATTTGCCGGATGCCTCCTTTGCCGGCCAGCAGGAAACTTTTTTAAATGTGATTGGTATCGACGAAATCCTGCACAAAATCAGGGAAGTTTTCGCCTCTTTGTACAACGACCGTGCCATCAGCTACCGGGTACACAAAGGCTTTGCTCACGAGCACGTGGCCTTGAGCGCGGGCATTCAGCGCATGGTGCGTTCAGACTTGGGTGCAGCGGGTGTCATGTTCACCATCGACACCGAGTCCGGTTTTCAGGATGTGGTGTTTATCACCTCCAGTTACGGCCTGGGAGAAACCGTGGTGCAGGGTGCTGTGAATCCGGACGAGTTTTATGTGCACAAGCCGATGCTCAGGGCCGGCAAGCGGGCCGTGATCCGCCGCAGTTTGGGTTCCAAGTTGATCCAGATGCAGTTCACAACGCCCGAGGAAAAAGCCAGCGGAGGCAAGCTGGTCAAAACCACTGAGGTGCCGACTGAGATGCGCAACCGTTATTCGTTGACCGAGGCCGATGTTGAAAAGCTGGCTGCGTATGCGTTGGTGATTGAGGAGCACTATGGCCGTGCAATGGACATTGAATGGGGCAAAGACGGGCTGGATGGTGAACTCTACATTTTGCAGGCCCGACCGGAGACGGTGAAAAGCCAGTCCGCAGGCAAGGCCGAGTACCGTTACAAGCTCAAGGGCAAGAGTGCAGTGATCGTCGAAGGGCGGGCCATTGGCCAGAAGATTGGCACGGGCCCAGTTCGCATCGTGCACAACATCAGCGAGATGGATAAGGTGCAGGCTGGCGATATTCTTGTGACAGATATGACCGATCCCAACTGGGAGCCGGTGATGAAGCGGGCCTCGGCCATTGTGACCAATCGGGGCGGACGCACCTGTCATGCCGCCATCATCGCGCGCGAGCTGGGTATACCGGCGGTAGTGGGGTGCGGGAATGCGACCGAGGCGCTCAAGGACGGCATGCTGGTGACTGTCAGTTGCTCAGAGGGTGACACCGGTTTTATTTACGATGGCTTGCTGGAAACCGAAATCACCGAAGTTCAGCGCGGCGAAATGCCCAAAACTGTCGTCAAGATCATGATGAATGTCGGCAACCCGCAACTGGCGTTTGATTTTTGCCAGCTGCCCAATGAAGGCGTCGGTTTGGCGCGCCTTGAGTTCATCATCAACAACAACATTGGGGTGCATCCCAAGGCGATCCTGGACTATCCCAACATTGATGCAGATCTGAAAAAAGCGGTCGAATCCGTTGCCCGTGGTCACGCCTCGCCGCGCGCTTTTTATGTGGACCGGGTCGCCGAAGGTGTTGCGACGATCGCTGCCGCGTTCTGGCCCAAGCCAGTCATTGTGCGTCTGTCCGATTTCAAGAGCAATGAATACCGCAAACTGATTGGTGGCAGCCGCTACGAGCCCGAAGAAGAGAACCCTATGCTCGGTTTCCGTGGTGCCGCACGTTATGTCAGCGCCGATTTCGGTGAGGCCTTCGCGATGGAATGCGAGGCGCTCAAACGTGTTCGCCAGGACATGGGCTTGAGTAACGTCCAGGTGATGGTGCCGTTTGTCCGGACGTTGGGACAAGCCAAAAAGGTGACCGAATTGTTGGCCGCTCACGGGCTCAAACGCGGTGAAAACGGTCTGAAGATCATCATGATGTGCGAGATCCCCAGCAACGCTATTTTGGCAAGCCAGTTTCTTCAGTATTTTGATGGCTTCTCGATTGGCTCCAACGACCTGACCCAGCTGACCCTGGGACTTGATCGTGACTCCGGCCTGGAGTTGCTGGCGGCTGACTTTGATGAACGCGATCCGGCTGTTACCGCACTCATCAGCCAGGCTATTAGTGCCTGCAAAGCCGAAGGCAAGTACATTGGCATTTGTGGTCAGGGGCCCAGCGATCACCCCGACTTTGCGGAGTGGCTCGCCAAGGAAGGGATTTCATCGATTTCCCTGAATCCGGACTCCGTGATTGCGACCTGGCAGAGGCTGGCCGGGCAATAGCAAACCGCTATGGCCTGAGACTTCACGGGCTGTCATGATGCAGCGATGTTGAATCCAGCGGTGGAGGTAGGCGAATTCAAGCCGATGGCAGGCGGTTTTCGCTTGCATGGCTGGCTTCTTGCGATCTGGTTTGCAGCGTCGTTCGGCGTGGTGTTCTTCGCACGCGATCTGCAGATGATCGTTGCTGGGTGGCCCTTGGGCTACTGGTTCGCGGCCCAGGGCAGCGTGTTTATTTTTATCGCCATTGTGGCGGTGTTCGCCTGGGTTGCGAATCGGCGCGACGGAGAAATTACGACGGCCGATGCTGCATACACCGCCTACAAGCACCGGCTGCATTGGCGATTCGCCGCTTACGTTGTTTGCTTGCTGCTGTTCTTGCTGGCTCTGGCCCTCGCCGAGAGGTTGGGGCTGAAGAAAATGTGGGTTGGTTCCATTTTTTTGTTCGCCACAGTCGCCTTGTACGCAGTGATAGGGATCTACGGTCGTACTTCGGATGCCTCGGAGTATTACGTTGCCGGACGCAGCATCCCGGCTGTTTACAACGGTATGGCGGTTGCCGCCGACTGGATGAGTGCTGCCTCGTTTATCAGTATGGCGGGGGGGCTCTACCTGCAGGGGTTTTCAGGGACGCCATCGCAGCCCGGAGGGCTGGTCTATGTGCTGGGCTGGACGGGGGGCTTCTGTCTGGTTGGGCTGCTTGTCGCGCCTTATCTGAGGAGGCTCGATCTGTACACAGTTCCGGACTATTTTGGCGTCCGTTTTGGGGGCCGTTGGCCACGGATGATTGCGGCTTTTGCGGCGGTTCTGTGTTCTTTTACCTATGTCGTGGCACAGATTTACGGCGTAGGGCTGATAACGTCCCGTTTGACGGGTGTTCAGTTTGAAATTGGCATTCTGCTGGGGTTGGGCGGCGTTCTTGTGTGCTCGTTTTTGGGCGGCATGCGGGCGGTAACCTGGACGCAGGTGACTCAGTATGTTGTACTGATTCTGGCTTTTTTGATTCCTGTTTCATGGCTGGCCTACAAACAACTGGGCAATCCATTGGCGCCGTTCGTTTACGGGCAGCAACTGCAAAAAATTACTGAATTGGAACGGCAGCTTATCAATTCTCCGGCCGAGTTACAGGTGATCAATGAATATGCCCGGCGAGCGCGGGACTATGAGCGCAAGCTACAACACGTGGACGCATCGCTCGAGAGTGAACGAAACACGATAAGGGAAAAAATTCGTTTTCTGAACGAACATCGGGTTGATGAATCGATTGTCGTTGCAGCAAGACGTGAGCTTGCTGCGCTGCCGAAGGACACCGTCGCCGCGCGCGAGCGCTGGATGCATGCGATGCAGGATAACCTGGATCGAGCGCAGCCCTTGGGCGGCATGCCACCGCACGCCAAACCATTTGCTGGCGATCCGCAGGGGAGCGCTGATGAACAGAAGGCGTTTGATGTTTCGCGGCGCAACTTTCTGGCACTGATGTTTTGTCTGATGGTGGGGACCGCTGGTTTGCCCCACTTGCTGACCCGCTTTTATACAACTCGCACTGTGGCCGAGGCACGTACATCCGTCGCCTGGTCGCTTTTTTTTATTGCGTTGCTGTATTTGTCGGCCCCCGCCTTGGCCGTGCTGGTGAAATTTGAGGTCATGAGCCAACTGGTCGGGCAGAACTTTGATTCGTTGCCCGTGTGGATCGCACAGTGGGCGAAGGCAGACCCGACGCTGGTGTCTGTCAGCGATGTCAATGGAGACCACATTCTCCAGTTTTCAGAGCTCAAACTAGGGGCGGATATTGTGATGTTGGCCACGCCTGAGTTGGGTGGCTTGCCTTACGTTGTGTCCGGCCTTGTGGCTGCGGGTGGACTTGCTGCTGCGCTCTCAACAGCGGATGGCTTGTTGTTGACGATTGGAAATGCGCTGGCACATGATTTTTTCTATCGAAGCGGGAGTAGTCAGTCGGAGGCGGTCAGAAGGGTCATGTTGTCAAAGTTTGCGCTGCTATTGGTCGCCCTTGTCGCTGCTTATGTGGCTGCTCAGCGGCCTGCAGATATCCTTTATCTTGTCTCGGCTTCTTTCTCTTTGGCTGGGGCCGCATTTGTACCGGTGATGGTGTTGGGAATATTCTGGCGCCGCACGACACGGATGGCCGCCGTCGCCGGGATGGTCGCAGGTCTTGGACTAACGATCTACTACATGGCCGTGAATGCCGTAGCGCTTAGATCTGCTTTGGGCTTGAGTGGCACGGGGTTATGGCTCGATATTCAGCCTGTTTCTGCCGGAGTATTTGGCGTTTTGGCGGGTTTTGTGGTCACTGTGCTGGTCAGTCTTCTGTCTCGATCAGAGGTTTCGCCGCCCGGTTGATGTAACGTTATCGGGTGGTCTGACGTTGGCATATAATGCGAGGCTTCGCCTTACCACACCTCAATTAGACGCTGAGGGTGGTTTTTTCTGCCCAATGTGGGCCATCCACAAGGAGTATCAATGCGTCATTACGAAATCATTCTCATGATCCACCCGGATCAGAGCGAGCAGGTTCCCGCCATGCTGGAACGTTACAAGGGCATGATCACTGCCGGTGGCGGCAAAGTGCACCGTGTTGAAGACTGGGGCCGTCGCCAGTTGGTCTACATGATCAACAAGCTTGCCAAAGCCCACTATCTTTGCGTCAACATCGAAGCTGACCAGGCTGTCATGGCAGAGCTGGAACACGCGTTCAAGTTCAATGATGCTGTGTTGCGTCATCTGACTGTTTTGAAGAAAAAAGCCGATACCGGTCCTTCTTCGATGATGAAAACTGTCGAACGTGAAGATGCCCGCAAGACCCAGCAGGCCGAGTACCAGGCTTAAGGGCCTCTTTGCCTGCAAGGGGTGTGAACCACGTTGCCAACCAGCTTGTTTTGACTGCCTGTATCGCCGGAATTGATTCACTGCGTTACACACCAGCCGGATTGCCGGCGCTGAACATCAGACTTGAGCATGAGTCAGAGATTCAGGAAGCAGGGCAGATAAGACAAGTGAAGGCGACACTGAAAGCGGTGGCCTTTGGCGCAATAGCTGAGCGGCTTGCAAAACAAGCCATAGCCAGTGCCTGGAGATTCAACGGTTTTCTGGCGACACCTCGCAATGGCAAGCACGTCGTGTTTCACATTCAAGAATTTCAGCAAAATTAACGAATTCATAAATATTTAAGGAGTCCATCATGGCCGGACCAAAACGTTTCAATAACAAAGACAAGCGCCCCAAGCGCCCAGCACAGAACCTGCTGTTCAAGCGCAAGCGCTTTTGCCGCTTTACCGTGACTGGCGTTGAAGAGATCGATTACAAGGACATTGATACCTTGCGCGATTTCATTGCCGAAAACGGCAAAATCATTCCCGCTCGCCTGACTGGCACCCGTGCCATTTTTCAGCGTCAGCTCAACACCGCTATCAAGCGCGCACGTTTCCTTGCGATGCTGCCGTACAGCGACCAGCACAAGATTTAAGGAACACGATCATGCAAATTATTCTGCTCGACAAGGTTGTGAACCTTGGTAATCTCGGTGAGGTCGTGCGCGTTAAGGACGGTTATGCCCGCAACTTCCTGATTCCCTCTGGCCGCGCTCGTCGCGCCACGGCGTCGGCGAAACAGGAGTTTGAAGCCAAGCGCGCTGAACTCGAAAAAGCTGCCGCAGCCAAGTTGGCTGAATGCCAGGCTGTGGGTGAGAAACTCGCTGGCACCACTTGCAAGCTGACCCAAAAGGCCGGTGTGGACGGTCGCCTGTTTGGTTCCGTGACCAACGCCGACATCGCTGAAGAGCTGACCAAGAGTGGCTACAAGGTGACCAAGGCGCAGATTCGCATGCCCAATGGCCCAATCAAGGTGGTTGGCGATAGCACGGTCAGTGTTGCCTTGCATACTGACGTGGTGGTGGAAATCACGGTTTCGGTTTACGGCGAAACGGCTTAAACCAACTCAGACTCCACTTGGAGTCAAAAGCCCTCTAGCAATCGAGCAGAGGGCTTTTTTTTCGGTCAACGCTGTCCACTTGTTGCCTGCTGCACTGATGCAACTGGGTTGCTGGTCTTCAAATCGGTAAAATTGCCAAATTATTGGTGTCCCGACCTGGTTGACCCGTATAGGCGAAGACCAAGGGCTCACGGCGCACAAACGTCCGGTGGTAGTGGGACATCTGCACTGCAAAAGTCGGCGCAAACCATGTACCCGGCAGTCCCCTGTGAAAAATGCACGACCTTCTATCAAGTATTCCATAGACTTTTAGGAACAAATAATGACGCAAAAAACTCCGGCACGGACAAAGACAATCCGCGCTCTTGCCCCCCAGCCCATCAGCGAGGAAGTGCTTCTTGAAAAGTACAGCAAAGGGTCAGAAAAAACCATCATTGACGTCAATCAGCGAGTGGCACGTGCTTTGGCCCAGGTTGAGGCTCCAGAGCAGCAAAAGCAATGGGAAACCAGATTTCTGCAGGCCCTACAAAACGGATTCTTGCCAGCCGGACGCATTCAATCCGCCGCCGGCACAGATCTGGCTGCCACCTTGATCAACTGTTTTGTGCAGCCCGTTGGCGACTCAATAGCCCATATGGAAGACGGGCACCCCGGCATCTACACCGCGCTGACCGAGGCTGCCGAGACCATGCGTCGTGGTGGTGGCGTTGGTTATGACTTCTCCCGCATCCGCCCACGCGGCGCTTGGGTTGGCAGCACGCAAAGTAGTGCATCAGGCCCCGTGAGTTACATGCGCGTGTTTGATCGCTCCTGCGAAACGGTCGAATCCGCTGGCGCCCGGCGTGGCGCACAAATGGGTGTCCTGCGCTGTGATCATCCTGATATTGAAGAGTTCATCCATGCCAAGGACACCGGTGACTTGAAGAACTTCAACATCTCCGTGGGTGTCACCGATGCCTTCATGCAGGCGGTGCAAAAAGACGCGGCGTTCACCCTCGTCCATCGTGCTGAACCAGGACCTGCTCAAAAAGAAGCAGGGGCCCATCAAGTGCCGGAAAGTGGTATCTGGGTTTACCGGACCTTGCAGGCGCGCGAATTGTGGGATCAAATCATGCGCTCGACCTATGATCATGCCGAGCCCGGTGTCTTGTTCCTGGATCACATCAATCGCGACAACAACCTCTCTTACTGCGAAACCATTGCCAGCACCAATCCTTGCGCTGAGCAGCCATTGCCGCCTTACGGCTGCTGCTGCCTGGGATCGATTGATCTGACACGGTTCGTGAAACATCCGTTTGAAAAAAGTGCCTGTTTTGATAAAGCGGCTTTTGCCGAGGTGGCGCGCGTGGCAACCCGCATGCTCGACAACGTATTGGACGTGACGGTCTGGCCGTTGCCACAGCAACAGGAAGAGGCCCGCAGCAAGCGCCGTGTCGGCTTGGGTTATACCGGGCTCGGCGATGCGCTGGTCATGCTCAATTTGCGCTACGACACGCAAGAGGCCCGCGACATGGCGCGAGACATT
>Ga0209913_1000201_pt1 | contig 60788 bp, 52 predicted proteins | sample PersoiDNA2013203_FD_185805 | JGI IMG/M metagenome (GOLD analysis project Ga0209913, IMG submission 185805) | Permafrost soil microbial communities from the Arctic, to analyse light accelerated degradation of dissolved organic matter (DOM) -... | ecosystem: Environmental > Terrestrial > Soil >...
GTCGGGAGGTGCTCTTAAAAAGACGGCGCTTGTTTACGCCGTTTCCATTGGCTCAAACGTGCTTGCAGGGCTCGCGGCGTGTCGATGTGCTGCTGGCGCGCGCGGCTGAGCAGGATGAGCATCAGTTCCGCCGTGGCCAGGGCGTCGGCGCTGGCGTGGTGGCGTTCGCCCACCTGCAGGTGGAAGTGGTTGATCCAGTCATCCAGCCCGGCTTCGCGGATCGGCGCCTCGGGGCACAGCAGCGGGGCGATGTCGGCCACGTCGAGGAACGAATGGGCCAGGCGATAACCCAGGCTGTCCTTGAGCGCCCGGCCCAGCATGTGTTGATCGAACGGCGCATGGAAGGCCAGCAAGGGGCTGTCGCCGACGAAGTCCATGAAATCCAGCAGCGCGTCCACCGGGTCACTGCCGGCGGCAATTGCACTGGGGCCGAGGCCGTGGATCAGCACGGCGGGGTTCAGTTTTGTTTCGGCGCGTTGCAGCGTGCGCTCGAACATTTGCGAAAAGTCCACCGCGCCGTCCTCGATCACCACGGCACCGATGGATAACACTTGGTCGCGGTTCAGGTTCAGGCCGCTGGTTTCCAGGTCCAGCACCACCCAGCGCTGGCTGCGCAAGGCAACGTCGCCCAGCGCGACAGGCAGGGGCAATTGCTCCAGGCGCTGCTGTTGCGTTGCATCGAGATGGGGTTTGGCCGTGCGCAACCAACCAAACAGGCTCACAACTGATACCGCAAGGTCAGGCTGCTTTGCAGGCGCTGGGCCTGGCGCAGGGATTCACGCAGGATGCGCCGGTCCAGGTGGTTGAGGCTCTCGGGGTCGACGCGGTTGGAATACGGCAGGTTTTCCCGCGTTTGCAACTGGTGCTGCTGCATGCGGGTTTGCTGGATAAAGTGATACGCCTCTTCATAGGCGGCGCCATCCAGCGGCTCGATCACCTCCTTGACCACCAACTGGCGCAAGCGCTCCAGGGTGTTGATGGCGTGGACGCCGTTGGCCAGGGCCAGCAGGCGCGCGCCGTCGACAAAGGGCGTCAGGCCTTGCACCTTGAGGTCTAGGGTGGCCTTTTCGCTGCCTTTGCGCGTCAGCACGAACTCGCGGAAGCGTCCCACCGGCGGGCGTTGGCGCAACGCGTTCTCCGCCAGCATGCGCTGGAACAGGCGGTTATCCGCGACCTGATCGAGAATGCCCTGGCGCAGTTGTTCACAACCCTGCTCATCGCCCCACACTACCCGCAGGTCGAAATAGATGGTCGACCCCAGCAGGTTCTCCGGCGTCGCTTCGCGGATAAACGCGGCAAACCGTCGCGCCCATTCGGCCCGCGACAGGCACAGCTCGGGGTTGCCGGCCATGATGTTGCCTTTGCACAGGGTGAAGCCGCACTGCGCCAGGCTCTGGTTGATCTGCTGCGCGAGGGGCAGCAGGCGCGCGCGAATCTCAGCCGCTTCGGCGGCGTCCTTGGCGTCGAACAGGATGCCGTTGTCCTGATCGGTGTAGAGCGTCTGCTCGCGACGGCCTTCACTGCCGAAACACAACCAACTGAACGGCACGCCGGGGTCGCCTTTGTCGGCGAGGGTCAACTCGATGACCCGGCACACGGTGTGATCGTTGAGCAGCGTAATAATGTGGGTGATCTGGGTCGACGACGCACCATGGGCGAGCATGCGCTCCACCAACTGGCCGATCTCACCGCGTATCGCCACCAGGTTTTCCACCTTGGGCGCATTGCGGATGGTGCGGGCCAGGTGGACCAGGTCTACGCGCTGCAGGGAAAACAGGTCGCGCTCGGACACCACGCCGCACAGGCGTTGGTCTTTGACCAGGCACACGTGGGCGATATGCCGCTCGGTCATGGCGATGGCGGCATCGAAGGCGCTGTGGTCCGGCGTGAGAAAGAACGGCGCAGGGGTCATGTGCGCGTCGATCGCCAGGGTGAAATCGCTGGTGCCATCGGCCACCACCTGGCGCAGATCGCGCAGGGTGAAAATCCCCAGGGGCGCCTTGTGCTCATCCACGATCACAATACTGCCGACCTGTTGCTCGTGCATCAGCGTCACCGCTTCGCGCAGCGGCGTATCCGGGCTGCACGTTACCGGGTGGCGCATGGCCAGCTCACCCAGGCGGGTATTCAAGGAATATTGGGTGCCGAGGGTTTCCACGGCTTTTTGCTGCACTTGCTGGTTGACCTGATCGAGCAGGCTGCTGACGCCGCGCAAGGCGAAATCGCGGAACGCGCTGGACAGCGCGAACAGCTTGATAAACGCCGGCTTGTTCAGTTGCAGGCAGAAGGTGTCTTCGGCGGCCTTGTGCTCGGTGCGCGTCGCGCGTTCGCCCAGGAGTGCCGCGAGGGGGAAGCACTCGCCGGTGGCAATCTCAAAGGTGGTTTCGGCCGAATCCGGCCGCTCGCCGACAACCCGCCCCTGCTTGACGATATAGAAGTGCTCAACCGGGCCGTCCGACGGCTTGAGGATGCTGTCGCCGGGGCCATAAAAGCGCAATTGGCACTGCTCTACCAGGAACGCGAGGTGCGCGTTTTCCATTTGGTTGAACGGTGGGAAGCGTTGCAGGAACTGCAAGGTGCCGTGGATGTTCTGCAACACCGCAGTTTTTCCCGCCTGGTCGAATGCATCAGCTTTACTCATAACTATGACCGCGATGTTTTTGTCGTTATCGTTCTGCATGGTCGACTCCTGCACGGCGGGTGCCCATTGGACGTAAGTCTAGGTCGATGAAAACGGCGCATAACTAGGGAAAAACCTTACAGGAGTATCGTCCAAACCCCGTAGAACGCCCACTAGGCAAACTTTCCGACGAAGTGCACATTGTTCGGCCTTCCGCAGATGTCTGACGGGTGTGCAGGGAGACTGATGAGAGCTAGCTGAGAACCGTATGTCCGACCACGATATTTTGAGTGATGCCGAGCGCGAGGCGCTGAGCGCCGTGATGCAGGAGCCTGATTTACCGCCACAACGCGTATTGATCGTGGACGACGACAAGGACGCGCGCGAACTGCTGGCGGAGATCCTGGGCCTGGATGGTATTCGCTGCATGACCGCAGAGAGTGGTGAAACGGCGTGGAAACTGCTGGAGTCGAGCAGTTCCATTGGTTTGCTGATTACCGACCTGCGCATGGCGCCGAGCAATGGCATCCAGTTGATTCGCCAGGTGCGCAGTTCTACCCGCGCGGCGTTGCCGATCATCATCATGTCCGGTGACGCCGAAGCGCCGGATGTGATCGATGCGATGCATTTGAGCGTGGTGGACTTTTTGCTCAAGCCGATTGATAGCGTGAAGTTGGCGAAGTTGGTGAAGCGGGAGTTGGGGATGGCGCAATGAGCGCCGCCTATCAGAACTGTTAAATCTAACAGTAGAACTCATGGCGTAGAGGCAGTTTAGTGGCTTTGAAAGGATTGGTCTTCGATCAATATTTCATAAACCAGTGAACAGGAATTCATCATGAGTGGCGAAAAAACACCTATCGACGAAGCGGAACTGCAAAAAGCCAGGGTTAAGGCTCAAACCGGACAGGCACATATTTTGGTGCTTGAAAACGGGCCGCCGCGTTTTTTTACTACTGATGAAGTTATCGGGTACTTGTCGTGGACTGCGATATTGGGGCCTGATCCTGAGCGGATCGACCTTCGCTATGGGCGTGACTTGCCGAACGGGTTTCATACGTTCAACGCCAATGAGCTGCCTTCCCTTTGGTATCGTGCGCCCAATCGCGAAGAATATTATTCACCGGTGGCCGGTGAGGTAATGATCGAGGTCGAGCGGCCTGAATTCGGCACGGCCTTTGTACACAAAGGCATCCTGCTGAACGTGCGCTATGAGACGAGTGATGGAGATATTGTGCTCAATGGTACTTTCAGGAACTCGTCTGCCTGATGCTGATGTTGTTCGGCACAATTTAAAAAGCCCTGAACTCACGTTCAGGGCTTTGCTGCCTCCGGTCGTTAGTTACAGGCCGTTTTTAGCCTTGAACTCGCGACGCCTGCGGTGCAACACCGGCTCGGTATAACCATTGGGTTGCTGGGTCCCTTCAATCACCAACTCTACCGCCGCCTGGAACGCGATATTGCTGTCGAAATCCGGCGCCAGCGCACGGTACAACGCATCCCCGGCATTCTGACGGTCCACCACCGGCGCCATGCGCTTGAGGCTTTCCATCACCTGGTCCTGAGTGACGACGCCGTGGCGCAGCCAGTTGGCGATGTGCTGGCTGGAGATGCGCAGGGTGGCGCGGTCTTCCATCAGGCCGATGTCGTTGATGTCCGGCACTTTCGAGCAGCCGACGCCCTGGTCGATCCAGCGCACCACATAGCCGAGGATGCCCTGGGCGTTGTTGTCCAACTCGTTGCGGATTTCTTCGTCCGACCAGTTGGGGTTGCTGGCCAGCGGGATGGTCAGGATATCGTCCAGCGATGCGCGCTCGCGTTTGGCCAGTTCGGCCTGGCGCGCGAACACGTCGACCTTGTGGTAGTGCAACGCGTGCAGCGCCGCCGCCGTCGGCGATGGCACCCAGGCGGTGTTGGCGCCGGCCAGGGGGTGGGCGATTTTCTGTTCGAGCATCGCCGCCATCAGGTCGGGCATGGCCCACATGCCTTTACCGATCTGCGCACGGCCTTGCAGGCCGGTGGCCAGGCCGATATCGACGTTCCAGTTTTCGTAGGCGCTGATCCATTTTTCCGTCTTCATCGCGGCCTTGCGCACCATCGCGCCGGCTTCCATGGAGGTGTGGATTTCATCGCCGGTGCGGTCGAGGAAGCCGGTGTTGATAAACACCACGCGCTCGCTGGCGGCCTTGATGCAGGCCTTGAGGTTGACCGTGGTGCGGCGCTCCTCGTCCATGATCCCGACTTTGAGCGTGTTGCGCGGCAGGTTCAGCAGGTCTTCGATGCGGCCGAACAGCTCGTTGGTGAACGCGGCTTCTTCCGGGCCATGCATCTTCGGTTTCACGATGTACACGGAACCGGTGCGGCTGTTTTTGCGGCTGCTGTTGCCATTGAGGCTGTGGATCGCCGCCAGGCTGGTGAGCAGGCCGTCGAGAATGCCTTCCGGTACTTCGTTGCCGTTTTTGTCGAGGATCGCGTCGATGGTCATCAAGTGGCCAACGTTGCGCACGAACAGCAGCGAGCGACCGTGCAGCGTCACGTCCTGGCCGTCCACGCCGGTGTAGACGCGGTCGGCGTTCATGGTGCGGGTGAAGGTTTTGCCGCCCTTGGCCATTTCTTCGGCCAGGTCGCCTTTCATCAGGCCGAGCCAGTTGCGGTAGATCACCACTTTGTCATCGGCATCGACGGCGGCGACGGAGTCTTCGCAGTCCATGATGGTGGTCAGCGCGGCTTCCATCAGCACGTCTTTGACGCCGGCCGCGTCGGTCTGGCCGACCGGGGTGCTGGCATCGATCTGGATTTCGAAATGCAGGCCGTTGTGTTTGAGCAGGACCGCAATCGGTTGGGCGCTGTCGCCCTGGAAACCGATCAACTGGGCATCGTCGCGCAGGCCGCTGTTGCTGCCGCCTTTGAGGCCGACCACGAGTTTGCCGTCAACGATCTTGTAGCCGGTGGAGTCGACGTGGCTGCCGGCGCTGAGCGGTGCGGCTTCGTCGAGGAAGGCGCGGGCGAAGGCGATGACCTTGTCGCCGCGCACCTTGTTGTAGCCCTGGCCCTTTTCGGCGCCGTCGGCTTCGCTGATGGCGTCGGTGCCATACAGCGCGTCATACAGCGAGCCCCAGCGCGCATTGGAGGCGTTGAGGGCGAAACGGGCGTTCATCACCGGCACGACCAGCTGGGGGCCGGCCATACGGGCGATTTCGTCATCGACGTTTTGGGTCGAGGCCTGGAAGTCTGCGGCTTCTGGCAGCAGGTATCCGATATCTTGCAGGAAGGCTTTGTAGGCCACCGGGTCATGCGCCTGGCCGGCGTGAGTCTGGTGCCAGGTGTCGATCCGCGCTTGGAAATCGTCGCGTTTGGCGAGTAGGGCTTTGTTCTTCGGTGCCAGGTCGTGGATGACCTTGTCGGCGCCGGCCCAGAACTGGTCGGCAGTGACGCCGGTACCGGGAATGGCTTCGTTGTTCACGAAGTCGAACAGGACTTTGGCGACCTGCAGGCCACCGACTTGAACGTGTTCAGTCATTGCTTGCCTCACTCTACGGAGCTTATGCGCTTTTCAGCTTTTCAATTTACCAATGAAGCCTCTGGCCATTTAAACCGCAGGCACGCTGCGCCGGTACATGCCTTTGAAGGCGGCTGGGCAGGCTGTGTCGCGGAGCATGGTTGCCGTGGCAGACATCGACCCAACGTTTATGTAGTGCGCGATTGCGCATACTACATGATGACTTGCGGTTGTGAAAATTAGACTAAATACGTCGTTTAGCGACCCACTTTGGTCGTATGGTCACAGTGGGACATGGGATGTTCTCAAGAAATCGATAGATTGTTCCAGATAAATATAAAAATGGTACACGATTTGTCTTCGGGGGCATCTGCGTCCACCTTGTAGATTGAATTCCAGAGGGCTTCGCCATGGACCATCTTGTACTCACTATCATTGCCGCCGACAAACCCGGCCTGGTTGAACGCATCGCGCAGAACATTGCGGCCCACGGCGGCAACTGGCTGGAGAGCCGCATGGCGCACATGGCCGGGCAGTTTGCCGGGATTCTGAGGGTCAGTGTTCCCGCCGAGAACCGTCAGGCCCTGGTGAATGCACTGGAGGACTTATCCACACACGGCATCCGTGTGCTGGTGGGCGAGAGCAGCGCCGGGCAGGCGGCAGCGTCCAAACCGATCACCATGACGCTGGTGGGCAACGATCGGCCGGGGATCGTGCGTGAGATCACCGCGTTGTTGAGCAAGCAGGGGGTGAACCTCGAACGCCTGAGCACCGACGTGCGTCCGGCGCCGATGAGCGGCGACCCACTGTTCCACGCCGATGCGTCACTGGCCGTGCCGGCGGGCCTGGCGCTGGACACCCTGCAAGCGGCCCTGGAAACCCTGGCCGATGATTTGATGGTGGAGTTGGAACTGCGCAGCGAGGAATAACCACCCACAAGGTTATGCATGGAAATCTTGCATGGGCCTGTGGATAACCTGTAGAGACCCGTCGCCAGGCCACGCCGGCCGTGCTTCTCCGTCACCTGAGCAAAAAACGAGCAGTTTCAAGGGCTTGTACACAAATGGCGGGGATCAGGCTGTGGATAACCTTGGGGTGGATGTCTGCAAGCCAAGCGGGCTGTGGCTTGCAGAGTTTTGTACGTTATTTGATCAGCGTTTGCGCACCGTCAGCCACGCGTCCAGGCTGTAGACCACCAGGCCGGCCCAGATAAAGGCGAAGGCGATCAGTGTGCTGGGCGCCAGTTGTTCACCAAACAGCAGCACCGCTTCGAGCAGCACCAGCGTCGGCGCCACGTACTGCAAAAAGCCCAGGGCGGTGTAGGGCAAGTGCCGTGCGGCGGCGTTGAAACACACCAGCGGGATCAGTGTCACCGGGCCGGCGGCCACCAGCCACCAGGCTTCGGACGTACTCCAGAATGCCAGTTGCGCGCTGTGTGCCGATGGGTTGAACAGCAACCAGGCGACAGCGATCGGTACCAGCATCCAGGTTTCCACCACCAGCCCCGGCAGCGCCTTGACCGGCGCCTGCTTGCGGATCAGGCCATAGAAGCCGAAGGTCAGCGCCAGCACCAGCGACACCCACGGCAAACTGCCCACCTGCCACACCTGCTGCGCCACACCCACCGCTGCCAGCCCGACGGCGACCCATTGCAGGCGGCGCAGGCGTTCGCCGAGGAGCAGCATGCCGAGCAACACGTTCACCAGTGGGTTGATGTAGTAACCCAGGCTGGCCTCGAGCATGCGTCCGCTGTTTACCGACCACACATAGGTCAGCCAGTTAGCCGCAATCAACGCACCGCTGAGGGCCAGGATCGCCAGGCGCTGGGGGTTATCGCGCAGTTCGCGGAACCAGCCGGGGTGTTTCCAGACCATCAGCAGCAGGGTGCCGAACAGCGCTGACCACAGCACGCGATGCACGATGATTTCGGCGGCGGGGACACTGGCGATGGCTTTGAAGTAGAGCGGGAACAGACCCCAGATGACATAGGCACTCAGGCCCAGGATGTACCCCTTGCGGGGGTTGGCGGCGTGCATTGCAGAATCCTTGCTTAGGCAGCTAACAAAGCGCGATTGTAAGGATATTTGTCCGCTCGTGGGGCCTGCAGTGTTTTGTGTGGGAGGGGGCTTGCTCCCGATAGCGGTATATCAGTCGGCTCCTTCGATACTGACACACCGTTATCGGGAGCAAGCCCCTCCCACAGGAAGCAACGCCGTCAGAACAGTTTCAGCGGTTCTTCGTTGAGCGCCGACAACTGTTCGCGCAACGCCAGCACCTGATCACCCCAATACCGCTCGCTGCCGAACCACGGAAAGCTGTGCGGGAACGCCGGGTCATCCCAGCGCCGTGCCAGCCAGGCGCTGTAGTGCATCAGGCGCAAGGCGCGCAGCGGTTCGATCAGCGCCAGTTCACGCGGGTCGAAATCGTGGAATTCCTGGTAGCCGTCCATCAACTCAGACAACTGGCCCAGACATTCCTGACGGTCGCCGGCGAGCATCATCCACAGGTCCTGCACGGCGGGGCCCATGCGGCAGTCATCGAGGTCGACGATGTGGAACATCTCATCGCGGCACATCATGTTGCCGGGGTGGCAATCGCCGTGCATGCGGATGTTCTTGTGCGGCGTGGCCTTGTACACCTCTTCCACGCGCTTGAGCAGGTCGCGGGCCACGGACTCGTAGGCCGGCAGCAGGCTTTTGGGAATGAAGTTGCCTTCGAGCAGGGTGGCCAGGGAATCGTGGCCGAAGTTCTTCACGCCCAGGGCTTCGCGGTGTTCGAACGGACGGGTCGCGCCGACCGCGTGCAAGCGCCCGAGCAATTGGCCAAGGCGATAGAGCTGGTCCAGATTGCCCGGCTCCGGCGCCCGGCCGCCACGGCGCGGAAACAGGGCGAAGCGGAACCCGGCGTGTTCGAACAGGCTGGCGCCGTTATGGATCATCGGCGCGACCACCGGCACATCGCACTCGGCCAGCTCGAAGGTAAAGCTGTGTTCTTCGAGGATCGCCTCGTTGGTCCAGCGCTGCGGCCGGTAGAACTTGGCGATCAGCGGTTCTGAGTCTTCGATGCCCACCTGATACACACGGTTTTCGTAGCTGTTGAGCGCCAACACGCGCGCATCGCTGAGGAAGCCGATACTTTCGACAGCATCGAGTACCAGATCGGGGGTGAGTGTTTCAAACGGATGGGCCATGCAAACTCCTGCGCGCAGCAGGGCGCCGCGTCCGACCGGGTATGGTAACGCACCGGGCTTGAGATAGGGGGCGGCTGTGCCATTGCTATCGGGGGCAAGCCCCCTCCCACAGTAGACCGCGTTTATCCTGTAGGAATGCGGTCGAATGTGGGAGGGGGCTTGCCCCCGATAGCGGTCTATCAGGCCCCGACAATCCCGCCATCATCCCGCCGAATCGCCATCACCGACGACCGCGGCTTGCCATTGGGCAGATGCTCCGGCCAGGTCGAACCACCGGTTTCCCCTGGATGCTGAATCCCTACGAACAAGGTCTTCTGATCCGGCGAGAAGCTGATCCCCGTCACCTCGCACGCCACCGGCCCGACCATGAAACGGCGGATTTCCCCGGTGCTCGGGTCGGCGCAGAGCATCTGGTTATTGCCCATGCCGGCGAAGTCGCCGCTGTTGCTATAGTCACCGTCGGTCAGGATCCACAGGCGCCCGGCGTTGTCGAAACCCAGGCCGTCGGGGCTGTTGAACATGTTCTGCGGGTTGATGTTGGACGAGCCGCCCTTCGGCTTACCGGCATGCACGCCGGGGTTGCCGGCGACCACAAACAGATCCCAGGTGAAATCGGCGGCGCCGTGGTTATCCGCGTTGGCCTTCCAGCGCAGGATCTGGCCGTAGACGTTTTTCTCGCGCGGGTTGGGGCCGCCGACCGGCTGGCCGTCTTCGCCACGCTTGGCGTTGTTGGTCAGGGTGCAATAGACCTGGCCGTCGGTGGGGCTGACCACGATCCATTCCGGGCGGTCCATGCGCGTGGCTTTCACCACACTGGCGGCCTGGCGTGCGTGGATCAGCACTTCGGCCTGGCTGGCAAAACCTGTGCTGGCGTCGATGCCGTTTTTGCCATGGGTCAGCTCGACCCACTGGCCTTTGCCCTTGGGATGGTCGGCGTTGCCGTCGCCGGCGTCGAAGATCGCCACGTACAGCGTGCCGTGGTCGAGCAGGTCTTTGTTGGCCTTGGGGTTCTGGTGGTTGATCGGGTCGCGGCTGACGAATTTGTAGATGAACTCGCCGCGCTCGTCGTCGCCCATGTACACCACGGCGCGGCCGTCACGGGTTTGCGCGAGGGCCGCATTTTCATGCTTGAAGCGGCCGAGGGCGGTGCGTTTGGCGGGTGTGGACTGCGGGTCGAACGGGTCGATTTCCACCACCCAGCCATGGCGATTGAGCTCGTTGGGGTGCTTGGCCATATCGAAACGCGGGTCGTGCAGGTGCCAGTTGATGTCTTTGCTGGCCGCGACCACGCCGTAGCGCTTTTGCCCGGCGTCGAAGGCTTGCTGTGGGTTGCTGCTGCCGAAACAGTCGGTGAAGTTCTCTTCGCACGTCAGATAAGTGCCCCACGGCGTCTTGCCGTTGGCGCAGTTCTGGAAGGTGCCGAGGGCTTTTTTACCGGAGGGGTCGGCGCTGGTTTTCAGCCAGTCATGGCCGGCCGCCGGGCCGCTCAGGCGGATCGGCGAGTTGCCGTGGATGCGTCGGTTGTAGTGCGAGTCCTGGACGAACTGCCAGGTGTCGCCCTGGCGGCGCACTTCGATCACCGACACGCCTTCGCTGGCCTGGGCCTTGCGCACGTCTTCGGCCGATTGCGGCGCGCCGCCGTGGGCGAAGAGGTAGCGGTAGTTGGTGTATTCGTTGTTGATCGCCATCAGTGCGCGGTTGTCGTCGCCGGGGAAGGCGAACAGGCTCATGCCGTCGTTGTTGTCGCCGAACTGCTGCTCCTGGGCCTTGGCCGTGCCGTTGCCGGAGGGGTCGAACGCCGGGGCGTTCTTGTGCAGCGGCTGGCCCCAACTGATCAGCACCGAGGCGCTGTAGCCGGGCGGCAGGGTGATGCTGTCGCTGGTGGCGGCGGCGATGCTGGCGAACCCCAGCAGCGGGCTGGCGTTGGCGGCATTCACGGCCAGGGCGCTGCGGGTCAGCAGGTTGCCGCCGAGGAACATCGCGGCACCGCACAGGGCACCAGCGCCGATAAAGCGGCGGCGGGTGAGGCCGACCATCTGTTCGAGGTCGGTGGCTTGGTTTTCTTCTAATAGGCTCATGTCAGGCTCCCTGCGGTTTTTGCAGACACCTTAAGGAGCGGGCGTGACGAAATTGTTGCAGTTTGAAGGCGGGCGCAGCAGTACCACCGTCTAGACGGGAGTGCCGAGCAACACATTGCTCGGCGCGAATTGCACCTGGATCGGCTGGCCTTCGGCGGCGCCCAGGGTCTTGAGCGCGTGGGGCTGGGCCAGGGCGCAAAGCACCTGGCCGTTGGGCAGGGCGATCCGCACTTCGCTGGGGCCGTCCTCGGCGTCGAGAATGGCGTCGACGCTGCCGATCAGGCAATTGTGTCCGGGTGTTTCGGGGTGCTCGCTGGCGCACACTTCCAGCCAGCCGGCCTTGATCAGGGCGACCACTTCAACGCCGGCTTCCAGCTCCAGTCGTTGCGTGCTGTCGTGGGTGATCTGCGCGTCCAGCGCCAGGCCGCCGGCCAGTTGCAGGCGGATCAGATCATTGCGGCCGTGGCGCTCGATGGCGACGACCTGGCCATGCAGTTGGTTGCGCGCACTGGTGCGCAGCATCAAGCGGCCCAGCAGGTTGAAGTCGCTGGCGGCTTCGTCCGAGCCGAGCACTTCGGCCTGTAACACTTGCAGGCGCTGATAGAGGCGCAGCACGCGCTCACCTTCGGCCGTCAGCTTGGCGCCGCCGCCGCCCTTGCCGCCGACGCTGCGTTCCACCAGCGGTTTTTGCGCGAGGTTGTTCAGTTCGTCGATGGCGTCCCAGGCAGCCTTGTAGCTCAAACCGGCGCTCTTCGCCGCGCGGGTGATCGAACCCTGCTCGGCGATATGCGCCAGCAAGGCGATGCGCTGGGGGCGGCGGATGATGTGTTGGCTCAGAGAGGTCGGCAGAGACATGGGACTACGCTTCGATGGGATGGGCGGAACGTTGCGGGCAAGGCCGGCCGGAGTCAAGTCAGGCGCCCGGTTTGGGGGTGCGGGCCAGGCAGTACACGTCGACCTGCCGCGCCCCGGCGTCCATCAATAGGCGTGCCAGGCTGTGGGCGGTTGCGCCGGTGGTGAGCACGTCGTCGACCAGCGCAAAGTGGCGGTCGTGTACCGGTATGTCGCGCGCCAGGGCGAAGGCGCCGCGCAGGTTGCGTTGGCGGGTCTTGGCGTCGAGCGCCTGTTGCGCGACGGTTTCATGCGGGCGTAACAACAGGTGTTCATCGTAGGCAATGTGCAGCTCGGCGCTGAGCCAGCGCGCCAGCATCAGCGCCTGGTTATAGCCGCGCTCGCGCAGGCGTTTGCGTGCCATGGGCACCGGCAACAGGCAGTCGGGGCGCGGCAGTTCGGTGTTGTCGAAGCGGTGTTGCAGGTGGCGTCCCAGCAAGCGGCCCAGCAGATGCCCGAGGGGCCAGCGCGCTTGATGCTTGAACCGGCTGATCAGCGTGTCGATGGGGAAGCTGTAGGTCCAGGCGGCGATGACCTGTTTAAAGGCCGGCGGGTGTTTCTGGCACTGGCCGCAGATCAGACCGTCCATCGGCAAGGGTAGGGCGCAGACTTCGCACTGCTCCATTAGCCAGGGCAGCTCGGTTTCGCAGACGTTGCACACACAATCGGCCGACTCAGTGAGTTCGTCGCAGATTAAACAGCGCTGTGTGTTTTTTAACCATATGTAAACTTGGTGTTTGTATCCAGGTTGACAGTGCATGAATCTTCCTTAAATATGCCGAGCATCCGTGTCGTGTCTGTGGGTATTGCCCTTCCCGCAGCGCTTGCCAAAGCATAATCAAGGAATCGCCCATGAGCGCCCGCACCACTGCCACCCTGCGTCACGATTGGTCCTTAGCTGAAGTCAAAGCACTGTTCGTGCAACCGTTCAATGACCTGTTGTTCCAGGCGCAGACCGTGCACCGCGCGCATTTCGATGCCAACCGTGTGCAGGTGTCGACCCTGTTGTCGATCAAAACCGGCGCCTGCCCGGAAGATTGCAAATATTGTCCGCAGTCGGGCCACTACAACACCGGCCTGGAAAAAGAAAAGCTGATGGAAGTGCAGAAGGTCCTCGAAGAGGCTGCCCGCGCCAAGGCCATCGGTTCGACCCGCTTCTGCATGGGCGCGGCGTGGAAACATCCGTCGGCCAAAGACATGCCCTATGTGCTGCAGATGGTCGAAGGCGTGAAGGCCATGGGCCTGGAAACCTGCATGACCCTCGGCCGTCTCGACCAGGACCAGACCGAAGCCCTGGCCCAGGCCGGCCTCGACTACTACAACCACAACCTCGATACGTCGCCGGAATTCTACGGTTCGATCATCACTACCCGCACCTATGCCGAGCGTCTGCAAACCCTGGCCTACGTGCGTGATTCGGGGATGAAGATCTGCTCCGGCGGCATTCTCGGCATGGGCGAGTCCCTCGACGACCGCGCCAACCTGCTGATCCAACTGGCCAACCTGCCGGAGCATCCGGAGTCGGTGCCGATCAATATGCTGGTGAAGGTGGCCGGGACGCCGCTGGAAAACGCCGAGGACATCGACCCGTTCGACTTTATCCGCATGCTGGCCGTGGCGCGCATCCTGATGCCGCAATCGCATGTGCGCCTGTCGGCCGGCCGTGAGGCGATGAACGAGCAGATGCAGGCCCTGGCATTCTTCGCCGGCGCCAACTCGATCTTCTACGGCGACAAACTGCTGACCACCGCCAACCCGCAGGCCGACAAGGACATGCAACTGTTCTCGCGCCTGGGCATCCTGCCGGAAGCGCGTGAAGAGCACGCCGATGAAGTCCATCAGGCGGCGATCGAGCAAGCGTTGGTGGAGCAGAAAAGCAGCGAGCAGTTCTACAACGCCGCCGTCTGATTGAAATGCGATGCAAATGTGGGAGGGAGCTTGCTCCCGATAGCGGTGGGTCAGTTAATGCATTTCATACTGATACGCCGCCATCGGGAGCAAGCTCCCTCCCACATTTTCTGACCGAGTTCACCCTGCCAATCCGAGGCCTGCATGTCTTTCGATCTCGCCGCGCGTCTCGCTGCCCGTCGTGCCGAACACCTTTACCGCCACCGCCCACTGCTGGACAGCCCCCAGGGCCCGGAAGTGGTGGTGGACGGTCAACCGTTACTGGCGTTCTGCAATAACGATTACCTGGGCCTGGCCAATCACCCGCAGGTGATCGAGGCCTGGCGTGCCGGTGCGTCCCGTTGGGGCGTGGGCGGTGGCGCTTCGCACTTGGTGGTCGGGCATGCCACGCCGCACCATGAACTGGAAGAAGCCCTGGCCGACCTCACCGGGCGCCCGCGCGCGTTGCTGTTTACCACCGGGTACATGGCCAACCTCGGCGCGGTCACGGCGCTGGTGGGGCAGGGCGATACGGTGCTGGAAGACCGCCTCAACCATGCCTCATTGCTGGATGCCGGCCTGTTGTCCGGGGCGCGCTTCAATCGCTATCTGCACAACGACGCCGCCAGCCTGGCCAAGCGCCTGGAGAAAGCCACCGGCAATACCTTGGTGGTCACCGATGGCGTGTTCAGCATGGACGGCAACCTGGCCGACTTGCCGGCGCTGGCCCGTGAAACGCGTGCCAAAGGCGCCTGGTTGATGGTGGACGACGCCCATGGCTTCGGCCCGCTGGGCGCGAACGGCGGCGGCATCGTCGAGCATTTTGGCTTGAGCCAGGAAGACGTGCCGGTGCTGGTCGGCACCCTGGGCAAAGCGTTCGGCACTGCCGGCGCTTTTGTCGCGGGCAGTGAAGCGTTGATCGAAAGCCTGATCCAGTTCGCCCGGCCCTACATCTATACCACCAGCCAACCACCGGCCCTGGCCTGCGCCACCCTGAAAAGCCTGGAGCTGCTGCGCACCGAGCATTGGCGGCGCGAGCACCTCAACAGCCTGATCCGCCAGTTCCGCCTGGGCGCCGAGCAGATCGGCCTGACGCTGATGGACAGCTTTACGCCGATTCAGCCGATCCTCATCGGCGAGAGTGCCAAGGCCATGGCGTTGTCGCGGATGTTGCGCGAGCGCGGCCTGATGGTCACGGCGATCCGCCCGCCCACCGTGCCCGCCGGCAGCGCCCGTTTGCGCGTGACGCTGACGGCGGCCCACAGTGCGGCGCAGGTGCAGCTATTGTTAAACGCATTGGAAGAGTGTTTCCGCTTGTCAGGTGCCACGGAGCCCGACCATGCGTGATCGACTGATATTGCTGCCCGGCTGGGGCCTCGGCGTTTCGCCGCTGGAGCCCTTGGCCGCCGCACTGCATGGCCTGAACGAACACCTGTGCGTACAGATCGAGCCGTTGCCGGCGTTGGGCTCCGGCGACCTGGATGAATGGCTCGACGAACTCGACGCGACGCTGCCGGACAACGCTTGGCTCGGCGGCTGGTCTTTGGGCGGCATGCTCGCTTCCGAGCTGGCCGCACGACGCGGCGAGCGTTGTTGCGGGTTGCTGACCCTGGCGAGCAATCCGTGTTTCGTCGCCCATGAAGGCTGGCCGAACGCGATGCCTGGCGAAACCTTCGATGCGTTCCTCGCCGGTTGCCATGCCGACTCCCAGGTCACTCTCAAGCGTTTCGGCCTGTTGTGTGCCAAAGGCGCCGCGGACCCGCGCGGGCTCGCGCGTTTGCTGGTCAGTGGGGCGCCGAATACGCCGTCGAACGTGTTGATGAGCGGCCTTGAGCTGCTGGCTCAACTGGACACCCGCGACGCCTTGGTGGCCTATCGCGGCCCGCAATTGCATCTGTTCGCGGGCCTGGATGAGTTGGTGCCCGCCGAAGCCGCCAGCGACCTGCTGAGCCTGCTTCCGGATGTCGAAATCGGTCTGATTGAACAGGCCGGTCACGCTTTTCTCCTGGAGGACCCCCACGGTGTAGCGGGGGCCATCCAGGCTTTTTTGCACGAGTGCGTTGATGACTGATTTAGCCCATGCCTGCCTGCCGGGTGCGTTGCCGGACAAGCGCCAGGTGGCGGCATCCTTTTCCCGTGCCGCCGCCAGTTACGACAGTGTGGCCGAGTTGCAGCGGGCGGTGGGGCATGAACTGCTGGCCCGTCTGCCAGCGGCCTGCACCGCGCAACGCTGGTTGGACATGGGCTGCGGCACCGGCTATTTCAGCCGCGTGCTGGGTGATCGGCTGCCTGCCGGCCAAGGTGTGGCGCTGGATATTGCCCAAGGCATGCTCAACCATGCGCGGCCGTTGGGCGGCGCGCAGCATTTCATCGCCGGTGATGCCGAGCGCCTGCCGTTGCAGGCGGCCAGTTGCGGGCTGATCTTCTCCAGCCTGGCGGTGCAATGGTGCGCGGATTTCGCGGCAGTGCTCAGCGAAGCCTATCGCGTGCTGCAGCCTGGCGGCGTGCTGGCGTTCGCCAGCTTGTGCGTGGGCACATTGGACGAGTTGCGCGAAAGCTGGCGGGCGGCGGACGGGCTGGTCCACGTCAACCGCTTCCGCACCTTCGAGGCCTATCAACAGCTGTGTGCGGCCAGCGGCTTCCAGGTGCTGAGCCTGGAGCGGCGTGCCCATGTGTTGCATTACCCGGATGTGCGCAGCCTGACCCACGAATTGAAAGCGCTCGGTGCGCACAATCTCAACCCGGGGCGGCCGGGTGGGTTGACCGGCCGTGCGCGGGTTGTTGCACTGATCGACGCCTACGAGCAGTTCCGCCAGGCCCAGGGCCTGCCGGCCACCTACCAAGTGGTGTACGCCGTGCTGGAGAAACCGCTATGAGCGCCGCTTATTTCATCACCGGCACCGATACCGATGTCGGCAAGACCACCATCGCCGCCGGCCTGCTGCATGCCGCGCGCCTGGCCGGCAAAAGCACCGCCGCCGGCAAGCCAGTGGCTTCCGGTTGCCAGGTCACCGCCAAAGGCTTGCGCAACGCCGATGCGCTGGCGCTGCTGGCCGAGTGTTCGTTGCCATTGAGCTACGCCGAGGTCAACCCGATGGCGTTCGAACCGGCCATCGCGCCGCACCTGGCTGCGCGCGAGGCGGGCGTTGCGCTGACGGTGCAATCGCTGCTCAAACCCATGCAGCAGATCCTCGACCGAAAAGCCGATTTCACCCTGATCGAAGGCGCGGGCGGCTGGCGTGTGCCGTTGGCCGATCAGGACAACCTGTCCGACCTGGCCATGGCGCTGCAGTTGCCGGTGATCCTGGTGGTGGGCGTGCGCCTGGGTTGCATCAGCCATGCGCTGCTCACGGCCGAAGCCATCGCCCGCGACGGCCTGTCGCTGGCCGGTTGGGTGGCGAATATCATCGACCCGAAGACCTCTCGTCTGGAAGAAAACCTCGCCACCCTGGCCGAACGCTTGCCCGCGCCGTGCCTGGGCCGGGTGCCCAAACTCAAGCACGCCGGCAGCGACGCGGTGGCCGAGTACCTGCAACTGGACCTGCTTGACTGATTTTGGCTATCGGCAAGGCATTGTGCCATTAGTGTTTTTGACGGGCCTTTTGCCAGAATGTCTGCTTCAATTCAACTTCACGATTCTCTCAGCAGGTCCACGCCATGGAAATCTCTGGCAGCAGCGCGTTTTATTCAGGCTTGAGTACGATTCAAGCCGGGCAGAGCCGTGTCGACCAGGCAGCCGGCAGGATTGCCAGCGCCGCCACTACCCAGCCGTCGGCCGCCCAGAGCGACCTTCTGCAGGCCAATGACCGCGCCCAGCCGACCAACTCGGCGAGCAATATGGTCGAAATGGCCCAAGGCAAGTTTCAGGTGGAGCTGGGCGCGAAAGTCGCCAAGGCTTCCGATCAAATGCTCGGCACGTTGATCGACACCTTCGCCTGACCTCCCTATGGCAATGCGGTGTACCCGGTACACCGCTAGCGCCTACCTCGTCTGTTTTTTCTGATAACCCTTGTGGCGCCTCGCCGCAGGCATTGTCGTGCGCGCTGTTGACCCGCGTCATGACAAACGGCAGCGGGACGACGCTTGACATCCCCAGGTCGTAAACGTATGTTTCAAACACCTGTTTGACCGCAACAACAAATTCCACGCGGTTGTTCATCCCAGATACATCAGCAGAGGTTTATCGCTATGCCTGACTACAAGGCCCCCTTGCGTGATATTCGCTTCGTTCGTGACGAACTGCTCGGCTATGAAGCGCACTATCAGAGCCTGCCGGCTTGCCAGGACGCTACTCCGGACATGGTTGACGCCATTCTCGAAGAAGGCGCCAAGTTCTGTGAGCAAGTACTGGCACCGTTGAACCGCGTGGGTGACATCGAAGGGTGTACCTGGAGCGAGTCAGGCGTTAAAACCCCTGCTGGTTTCAAAGAAGCCTACAAACAGTTCGTCGAAGGCGGCTGGCCGAGCCTGGCCCACGACGTGGAGCACGGTGGCCAAGGCCTGCCGGAATCCCTGGGCCTGGCTGTCAGCGAAATGGTCGGCGAAGCCAACTGGTCGTGGGGCATGTACCCAGGCCTGTCCCATGGCGCGATGAACACCATCTCCGAGCACGGCACCCCCGAGCAGCAAGACGCCTACCTGACCAAGCTGGTGTCGGGCGAATGGACCGGCACCATGTGCCTGACCGAGCCACACTGCGGCACCGACCTGGGCATGCTGCGCACCAAGGCCGAACCTCAGGCCGACGGTACCTATAAAGTCTCCGGCACCAAGATCTTCATCTCGGCCGGCGAACACGACATGGCCGATAACATCGTCCACATCGTACTGGCCCGCCTGCCGGACGCACCGGCCGGTACCAAAGGTATCTCGCTGTTTATCGTGCCCAAATTCCTGCCGAACGCCGATGGCTCGATCGGTGCGCGCAACGCGGTGACCTGTGGTTCCCTGGAACACAAGATGGGCATCCACGGTAACGCCACCTGCGTGATGAACTTCGACGCGGCCACCGGTTTCCTGATCGGCCCGGCGAACAAAGGCCTGAACTGCATGTTCACCTTTATGAACACCGCTCGCCTGGGCACCGCGCTGCAAGGCCTGGCCCACGCTGAAATCGGCTTCCAGGGCGGCCTGAAATATGCGCGTGACCGCCTGCAAATGCGTTCCCTGACTGGCCCGAAAGCGCCGGACAAGGCCGCCGACCCGATCATCGTCCACCCCGACGTGCGCCGCATGCTGCTGACCATGAAAGCCTTCGCTGAAGGTAACCGTGCGATGGTGTACTTCACCGCCAAGCAAGTGGACATCGTCAAGTACGGCACCGACGACGAAGCCAAGAAACAGGCCGATGGCCTGCTGGCATTCATGACCCCGATCGCCAAGGCGTTCATGACCGAAGTCGGTTTTGAATCCGCCAACCACGGCGTGCAGATCTACGGCGGTCACGGCTTCATCGCCGAGTGGGGCATGGAGCAGAACGTGCGCGACAGCCGCATTTCGATGCTGTACGAAGGCACCACCGGCATTCAGGCGCTGGACCTGCTCGGCCGTAAAGTGCTGATGACCCAAGGCGAAGCGCTCAAGGGCTTCACCAAGATCGTGCACAAGTTCTGCCAGGCCAACGAAGGCAACGAAGCGGTCCAAGAGTTCGTGACGCCGCTGGCTGCGCTGAACAAAGAGTGGGGCGAGTTGACCATGAAGGTCGGCATGGCGGCGATGAAAGACCGTGAAGAAGTCGGTGCCGCTTCGGTGGACTACCTGATGTACTCCGGTTATGCCTGCCTGGCTTACTTCTGGGCCGACATGGCGCGCCTGGCGGCCGAGAAACTGGCAGCCGGCACCAGCGAAGCGGCGTTCTACACCGCCAAGTTGCAGACCGCGCGCTTCTACTTCCAGCGCATCCTGCCGCGTACCCGTACTCACGTGGTCACCATGCTGTCGGGCGCCAACAACCTGATGGACATGAAAGAAGAGGACTTCGGCCTGGCTTACTAAGCCTCACCGAGCCCACTTGAAAAACCGTCGCTCCTTCTCGGGGCGACGGTTTTTTTTGCGCGATAAAAAACACAGCGCAGCGCTCAGGGATTGCGATGGGCTGCCGTTACAGTGATGGCAATGTGATACAGGCCGGGCAGGGTATGTTTAACTGTCTGGACTGCGGCACAGTGCCATCATTCCTGGCGGATCGGAGTTTTACCCTTGTCACGCGCGTCCGCTTTACGTTTCAGTCATTTCCTACCTTCACTGCTGCTGTTACTGGCCGGGCTCTCGGCTGCGTATGTCAAAGACCTCAACGTCTTCTTCACCTCGCTGTTCAACGTGTTGCCGACCCTGGTGCTGTTGCTCGGCGGTTCGTATTGCGCGGTCTATCGTCGCCAGCGTGAACTGTTCCTGATGATCACGGTGTATATCGCCTACTTCCTGCTCGATACCCAGACCGACTTCTACCGCGACAACGGCCGCGTGCGCGAAGACGCCGCCGTGGTGTTCCACTTGTGTTGCCTGTTGCTGCCGCTGCTGTTCAGCATCTATGCGCTGTGGCAGGAAAAAACCCACTTGTTCCGTGATTTTGTCGCGCGCTGTGCGGTGTTGCTGGCGATCGGCAGCGTCGCGTTGGCCCTGGAGCAAAGTTATCCCCAGGCGCTGCTGAACTGGCTGGCGGAAATCCGCTGGCCGGCGCTGCATGGCACCTGGATGAGCCTGATCCAGCTGTCATACCCGATGTTCCTGATCGGTTTTTTGACCTTGGCGGCGCAGTACTGGTACCAACCGCGTCCGTTGCACGCGGCGCAGATGGTCGGGCTGATCGGGCTGTTCTGGATGTTGCCGCAGACGTTTATCCTGCCGTTCACCCTGAACATCATGTGCAGCCAGGTGATGCTGACGATTGCGGCCGCGGTGGCCCACGAGGCGTATCAGATGGCGTTTCGCGACGAGCTGACCGGCCTGCCGGGGCGGCGCGCGCTCAACGAGCGCATGCAGCGGCTGGGACGCAACTATGTGCTGGCGATGAGCGACGTCGACCACTTCAAGCGCTTCAACGACACCCATGGTCACGACGTGGGGGACCAGGTGCTGCGCCTGGTGGCCAGCAAGCTGTCGAAGGTCAGTGGCGGCGGACGCGCCTACCGTTATGGCGGTGAAGAGTTCGCCGTGGTATTTGCCGGCAAGACCCTGGATGAATGCATGCCGCACCTGGAAGAAATCCGCGAGATCATCGCCAACTACGACATCAAGCTGCGCAACCCGGACCGCCCGCGGGATGACCTGCAAGGCCGCCAGCGGCGGGCGGGCAGTGGCGCGTCGAGTGTGTCGGTGACCGTCAGCATCGGCGTGGCCGAGCGCCAGGCCGAGCACCGCACCTGCGAAGAGGTGCTCAAATCCGCCGACCAGGCGCTGTATGCCGCCAAGGGCGCCGGGCGTAACTGCGTGGTCGCGGCCGGGCAAACCCGCCGTGGCGCGGTGCGCACGCAGAGTGCTGCCGGTTGAGTGATGGCGCTGTATTCAGCGGTTCTACAGTGATTGTTCGGGGCGGCGGCCGGCAGTAGGTTGAAACAATCTGCTGCCGGAGACATTGCCATGCCTGAGTACAAAGCTCCCCTGCGCGACATGCGCTTTCTGATCGACAACGTGTTTGATTTCCACGCTCACTACGCCGCCCTGGGCGCGACGGACGCCAGCCCGGACATGGTCAGCGCAATCCTCGAAGAAGGTGCGAAATTTTGCGAGAACGTGCTCGCGCCACTCAACCGCAGCGGCGATGAAGAAGGCTGCCATTTCGACAAAGGCGTGGTGACCACGCCCAAGGGCTTCAAGGAAGCCTTCGCCCAGTATGTGCAAGGCGGCTGGCACGGCGTGGCGGCCGACCCAGCTTACGGTGGCCAAGGCTTGCCGCAATCCCTCGGGCTGGTGCTCAGCGAGATGATCGGCTCCAGCAACACGTCCTGGGGCATGTACCCAGGGCTTACGCACGGCGCGATGTCGGCGATCCACGCCCACGGCACCGACGAACAGAAAGCCACCTACCTGAGCAAACTCACCGCCGGTGAATGGACCGGCACCATGTGCCTGACCGAAGCCCACTGCGGCACCGACCTGGGCCTGATCAAGACTCGCGCCGTGCCCCAGGCGGATGGCAGCTATGCGGTCAGCGGCAGCAAGATCTTCATCTCCGCCGGTGAGCACGACCTGAGCGCCAACATCATCCACCTGGTGCTGGCCAAGCTGCCGGATGCCCCGGCCGGCACCAAAGGCATCTCGCTGTTTATCGTGCCCAAGTTCCATGCGGATTCGGGCGAGCGCAACGCGGTGCATTGCGGCTCCATCGAGCACAAGATGGGGATCAAGGCCTCGGCCACCTGCGTGCTGAACTTCGACGCTGCCAAGGGTTTTTTGATTGGCGAGGCGAACAAAGGCCTCAACTGCATGTTCACCATGATGAACCACGCGCGCCTCGGCACCGGGATGCAAGGGCTGTGCAATGGCGAAGCGAGCTTTCAGGGCGCAATCAAATACGCCAACGAGCGCTTGCAAATGCGCGCGTTGACCGGCGCCAAGGCCCCGGAAAAAGCCGCCGACCCGATCATCGTCCACCCCGACGTGCGGCGCATGCTGCTGACCATGAAGGCGTTCAACGAAGGCAACCGGGCGCTGACCTATTTCACCGCGCAACTGCTCGACATCGCGCACCTGAGCAGTGACGTCGGCCAACGCCAGGAAGCCGAAGACCTGCTGGCGTTCCTTACGCCCATCTGCAAAGCCTTCATGACCGACACCGGGCTGGAGGTGACCAACCACGGCATGCAGGTGTTCGGCGGCCATGGTTTTATTCGCGAGTGGGGCATGGAGCAGTTGGTGCGCGATTGCCGGATTGCGCCGATCTACGAAGGCACCAACGGCATTCAGGCGCTAGACTTGCTGGGGCGCAAGGTGTTGGGCAGCCAGGGCAAGCTGCTGCGCGGTTTTACCCGGATTGTGCATAAGTTCTGCGAGGCGAATGCCGAGCATGCGCAGCTCAAGGCGTATGTGGCGCAACTCGATCAACTGAACCAGCAATGGGGTGAGCTGACGACCAAGGTCGGGATGGCCGCGATGAAAAACCCTGACGAAGTGGGCGCCGCTGCGGTGGACTACTTGATGTACAGCGGCTACATCATCCTCGCCTATCTGTGGCTGCGCATGGCGATCGCGGCGCAGACGCATGATGATGCCGAGTTTGCCAAGGCCAAGCTGGCCACCTGCGACTTCTACTTCAAGCGCTTATTGCCACGCACCGCCACCCATCGGGCCGCCGTGGAGGCGGGCAGCGAGTGCCTGATGAGTCTGCCTGCGGAGGCATTTGGCTTGTAATGACCTAAAAATACCAAGCGGTCACAAGTGGACCCTATGTGTCTGAAAAGTTGTTCGGGTACACTCGGCGCGTGTAAAACCGACCCTATCGAATCACTTTTCACGTTCTCACGAGGTTTGCCATGGCTGATTACAAAGCGCCGCTGCGTGATATGCGCTTCGTCCTCAACGAAGTTTTTGAGGTCGCCACACTTTGGGCCCAATTGCCGGCATTGGCAGACACGGTCGACGCCGAAACCGTTGAGGCAATCCTCGAAGAAGCCGGCAAAGTCACCGCCAAATCCATCGCTCCGCTCAGCCGCAGTGGCGATGAACAGGGCTGCCGCTGGGCAGACACTGTTGTCACCACCCCGGACGGTTTTCCACAGGCCTACACCACCTACGCCGAAGGCGGTTGGGTGGGCGTGGGCGGTGATCCGGCCTTTGGCGGCATGGGCATGCCCAAGGCGGTGTCGGCGCAGGTTGAAGAGATGATCAACTCGTCGAGCCTGGCCTTCGGCCTGTACCCGATGCTGACCTCCGGCGCCTGCGTATCGATCAACACCCACGCCAGTGAAGTACTCAAGGCAACCTACCTGCCGAATATGTACTCCGGTAAGTGGGCCGGTTCCATGTGCCTGACCGAGGCCCATGCCGGCACCGATCTGGGGATTATCCGCACCAAGGCCGAGCCTCAGGCGGACGGTTCCTACACCATCAGCGGCACCAAGATCTTCATCACCGGCGGCGAACACGACCTCACCGAGAACATCATCCACCTGGTGCTGGCCAAACTGCCGGATGCCCCGGCAGGTCCCAAGGGCATCTCGTTGTTCCTGGTGCCGAAGTTCATGGTCAATGCCGACGGCAGCCTGGGCGCGCGTAACCCGGTGAGCTGTGGCTCCATCGAACACAAGATGGGGATTCAGGCCTCGGCGACCTGCGTGATGAACTTTGACCAAGCCGTGGGTTACCTGGTGGGTGAGCCTAACCGTGGTCTGGCGGCGATGTTCACCATGATGAACTACGAGCGCCTGGGCGTGGGTATCCAAGGCCTGGCGTCCGGTGAGCGCTCCTACCAGAACGCGATTGAATATGCGCGCGACCGCCTGCAGAGCCGTGCGCCGACCGGCGCGCAGGCCAAGGATAAAGTCGCCGACCCGATCATCGTCCACCCCGACGTGCGTCGCATGCTGCTGACCATGAAGGCGTCGAACGAAGGCGGCCGTGCATTCTCCACGTATGTGGCGATGCAGCTGGATATCGCCAAGTTCAGCGAAGATACCGCTGCCCGCGAGCGCGCGGATAACCTGGTGGCCTTGCTGACCCCGGTGGCCAAGGCGTTCCTGAGCGATCTGGGCCTGGAAACCACGGTGCTAGGCCAACAAGTCTTTGGCGGCCACGGTTACATCCGCGAGTGGGGCCAGGAGCAATTGGTGCGTGATGTGCGCATCACCCAGATCTACGAAGGCACCAACGGCATTCAGGCCCTGGACCTGATGGGACGCAAGATCGTCGGCAGTGGCGGTGCGTTCTACACCTTGTTTGCCGACGAAATTCGCCAGTTCACTGCCACTGCAGGCGCGGAGCTGGCCGAGTTCACCCAGCCGCTCAACGCCGCGGTGGATAGCCTGGATGAGTTGACGGCCTGGGTGCTGGATCGCGCCAAGAGCAACCCGAATGAAATCGGTGCGGCCTCGGTGGAGTATTTGCATGCATTTGGTTACATGGCCTACGCCTACATGTGGGCAATGATGGCCAAGGCGGCGCTGGGCAAAGAGGCCGAGGAAGACTTCTACGCCAGCAAGCTGGGCACTGCGCGCTTCTACTTTGCCCGTCTGCTGCCGCGTATTCACTCGTTGAGTGCGTCTGTAAAAGCCGGTAGCGAATCGCTGTTTTTGCTGGATGAGGCCCTGTTCTAAGGGTGTAGAGGCTTTGTAAGCATTCTCTTACATGACGTGCTGCTAATCGTCCTCTATCGCCAAATTGGATCCACGGATAATCTACTTCACATGGACGTCGCGCAGGAAGCGCAAAGCAACAACACGGACACGTAGGATTCTGCCAGGATGGCGGAGTGAAATGGATGTCAGGGAAACAGTCTGCAAAACCCCGCCTCGGCGGGGTTTTCTTTTGCCCGCGGAAAAGTCAGGCCGGCACCTGCGGGGCGTTCATCACGTCCTCCAGCAGGGTGCGCAGCAACGCCAACGTCGCTTGCTGGCGCTGCACATCGCGGCACACCAACCCCACTTTCAGCGGCACCCTGGGTTCGCTCAAGGGTTTCCACAGCAGCGCCTTGCTGTTGTGTTCGTCCTGGGAGCGTCCCGGTAGCACCGTGGCCAATTTGGTATGAGGCAGGCTGTCGAGAATCCCCACCATGGTATTCAACTCCGCCTGTACCTGCGGGCGCCGCCCGAGGTTGGACAACTGGCCCTGCCAGATCTGCCTGATCTGAAACTCCTCCCCCAGCAGTAACATCGGCAACTCGGCCGCCTGTGTCAGGGAGACTTTCTTGAATTCACGCAGGGGGTGATCCTCCGGGATGACCACCTTCAGTTCATCTTCATACAGCAGCACGCCGTGCAACCCCGGCTGGCGGGGCGGCAGGTAACTGATGCCGATGTCCAGCGAGCCGTTGAGCAGGCGCCGTTCAATTTCAATCCCGGTCAGTTCGTAGATTTGCACCACCAGGTGCGGCTGGGCCTTGCGCACGCGCTCCAGCATTTGCGGCACCAGGCTGGTGTGTACGGTTTGCAGCACACCGATGGCCAAGGTGCGCAATGCCTGGCCCTTGAAGTTGCGTAATGCCTCCACGGCTTGCTGCATGCCATCGATCAACGGCAAGGCGTGGTTGTATAACGTATGGGCTGCGAGGGTCGGCAGCAGGCGCTTGCTGCTGCGTTCAAACAGGCTTACATCGAGGTTTTGTTCCAACTGGCGGATCTGCTGTGACAGGGCCGGTTGGGAGATCGACAGACGCTCAGCGGCACGGCCTACGTGGCCTTCCTCATACACCGCGACGAAATAACGCAGTTGCTTAAAATCCATAAGTAATTCTTATCGAAAAAGCTGGAAAATCGAAATGGCCGTTGGCCCCCGAGACGCCTAGTCTAGCGCCTATCCACACGGCTTACAGGGCCAGATCGGGCGATGATTAGCGTTTATGTTGATGGTGTTTGCATAGGCAAGACAAAAAACCTCCAGGCAGATTTTGCCGGAGACACCGACCAAGGTAGGGTTGCCATGGGAGGTGAATTGTGAATCTATTCAATTTACGTCGCCCCGCGGCAAGTCTGGATGACCTGGTCTTGGATGCGCCGCGCGAAGATCTTGGCGGTAAATGCCTGATGCCCACCGTGGCGCGCCCTTCGCAGGTCTTCGTGCGTGGGCAGGGTTCCTGGTTGTGGGACAGCGATGACCGCGCTTACCTGGACTTCAGTCAGGGCGCCGCCGCTAACAGTCTCGGCCACAGCCCCAAGGTATTGATCAAGGCGCTGGTCGATCAGTCTCAGGCGTTGATCAATCCCGGTAACGGCCTGCACAACCGTGCACAGCTCAACCTCGTCGACCGCTTGTGCCACCGCACCGGCAGCGACCAGGCATATTTGCTCAACAGCGGCTCGGAAGCCTGTGAAGCGGCGATCAAACTGGCGCGCAAGTGGGGCCAACTGTATCGCGGCGGTGCTTATCGCATCATCAGCGCCAGTAACGGTTGCCATGGGCGTAGCTTTGCGGCGATGTCGGCCTCGGCGACCCCCCGCGAAAACCGCTTTGAAGCGCAGTTGCCGGGCTTCAGTCATGTCCCGCTTAACGATCTGGCGGCGCTGCACGCGGCCGTTGATGCGCAAACCGTCGCCATCATGCTGGAACCGATCCAGAGCGAAGCCGGCGTCATCCCGGCGACCGAGCATTACCTCAAGGGCGTTGAGCGGCTGTGCCGCGAACTCGGCATTCTGCTGATCCTCGACGAAGTGCAGACCGGCATCGGCCGTTGCGGCACCTTGCTCGCCGAAGAGCGCTACGGCGTGCGCGCTGACATCATTACGCTCGGCAAAGGCCTCGGCGGCGGCGTGCCGTTGGCGGCGTTGCTGGCGCGCGGCAAAGCCTGCTGCTTTGAGGTCGGTGAGTTGGAAGGCACCCATCATGGCAATGCGCTGATGGCCTCGGCCGGGGTGGCGGTACTCGATACCGTGCTGGAGCACGGCTTCCTTGAGCGTGTGCGTGAGTCCGGCCACTACCTGAGCGAAGGCCTCGCCCGCCTGGCCTATCGCTACGACCACGGCCCATTGCGCGGCGATGGCCTGATGTGGGGCCTGACGTTGTCGGATGATTCTGCGGATGACGTAGTAAAAGCTGCCCTATACGAAGGCTTGATTCTCAATGCCCCGCAACCCAACTGCCTGCGCTTCACCCCGGCCCTGACGGTGAGCAAAAGCAATATCGACGAAATGCTCCTGCGCCTGGCGCGTGCCTTTTCCCGGGTACGCACGGCCCAGTTTCAATGCCGCAAGGGCATCGCCGTTTGACCCCTAATTCCTGAACCGTCTCGCGGTATACGCGGCGCCCTCAGCCTGTTTGTTTTGGCTGGGGGCGTTTTTTTTTGTTCAGCGAAGGATGACCGCAGTGCCAGATCCCACTGAACCCTCACGAACGTCCAAGGTCGATTAGCTAGACGGCTCACACGAGCCGATTTTCAGGAGCTGACCCCATGGACATCATTCGCATCATCATCGCCATTCTGTTGCCGCCACTGGGTGTGTTCCTGCAAGTGGGTTTCGCCGGCGCGTTCTGGCTGAATATTCTACTGACCTTGTGCGGTTACTTCCCAGGCATCATTCACGCGGTGTACATCATCGCCAAGCGCTGAGGCCCTCAGCCTTTTGCGATGAGCCGCGAGTTGCGCTCATTGCGAAAGGCCAGTTGCTCGATGGTCTGGGTGGCGTGTTCGGCGTCTTCCCGGGCTTGAAGGATGATGCCGTGGTGCTCGGATTTGCTGCACACCGGGTCGGCGTTGCTCGCATCGCCGGTCAGCATGAACGCCTGGCAACGGCAGCCGCCGAAGTCCTTCTCCTTTTCATCGCATGAGCGGCACGGCTCCGGCATCCAGTCGTAGCCGCGAAAGCGGTTGAAACCGAAGGAGTCGTACCAGATGTGCTGCATGCTGTGGTCACGCACATTGGGAAATTGCACCGGCATCTGTCGGGCACCATGGCAGGGCAGGGCGGTGCCATCCGGAGTTACTGTCAGAAAGATGCTGCCCCAGCCGTTCATGCAGGCTTTCGGGCGTTCTTCGTAGTAATCCGGGGTGACGAAAATCAGCTTGCACGGGTGCCCTTCGGCTTCGAGCTTGGCGCGGTATTCGTTGGTGATACGTTCGGCGCGCACCAGTTGTTCCTGGGTTGGCAACAACCCCACACGATTGAGCTGCGCCCAGCCGTAGAACTGGCAGGTGGCGAGTTCGACGAAGTCCGCCTCCAGTGCAATGCACAGCTCAATGATGCGGTCGATCTTGTCGATATTGTGCCGATGGGTGACGAAGTTCAGCACCATCGGATAGCCGTGGGCCTTCACCGCGCGAGCCATTTCCAGCTTTTGTGCGAAGGCCTTTTTCGAGCCGGCCAGCAGGTTGTTGACCTGTTCGTCGCTGGCCTGGAAGCTGATCTGGATATGGTCCAGACCCGCCTTTTTGAAATCGCTGATCTTCTGCTCGGTCAAGCCGATGCCGGAAGTGATCAGGTTGGTGTAGAAGCCCAGTTTGCGCGCTTCGGCAATCAGTTCGGCGAGGTCCTGGCGCACCAGCGGCTCGCCGCCGGAAAAGCCCAGCTGCGCGGCGCCCATCTCGCGTGCTTCGCGAAACACCTTGATCCACTGCTCGGTGCTCAGCTCCTTGCCCTGCTCGGCGAAATCCAGCGGGTTGGAGCAATACGGGCACTGCAGCGGGCAGCGATAGGTCAGCTCGGCGAGCAGCCACAGCGGAAGACCGATGGCCGGTTGTTCAGGCAAGCGTGATCCAGTGCTGAGCACGGGCGACCTCCATGAATTGCTCGATGTCGTCACCGAGCTCAGGCACACCAGGGAATTGTTTATCCAGCGCGGCGATGATCGCTGTGACGTCGCGCTCACCGTCGATCAACCCGCCAATCAACGCGGCGCTGTCGTTGAGCTTGATCATGCCTTCCGGGTAGAGCAGCACATGGCCTTTTTGCGCAGGCTCGTACTGGAAGCGATAGCCCTGGCGCCAGAGCGGTGTTCTGCTGCGATCAAAGCTCATAGGGTGATCCCTTTATGCCAGACCCGCTGCTCGGTCACGCTGTGATACGGCGGGCGATTCAGTTCGTAGGCCATGCTCATGGCATCGAGCATGCTCCACAGGATGTCCAGTTTGAACTGGAGAATTTCCAGCATGCGCTCCTGGCCTTCACGGGTGGTGTAGTGCTGCAGGGTGATCGCCAGACCATGCTCCACATCGCGGCGGGCCTGGCCCAGGCGGGTGCGGAAATACTCATAGCCGGTGGGGTCGATCCACGGGTAGTGCTGCGGCCAGCTGTCGAGACGCGATTGGTGGATCTGCGGCGCGAACAGTTCGGTCAGTGAGCTGCTGGCGGCTTCCTGCCAGCGGGCACGGCGGGCGAAGTTGACGTAGGCGTCCACCGCAAAGCGCACGCCGGGCAGCACCAGTTCCTGGGAACGCAGTTGGTCCGGATCGAGGCCGACGGCCTGGCCCAGGCGCAGCCAGGCTTCGATGCCGCCGTCTTCGCCGGGGGCGCCATCGTGGTCGAGCAGGCGCTGAATCCACTCGCGGCGAATTTCGCGGTCCGGGCAGTTAGCCAGGATCGCAGCATCCTTCAGCGGAATGTTCACCTGATAGTAGAAGCGGTTGGCGACCCAGCCCTGGATCTGCTCGCGGGTGGCGCGGCCTTCATACATCGCCACGTGGTACGGGTGATGGATATGGTAGAAGGCGCCCTTGGCCCGTAGGGCATGCTCAAACTCGGCGGGCGTCAACGGTGTGTCAGTCATGTCGTCTGCTCCTACAATTCAATGCTCATGCCATCGTAAGCCACTTCGACATTGCGCCGCACCAACTCGGCCCGTTCGGGAGAATCTTCATCGAGGATCGGATTGGTGTTGTTGATGTGGATAAGGACCTTGCGCTGCTTCGGCAGGTGTTCCAGCACTTCGAGCATGCCGCCTGGGCCGTTCTGCGACAGGTGGCCCATCTCGCGGCCGGTGCGGGTGCCGACGCCACGGCGCTGCATTTCATCATCGTCCCACATGGTGCCGTCCACCAGCAGGCAGTCGCTGCCGGCCATGATGTCCAGCAACGGCGCGTCAACCTTGCCCAGGCCCGGGGCGTAGAACAGTTTGCCGCCGGTGCGCAGGTCTTCGACGATCAGGCCGATATTGTCGCCTGGGTGCGGGTCGAAGCGGTGCGGTGAATACGGTGGTGCGGCACTGCGCAGCGGCAGTGGGGTGAAACGCAGGTTGGGGCAGGCCGGGATGGTGAAGCTGGCGTCCAGCTCGATGCGGTTCCAGGCCAGGCCGCCGTTCCAATGGGTAAGCATGGTGAACAGCGGGAAACCGCTGCTGAGGTCTTCATGGACCATGTCGGTACACCACACCTGGTGCGGGCAACCTTCACGCAGGCTCAATAGGCCGGTGGTGTGGTCGATCTGGCTGTCCATCAGGATGATCGCGCTGATGCCGGTATCGCGCAGTGCGCGGCCGGGTTGCATCGGCGCGAAGCCCTGCAGTTGTGCGCGGATATCCGGCGAGGCATTGCACAGCACCCAGTTCACACCATCGTCGGAAATCGCGATGGATGACTGGGTGCGCGCCTGTGCTCGCAGGCTGCCATCACGAAAGCCTGCGCAGTTCGCGCAGTTGCAGTTCCACTGCGGGAAGCCGCCGCCGGCGGCGGAACCTAGAATCTGGACAAACATGGCCGCTCCATCAAACAAAGCTGAAAACAAAAACGCCCCGGACGGGCCGAGGCGTTGTATTACCCAGCCAATCAGCGGCTGGCGAAGTACATAGTCACTTCGAAACCGATGCGCAGATCAGTGTAAGCAGGTTTGGACCAAGTCATATTCTTACTCCTACGAAGGGATGGGACGTTTACTACCAAGTAATACATATAGTCCACCTCCAATCGGAGATGTTCAGATGTGCTCGTAGGAATATTACGCATTTTTTTCCAAGTTAGCGCTGTCTTGGTGGAAAAAGCCTATTGCAGGGGCGGCAATGATCAGCCTGCCGATTGCCAACCCTCGCAAATGCGCGGGCCGTTGGCGATACAGTGCCAGCCGCCTGCAGCGTCCCGTAACTGTTGGGCGGCGCGTTGCAAGTCCTCCCGGGTTAGGGCTTGGATTGCGTGTTGAAGCAGCGCGAGATAATCCGACGGATGGCCGGCCAGGCGCGCCTGCCACAACAATTCGGCGGCCTGGGCGATGGGCAGCGCTTGCGCCGTGAATTGTTGCACCAGCGCCGAGTGGCCGAGGTTGTCGCTGGCGTCGATCAATGCCGGCAATTGTGCGAGGAAGGTCCGCAGGTGCTCCATGATCCCTTCAAGGGAAACACTGGGGGATTGCACGCCAAACAGCAGGCCGGTTTGCCCGTTGATCTGTCGGATACCGCTGAACACCGCGTAGCCGATTTGCAGCTCTACCCGCACACGTTGGTAGAACGGCCCTTGGAGCAGGTGCGCCAGCAGGCGCCACGCGGCTTCATCTGCCAGGGACTGCGTCGGCGTCGGGCAGAACAGCAGCAACGCGGCGTCGTGAGCATCGGTATTGATCTCATGCCATAGATGCTGGCCGCTGAGGCTGGCGAATTCGCCTTCGAGCGTGTCCGGTTGCCCAGGCAAGCGGGCGGCGGCAGATTTGAGCGCCGCTTCGCAGTGGGCGGGCAGCCCAATGCCCATGCCTTCCCAGCGTGCGCGTGTCCACGACATCGAGGGTGCTTGGGTGTTCGGCTGAACGCCGGCACAGCACGCGGGCAACGCCTTGAGTAACTGCCGAATGGCAATCATCGGTGTGACGGCAGGGCCCTGCCGCAGATCATCTTCGGGCGGGTTCAGGCTGCGTGCGAGCTCATCGAGTATCGCCGGCATGGGCTGGTGAAGACCGACCATTTTCACCAGCCAGTCATTGCCGATCGAGTCGAAGGATAAGTCGACACCTGCCTGGCGAGCATTTTCGCGCAACGGCTGCAGGGCGTTTTCCAGTGCCGTTGGGAGCGGGCAATCAAGCCGCCAACGCAGGTAGAGCGCGCCTTCATCATGCTCATCGGCCAACGCCGGGCTGAACGACAACGCCGACAGCTCTCGCCGCCCCCGGGAACGGTCCTGGGCAAAGGTGCGCAAGCCCCGGTGGGCACTGGTCTGGCCGCGAATCAGGCCGGCGCGCTCGTCCTTTACGGGTGGGCGCAGGAACGGATTGTTGGGCGGCAGTTGCCACGCGTGTCGGCAGGCTTGCAGCGGCAGGGCGTCAAGCAGGGCCTTGAGGGCGGCAACGTGGTGCTCCGACAAGGACGCTTCCAGCTCTTCGCTGTCGTGCCTGGCCAACGCGAGGGCGCCTTGGATCTGCTGTTGACGCGCGTTGAACAGGGCGAATTCCTCGCGTAGAGAAGTCCAGTCGCTGTGTGCGAAAAAGCTCAGCCAGTCGTACAACAGTGCTTCGATCTGCGTCGCCGCGTCGCTTTGCGCGCCGAGGGTAAAGTCGAGATCCAGTAACGCTTGCCCGGCGAAGTGGTAAAGCACGGACGCCTGCAGGGTGCTGGCCAGTTGGCGCGCTTGCAGTTCCGCGCGCAGCCCGCCCGGCGCCGAGGCGTTCAGCCAGAGACAGAGGAAATCCAGGGCTTCCCTGGGGGCGTTGACGCTGATGACATGATGCAGATGGCCGTTGGCGCTGTGTTGAAAACGCGGTGTATGAGCGGGCAGCAGGGCCGGAGGGGCCGCCTGCGGGTGCCGCGGGCCGGCGCTCAGTTGCTCACTGAAGCGCCGCGCCAACCGTTCCAGTTCTGCCAGCGGTTGCGGGCCAGCCAGGCTCAACGTCATTTGCCCCGACGGGTAGAAGTGTTGGTGGAAATCCTGCAACGCTTGCTGAAACGCCTGACGTTCCACCGGCAGGCTGTCGCGATTGCCCGCATGGAAGCCCCGAAGCGGATGATCGGCCGCCAGGCCTTCCAGCAGTGCGACCTGTTGTTGTGCGTTGGCGTCTTGGGTCCAGGCGACAAATTCCGCGTGCAGCACTTCGCGCTCGCGCAGTTGATCGTCCAGCGCCAGGCGCGGATGGGTCAGCATATCGGCCAAACGTTCGAGACCGTCGGCGAAGGTCGGCTGCGGCAGCTCAAAGAAGAAATCCGTGGTGCGCTCACGCGTGCTGGCATTGACCTGGCCACCGTGGCGCTGCACGTAGGTCATCAGCCCTTCTTCGGTCGGAAAACGCTCAGTGCCAAGAAACAATAAGTGTTCCAGAAAGTGCGCCAGGCCGGGCCACGCCAAAGGCACGTCATGGCTGCCGGCCGCCACCCGTAAAACAGCGGCGCAGCGCTTTAAACGCGGTGCATGGCGCAGGGAAACCCGCAGGCCGTTGGCCAGGGTCAGGTGAAGGTGATGAGGCTGGGCCGGCGCAGGCATGGGCACTTCCGATACGAGGGAAGTGCCTATGCTAGCAAACCCTCCAGATCAGGGCTTGTGCAGCGTGCCGTACAGTTCGGGGCGACGGTCTTGCAGGTAGTCATTGGCGGTGCGGGCATCGAGAATCGATTGGTGCTCCAGTGTGCCGACGATCAAGGCTTCATCCAGGCCGGCCTGGGCGATTCGCTGACCATCCGGTGCGGCGATGCTGCTTTGCCCGCAATACTGAATCTCGCCTTCGTGCCCGCAGTAGTTGGCGTAGGCCACGTAGCACTGGTTCTCAAAGGCCCGCGCCCGCACGGTGACGTCGGCGACAAAGTCGAACGGCACCATATTCGCGGTGGGCACCAGGATCAGATTGGCGCCGGCCAGGGCCAGGCGCCGGGTGTTTTCCGGGAACTCCAGGTCGTAACAGATCAGCACGCCCAGTTTCCAGCCGTTGAGTTCCACCAGCGGAAAATCATCGTCCCCGGCACTGAACATCGAATGATCGAGGTCGCCAAACAGGTGCGTCTTGCGGTAGTTGCACAGGCGCTGGCCGTGGGCGTCGATCAACTGCACCGCGTTATAGATCTGCCCGTCTGCGGCCCGCTCCGGGTAACCGTACAGGATCGCTCGTCCGGCACTTCGCGCCAGTTCGGCAATCGTTCGCGCTGACTCGCCATCCTGCGCCTCGGCCAATGCGCCGACGGCTTCGGCGCCGATGTTGTAGCCGGTGAGGAACATCTCCGGCAGCACCAGCACGTCGGCGCCGGACGCCTCGTGCACGAGGCGGTGCAGGCGCTTGAGGTTACCGGCCACATCCAGCGGCAGCGGTGGGCATTGGTACAGGGCGACACGCATGGCTTGGCTCCTTAATCGGCCAGGGCAATCGGCCCGATTTCATCGAACACATCACCCGGCCCTGGGTTCTCTGGGTGAGTGTGGCCGCCGAAGTGGGTCATGATGCCCCAGACGGCGTTCAACGAAGTTTGCACCGCGCCTTCGACCCAGGCAGGTGTCCAGGATACGTCATCGCCGGCGATAAAAATCCCACGTTGCTCGGCGGGCATGTCCTTCTGCATGAAGTGCGCGTACATCCGCTGGTTGTAGCGATAGTGGCCGGGCAATGCACCTTTGAAAGCCCCGAGGAAATGCGGGTCGGCTTCCCAGGACACGGTGATCGGGTCGCCGATGATGCGCGCCTTGATGTCGACTTTCGGGTAGATCTTGTTCAGTGCGTCGAGGGCCAGCTTCACGCGTTTATCGATGGGCTGCGGGAGCATTTTCAGCGCATCGCTCATCCACGAGTACGACAGGCAGATCACGCCCGGCTTGTCGTCGCCGTTGTCGAACAGGTAAGTGCCACGGGTCAGGCGATCGGTGAGGGTCATGCTCATCAGGTCGCGGCCGGTTTGTGGGTCTTTGTCTTTCCAGAACGGGCGGTCGACCATCACGAAGGTCTTCGACGATTGCATGTAGCGGGTGCGGTCCAGGGCCATCCACATTTTTTGCGAGAACAGGGTTTCGTCGCATTCGATCTGGGTGGTCAGCAGCCAGCTTTGGCAGGTGGTCAGCACGGCGGCGTATTCGCGGGTATCGCCGTAGTTGTCGGTCACGGCGAAACGACCGCCGGCCGCGTGGGCAATGCGCTTGACCCCGGCCCGTGGCGCGCCGCTGTGCAACGAACTCAGGCTGGTGCCCGCTGGCCAGTGGGCGCAGCGCTCCGGCACATGGCGCCAGATACCCATGGGCACCTGTGCCACGCCGCCGACCACCAGGTGTTGATGGTCGTCGCAGTTGGTCATCACCACACGGAAGATTTCCAGCATGGAGTTGGGGAAGTCCGAGTCCCAGCCGCCGGTGCCGAAGCCGACCTGGCCGAACACTTCACGGTGATGGAACGACAACTTGGCGAAGGCCTTGGAGGTGGCGACGAAGTCGTAGAAGGTGCGGTCGTCCCACAGCGGCACGAGTTTATTCCACAGTGCTTTGAGGCGCGGTACGTCGCGGTCGCGGATGGCTTGCTGGATATCGCCGAACTGCGAGCCGGCTTCCAGGGCGTCGGCCCAGGCGTCAGCCACTTCCTGGAACAGCGCAGGCAAGTCGGACAGTTTTTGTGCGTAGTGGGTCTGGCCTTCCAGGTCGATGACCGTGCTGCCGGAAGCCGGCGTCAGCGGGTTGGGGAAGGGTTTGGTGTCCAGGCCGAGCTTGTCGACATAGTGGTAGAACGCGGTGGACGACACCGGGAAACGCATACCGCCCAGTTCGGCGATGATGCCTTCGGCGCCTTCAAATGCCTGGGAGCGCAAGCGCCCGCCCATCTTCGAGGCCTCGTACACCACGGGCTTGAGGCCCAGCTTCATCAGCTCATAGGCGGCCACCAGGCCGGCAATCCCGGCGCCGACGATCGCCACTTCGGCGCCATGGTTGGCCGCCGGAATACTGCCCAGGCCGGCGGGGTGCTCGATCCAGTCATCAAACGCGAACGGGAAATCCGGGCCGAAGATGGTGATGGGTTTCTTACCGTCGGCGGGGTGGCGATTGGTCTTGCTGATGCTGCTGGACGGAATGCTCATGGCTGACCTTACTAGCGGCTCGCGGGACGTGCCCGCTGAGTATAGGAAAAGATGGCAGCCAGTTTAGGGAGCGTAGCGTTCGTTAATAAGACGCAAAGTGTCGTCGAATTGAATTGTTTTCAGTCAAAGTGACGAGATTGGTGGTCAGATTGGTTGTCTGCGATCGAGTTTGTTACTGAGGATGATCGACGTGGTGGTTTTTTCCACGCCTTCGACGCTGCCGATTTGATCCAGCAATTGATCGAGCTGTTCCGGCGAATCGGTGCGCAGCCATGCCACGTAATCGAACTCGCCGCTCACCGCGCACAGTTGCTGAACCTGGGCCATCGCACTGAGCTTGCGCAGCACGTCCTTGCCCGAACGCGCCTGCACGGTGATACCGACATACGCCTGCAGACCGCCATCCACCACACGCTGGCCGAGACGCACGCCATAACCGGTAATCACCTGGGTTTTCTCCAGGCGTGCCAGGCGCGACGTCACCGTGGTGCGCGCAATACCCAACTGCCTGGCGAGCATGGCCACGCTCTCACGGGCGTTGATCTGCAGCGCGGCGATCAGTTGGCGGTCGATTTCATCGAGGACAGGCAAGGGCAGCTCCGGTGCGGACGGATAGGGGGCATATGTTACAGGCTTGCGTGGTCTTTTCATCGCCGGGAGCAAGGCTAAACTTAGGGCACTTCACGACCCACAGAGGTTTGATCTGATGACACTGGCACCTTTTCACCTGGCTATTCCGGTATTCGACCTGGCGGCTGCCCGGCATTTCTACGCTGAGGTGTTCGGCCTGCAAGAGGGCCGCTCCAGCGACCATTGGGTCGACTTCAACTTCTTCGGCCATCAGTTGGTGATTCACGAACATCCCAAAACCGTGTTCCAGGCCGCGGCTCACACTAACGCAGTCGACGGCCACGACGTACCCGTGCCGCATTTCGGCGTGGTATTGAGCTGGGACGACTGGCATGCGCTGGCAGCGCGATTGCAAGCGCGGCAGACCGCGTTCGTGCTGGAGCCGCATATTCGGTTCAAAGGCCAGGTGGGGGAGCAGGCGACGCTGTTCTTGTTTGACCCCTGCGGTAACGCGTTGGAGTTCAAGGCGTTCCGGGATATTGGGCAGTTGTTTGCGAAGTGAGCCTGTGCACGGTTGCGCTCGCTAAAACGGCAGTGGCAGAGACACAAAAGCCGCGCAATGCGCGGCTTTCTTGTTTGGTGGGCCCACACGGACTTGAACCGTGGACCAAAGGATTATGAGTCCTCTGCTCTGACCAACTGAGCTATAGGCCCTTAACAGGTCGCGGATTATAGCGATGGTTTCTCCACTGTGCTATCCGAAAAATCCTGAACCTTCATACGAAGAAACGTTGTGGCAAAAAGCTCCGGTGGCAGGGGCAGGCTGACGATGTAGCCTTGCATCTGTTCGCAGCCTTCGGCGGCGAGGAAGGTTTGTTGTGCGGGGGTCTCCACGCCTTCGGCAATGATGGTGAATTGCATGCTGTGGCCCAAGGCAATGATGGCGCGCACGATCGCCACGTCGTGGGGGTCGTCGGGCAGGCCGCGGATGAAGGATTGGTCGATTTTCAGGAAGTCCAGCGGCAGGCGCTTGAGGTAGCTGAGGGATGAATAGCCGGTGCCGAAATCATCGATCGCCAGTTGTACGCCAAGGTGTTTGAGCTGGTGCAGCACGTCCAGCGCTTCTTCGGCCTGGCTCATGATGAAGTTTTCGGTGATCTCCAGTTGCAGGCAGCCCGGTTCGAGACGGTAATCGCGCAGTAACTGTTCGATGCGTGACAGCAGGTTGGGCTGGCGCAGTTGTGCGCCGGCGAGGTTGACTGACAGCGGGCCGAAGCGCTCGAAGGTGGTTTGCCAGGCGTGCATTTGTTGGCAGGCCTGTTCCAGGACCCAATCGCCGATTTGCAGGATCATGCCGTTCTCTTCGGCCAGGGCGATGAAGTGTTCGGGCGACACGTCGCCGAAGGTCGGGTGGCGCCAGCGGATCAGGGCTTCGGCGCCGATCAGTTGTTGGGTCTTCAGGCTCAGTTTGGGTTGGTAATACAGGCTCAGCTCATCGCGCTCGATCGCCCGGCGCAGTTCGTGCTCCAGCGCCACGCGTTCTTTGGCCTGGGCGGTCAGGTCGCGGGTGTAGCCTTCAACACGGTTGCGGCCCTTGGCTTTGGAACGGTACATCGCGGCGTCGGCGTTTTTGACCAGGGTGGCGACGTCCGTGCCGTCCTGGGGGTACAGGCTGGTGCCGATACTGGCGCTGATAAAAAACTCGTGTTCGCCTGCCTGGAATGGCGGGGTGAAGCAGGCCAGCAGTTTATTGGCCAGGTACTGGGCGTCGCTGGCTTGCTGCAGGCCGGGCAGGAGGATGATGAATTCGTCGCCGCCCAGGCGGGCGACGGTGTCGATGTCGCGCAGTTGCTCCTTGAGGCGCACGGCGATGTTCTGGAGCAGCAGATCGCCGATCGGGTGGCCGAGGCTGTCGTTGATGTGTTTGAAGCGGTCCAGGTCGAGGAACAGCACGGCGCCCTGGTTGCCGCTCTCCTGTTGATTGGTGAGCGCGGCCTGTAGCCGGTTTTCAAACAGCGTTCGGTTGGGCAGGCCGGTCAGCGGGTCGTGATGGGCCTGGTAGTCGAGGCGCGCCTGGGCGTGTTTCAGGCTGGAGATGTCGGCAAACACTGCGACGAAGTGCGTGATCGCCTGGTCGCGGTTGCGCACGGCGCTGATGGTCAGCCAACTGGGGTAGACCTCGCCGTTCTTGCGGCGGTTGGCGATCTCGCCTTGCCAATGCCCGTGGGTGGTCAACTGGTGCCACATCGCGGCGAAGAATGCGCTGTCATGTAGGCCGGAGGCGAGCAGGCGCGGGGTGTGGCCGAGGGCCTCAGCTTCGCTGTAACCGGTGATTTCGCTGAAGGCGCGGTTAACGGCGCTGATGTTTTGTCGGGTGTCGGTGATCAACACGCCTTCGGCGGTGCTTTCGAAGACGGTGGCGGCCTGTTGCAGTTTTTCCTGCATCTGTTGGCGTTCGGTGATGTCCCGGGCGATGGTCAGCATGCAATCGTCATCGCCGATGGGCAGCGGGCTGCTGGACACCTCGCAGAGCCGAATCTGCCCGTCGCTGCGGCGGATATGGCAGATGAAATCGCGGACAAACCCGTCGCGTTGCAGCAGCTCCAGCATGTGTTTGCGTTCGTTGAGGTCGACCCAGATGCCCAGGTCCAAGGCCGACTGGTCAATGGACGTTGCGGCGGGGAAGCCGGTAATGCGGCTGAACCCCTCGTTGACCTCGATCAGTAGGCCGTCGCTCTGACGGCTCAGCAGCAAACCGTCGGGCGAGGCGTGGAAGGCCTTGGCGAATTTTTCTTCGGACGTTTGCAACTGTTGCTGGGTTTCCTTGAGCTCGGTGATGTCCCGCACCACCACTACCAAGGCTTCGGTCGTGTCGAGCTGGAATGGCTCGGCGGAAATCAGTCCGGTAAAGGCTTGGCCGTTGCAGCGCAGGAAGGGCATTTCCAGGTTGCGGATGCTGGTGGTCTGCACCCGTTTCAGCAGCTCCGGGCCGATGCCCGGGAGACCCCAGATATTCAGCGTAGTAGCGGTTTTACCGATAACGTCCTCGGCCTTCAGGCCTACTTGATCCTCAAACGCTTTGTTGACCTCCAGTAGGCAGCCATCGGACATCCGTGCGATCACCAGGATGTCGGGGCACTGCTGGAACACCGAGGCAAACTTTTGCTCGGACAACTGCAGCGCCTCTTCAGTGCGCTTGGCGTCGCTGATATCGATCATCAAGCCCCGCAGCACCGGTTCATGGCCGTGTTCGATCAGGCTGACAATGTCGCGTACCCACAGGCACCGGCCGTCGGCGGTGATCACCCGGTAATCCACGCTGTGATCACGGTTGGCGCGGGTTTCGCGGTAGCAATAGGCTTCGGTGCGCGCCAGGTCGGCGGGGTGAATGATGTTGCGCCAGAAGCCTGGAATCAGCCAATGGGCGCGAGGGTAGCCGAGTAATTCTTCGGCATGCGGCGACACGTAGCTGTAGGTGAAGTCGGCAATGCTGGCCTCCCAGGCAATGGCCGACAAGCTTTCCACCAGGCCGCGATAGTGATATTCGCTGCTGCGCAATTCCTGCTCGAGGGCGACACGCCGGGAAATTTCCGAACTGAGCCGGCGATTGATCCGAATCATGATGACCAATACGGTGCTCAACAGCAGCACTGTGGGCAGGCCATACATCAGCAGATCGGTCCAGAACGTGCGGTGATCGGTGAGACTGCCGACCCAGTGTTGCTGGATCGCTTGCGTTTCGTCCGGGCTGAGGTCGGCAAGGACCTTGTCCAAAATCCCCACCAGCATTTTGTTGTCACGAGGCACGCCCATTGCGAGTTGGTAGCGGTAGGGCGTTTCACCGCTGACGTACAAGCCATCAAGCTTGAGCTGGCGCAGGCTCCACACGCTCGAAGCCAGGTCGCTGACCACCGCGTCCACTTCATCAGTGGCCAGCGCTTGCAGGGTCGAGCTCACATTCGGCATGGCCACCAGGTTGAGGTCGGGGTGGTGGGTGCGCAGCAATTCATGGGGCGCGTAGTTTTCCACCACGGCAATCTTGAGCCCGTAGAGGTCCTTCAGGTTGCGCGGTTGCGCACCGCCTTCATGGGCGAGGATGACGATGGGGAAATCCAGGTATGGCCGCGTGAACGCCATGTAGGCCTGGCGCTCGGGGGTGGACATGATGCCCGGCAGCAGGTCGAGCTGGTTGTTGCGGGCCTGCTCGAGTACAGCGCTCCAGTTTATCGGCTCGATCAGCTTGATCCTGACGCCCAGGCGGTCCTGGATCAGGCGCACGTAATCCGCCGCCAAGCCTTGGTAGCGACCATTCTCGTCGCGGTATTCGAAGGGGGGCCAGGAGGCATCCACCCCCAGGCGTAGCTCCTGGTGGTCCGCCAACCAGCCACGCTCATCCTCCGTGAGAGTCAAGGCGCCAGCCGTTGCGGTCCAGGTCAGCAGCGACAGCAACAGCACGGTCGGCAATCTGGGCATAACGGTCTCGTTATGGCACGGGGAATGTTTCGAGTGTAGACGGGCATTGCGGGGGTGGGGAGTTGCGCGGCACTGAATCTATAGAAAGTAATCTGTAGAAAGCAAAACCCCCGGCCTGGGCCGGGGGTTCTGGGATCACTCGTCGAGGAAGGAGCGCAGATGCTCGCTTCGCGTCGGGTGACGCAACTTGCGCAGCGCCTTGGCTTCGATCTGACGAATCCGCTCACGGGTCACGTCAAACTGTTTACCGACTTCCTCAAGGGTGTGGTCGGTATTCATGTCGATGCCAAAACGCATGCGCAGTACCTTGGCTTCACGGGCAGTGAGGCCGGACAGTACGTCGCGAGTCGCTTCTTTAAGGCTCTCAACGGTGGCGACATCGATTGGCGACTGCATCGTCGAGTCTTCGATGAAGTCACCCAGGTGGGAGTCTTCGTCATCACCGATCGGGGTTTCCATGGAGATCGGCTCTTTAGCGATCTTCAATACCTTACGGATTTTATCCTCAGGCATTTCCATGCGTTCGCCCAGCTCTTCCGGGGTCGGTTCGCGACCCATTTCCTGCAACATCTGCCGGGAAATACGGTTGAGCTTGTTGATGGTCTCGATCATGTGCACCGGAATACGGATGGTGCGGGCCTGGTCGGCGATCGAGCGAGTGATCGCCTGACGAATCCACCAGGTGGCATAGGTCGAGAACTTGTAGCCGCGACGGTATTCGAACTTATCCACAGCCTTCATCAAGCCGATGTTGCCTTCCTGGATCAGATCGAGGAATTGCAGGCCACGGTTGGTGTACTTCTTGGCGATGGAGATCACCAGACGCAAGTTCGCTTCAACCATCTCTTTCTTCGCGCGGCGGGCCTTGGCCTCACCGATCGACATGCGACGGTTGATGTCCTTGATCTCGGCAATCGTCAGACCGGTTTCGGTCTGAAGTGCGGTCAACTTTTGCTGGCAGCGGATGATGTCTGGCTGCAGGCGACCAATGGCTTCAGCGTATTTCGCCTTGCCCTTGGCCAGTGCGTCGGTCCAGCTTTCGTCAACTTCGTTGCCCGGGAACTGGCGCAGGAAGTCGGTACGCGGCATGCGCGCATCACGAACGCAGAGCTGCATGATCGCCCGCTCTTGTGCGCGCAGACGCTCAAGGGCGCTGCGAACGCGTTCAACCAGGCCTTCGAATTGCTTCGGCACCAGTTTGATCGGCATGAACAGCTCAGCCAGCGCCACCAGCTCGGCAATCGTCAGCTTGTTGGAGCGACCGTGCTTTTTCAGGGCTTTGCGGGTGATTTCCATTTGATCGGAAACCGCACCGAAACGCTGGGCAGCGACGATCGGGTCTGGACCGCTTTCGACTTCATCTTCGTCATCGGTGCTGGCTTCAGCGTCGTCCTCTTCGGCATCGTCGTCCGCTTTCACGGCTTTCGGGTCGACAGGCGGCGGCACTTCGGCAGCTGGTGGCGCAATGCCGTCGTCCGGGTCGATATAACCGCTCAGGACGTCGGACAGGCGGCCACCTTCGGTGGTGACGCGAGTGTACTCGGAGAGAATGTGGTCAACCGTGCCAGGGAAGTGCGCGATTGCGCCCATCACTTCACGGATACCCTCTTCAATACGCTTGGCGATTTCAATTTCGCCTTCGCGTGTCAGCAACTCGACGGTACCCATTTCACGCATATACATGCGCACAGGGTCAGTCGTGCGACCGATGTCGGTCTCCACCGCGGCCAACGCGGCAGCGGCTTCTTCAGCTGCTGCCTCGTCGGTATCGGAGTCGGCCAACATAAGGGCGTCCGCATCCGGAGCACTCTCGTGTACGGGGATCCCCATGTCATTAATCATGCGGATGATGTCTTCCACCTGCTCTGGATCTGAAATATCCTCAGGCAGGTGGTCGTTGACCTCTGCGTAAGTCAGATACTTCTGCTCACGACCCAGGGTGATCAACTCTTTGATACGAGACTGCTGTTGCGCTTTTCCGGACATAACACCCTATCCACTGAAGGTCTTGGCGGGCAAAAAACAAGCCGAGGATTATACCCGAGCTACGACCTCACGCGCCAGTTAAGGTCGGGTTTGATGCGGAAACATTCTGTTTTAAGAGGTCGCGCATCTGTTTTGCTATCTGAATTTGCTCTTCAGCCGATAATCCCGGCTGCCTCGCTCTCTTGATGAGTTCATCGAGGGTCTGCGTGTGCTGACCCGCAGATAACCTAGTAATGGTGTCTAAAAACTGTTGTTCAAGGTTATCGCCGTCAATTAGCCACTCCTTTTCCGCGAGTGCTTTCAACAAACGACCTTGTTCGGTGCCATGCCATCGGGCCATCAGCTGGATGGAGTTTAGCTTAGGATTTTTCTGCACGGCCTCGATCAGTGCGATCAGGACCTGGGCATAGGTGTTGCTCTCGTTGGCAAAGTGCTCGGCACTCTCCACCTTGCCCGCCAATTGCGGATGGTGGATGAGCGTGCGCAAGGCAATCAGCGTAGGTGCTTCTACGGCCACTGGGGTGCGCGGGGCGTAGGCCTCGTCGCGATCACCACGCTTGCCGTTTTTGCTCCAGGGTTTCTTGTCCCATTTCTTGCCGCCGGCGCCGGGCTTTTTCGGTGTCCACTCCTGCTGGGGCGTGTAGGCCTCCTGCGGTTGGTGGAAGTCGGAATAGTCCGGCATGGCGTCGTAATCCATGCCTGGGTCGTAGGCGGGCGGTGCATCTTGCGGCGCGCTGTGGACCAGTTGGCTGACCGCTTCGCCGCTCAGTCCGGTGATTTCCAGCAGGCGCTGACGCATCAGGATGCGCAGGTTGGCGCCCGGCACTTTGTCGATCAGCGGCGCTGCGAGGGTGGCCATGTGCGCCTTGCCTTCGAGGGAGCGCGGGTCGGCTTCTTCGGTCAGTTGCTGGAAGAAATAGTCCGCCAGCGGTTGCGCATGTTGATTGATGCGCGCGCGAAAGGCGTCGGTGCCTTCGGATCGGACCAGGGTGTCCGGGTCTTCGCCTTCGGGCAGGAACAAAAAGCGTGCGCGGCGTCCATCCTGCAGGCACGGCAGCGTGGCTTCGAGGGCGCGCCAGGCGGCGTTGCGGCCGGCCTGGTCGCCGTCGAAACAGAACAGCACGCTGGGCACTACGCGGAACAGGCGCTTCAAGTGTTCTTCGCTGGTGGCGGTGCCCAGGGTCGCCACGGCATTGCGCAGGCCTTGCTGGGCGAGGGCGATCACGTCCATATAGCCTTCAACCACGATGATTTCGTCGAGGTTGCGGTTGTTCTTGCGCGCTTCGAACAGGCCGTAGAGTTCCTGGCCCTTGTGAAACACTGGGGTTTCCGGCGAGTTGAGGTACTTGGGCTTATCGTCCCCGAGTACGCGGCCACCGAAGGCGATGATCCGGCCGCGGCTGTCGCGGATCGGGAACATCACGCGGTCGCGGAAGCGGTCGTAGCGTTTGCCGGTCTCAGCGTTTTCCACCAGCAGGCCGGCGTCGATCATGGCTTTTTGCTGGAGGGTGTCGCTGCTCAGGTGTTTGTACAGGTTGTCCCAGCCCGGCGGGGCGAAGCCCAGGCCGAAGTCGCGGGCGATTTCGCCGGTCAGGCCGCGACCCTTGAGGTAGTCGACGGCGGCCTTGCGCTGCGGATGGCTCTTGAGCGCCTGGCGATAAAAGTCGGCGGCGGCGGTCAGTAGTGGGTACAGCGGCGAATCGGTGGGTTGTCGCGGTTTGTGCGGACGGCCACTTTCTTCGCGGGGGATTTCCATGCCGGCGGCTTTGGCCAGTTCCTCGACGGCCTGGGGGAAGTCCAGGTTGTCGTGGTCCATGATAAAGCCGAGGGCGTTGCCGCCCGCGCCGCAGCCGAAGCAGTAGTAGAACTGCTTGTCGGGGCTGACGCTGAACGACGGGGTCTTTTCCTTGTGAAACGGGCAGCAGGCGGTGTAGTTCTTGCCCGCCTTCTTCATTTGCAGGCGCGAGCTGACCACATCGACGATGTCGGTGCGGTTCAGAAGGTCGTCAATAAAGCTCTGGGGAATTAGCCCGGCCATGGCGTTCTCGTCATCACTGCGTGGGAATGAGGGCCCGTGAAGTGCTCAAGCGCACGTATCGTATGGCTCGACCATCAATCGTCTGCTTGGGCTGTCAGGAAGTGTATCTGCCGAACATTCACTGACGTTAATTTCTATTCAGTCTGTTCGGCGAAGAAATGTTGCCCCGGCGTCCGGTTTAGGCCAATGGCGGGCCTCGGAAGCGCATCGATGGGCACAGCCGACACAGTCGATCGTCTGCTTGAAGAAATAAGTGTGCTCGTCAGTAGCCTTGTTAGACTCGTCAGAAGAGACGCGCACCGCTGGCAGAAGAGCCAGTCCTGACGTGTGAAGCTGTGTCTCGGTCGCGTGTGCGGCGTCGACGATGAAGCATCAAGCGATATCCGCAAATGCCAACAGCCCGGCTGAGGGCCGGGCTTGGCAGAAGCTTGCTACGAACGTCTGTGTATTAGTACAGACGAACGGCGCGGCGCTGCTCGCGCTGAACTTTCTTGGCGTGACGCTTAACAGCGGCTGCTGCTTTGCGCTTACGCTCAGAAGTTGGCTTCTCGTAAAATTCGCGGCTACGAACTTCAGCCAGAACACCGGCTTTTTCGCAGGAGCGCTTGAAACGACGCAGAGCTACGTCGAAGGGTTCGTTCTCTTTTACTTTGACGGCTGGCATCCAGAGCTACCTTCTTTCATTACCGGGAATCAACGTTCTCGTCGCAAAAAATTCGCGGCTGAGGTCGTCGGTTTTTAAGGGTTGCGGATGTTAACCCCTCATTGCCAGGAATGCAAAGCCTCTGATCGAAAACCGCTAGTCGGGAGGGGGTGTGGCGACTATTATGCGCGCCTTCGAATTCAGCCTCTACAAGGCGCAAACCCATGCTAGTACTGGGACTTGAAACCTCCTGCGACGAAACCGGTGTCGCACTTTACGACAGTGAACGCGGGCTTTTGGCCGATGCACTGTTCAGTCAGATCGACCTGCACCGTGCCTATGGCGGCGTGGTGCCGGAGCTTGCCAGCCGTGATCACGTCAAGCGCATGCTGCCGTTGATTCGCCAGGTGCTCGACGAGGCCGGCTGCGTGCCGACCGAGATCGATGCGATCGCCTACACCGCCGGCCCAGGATTGGTCGGAGCCCTTCTGGTTGGGGCTTCTTGCGCCCAAGCGCTGGCATTTGCCTGGGACATTCCGGCCCTCGGCGTACACCATATGGAAGGCCATCTGCTGGCCCCGATGCTGGAAAAAACACCGCCGCAGTTCCCGTTCGTCGCTTTGTTGGTTTCGGGGGGGCATACGCAGCTGGTTCAGGTCGATGGGATCGGTCAATACACGCTGTTGGGCGAGTCCCTGGACGATGCCGCCGGCGAGGCGTTCGACAAGACCGCGAAGATGATGGGCCTCAATTATCCCGGCGGTCCGGAAATCGCGCGCCTGGCTGAAAAGGGTGTCGTCGGCCGCTTCACCTTCCCGCGGCCGATGTGTGATCGCCCGGGCCTGATGTTCAGCTTCAGCGGCTTGAAAACCTCCGCCTTGAACACCTGGCAGCACAGCGTCAGCGCCGGGGACGACAGTGAGCAAGCCCGTTGCGACATCGCGCTGGCGTTCCAGCAGGCCGTGGTGGAGACTTTGACCATCAAGTGCAAGCGCGCCCTGAAACAGGCGGGCATGCAGCGCCTGGTGATCGCAGGCGGCGTCAGCGCCAACAAGGCTTTGCGCGCGTCCCTGGAAAAAATGCTCGGCGACATGAAGGGCGATGTGTTTTATGCGCGCCCCGAGTTCTGCACTGACAACGGCGCGATGATCGCTTATGCCGGGTGCCAGCGCCTGCAGGCCGGTCAGCACGAAAGCCTGGCGATCAGCGTACAGGCGCGCTGGCCGATGGAGCAGTTGTCACCGTTGTGAGCGCTCAAGCTGAGCGGGATTCATCGGTCGGATTTAAAAATGCCGTTCGCGCCCGGCAAACAGGTCGCGTAAATTGCCGCGATGGCGCCAGACGATCAGCAGGGTCAGCACGCTCATCGGCAACAGCGCCGCCGGTTCCTGCCAGGCCAGCAACGGCAGGGTGAGCGGCGTGGCGATCAGCGCGGCCAGTGAGCTGGTGCGGGTCAGGTAGAACGTCAGCAGCCAGGCGAGCACCGCCAGCAGCGCCGCCGGAGGGTAAATCCCCAGCAGCATGCCGGCGGCCGTGGCGACACCCTTGCCGCCGCGAAAACGAAAGTACAACGGAAACAGATGGCCGAGGACGGCGCATACGCCAATCCAGGCCTGCTGTTGCAGGGTAAGGCCGGCGAGGCTGGCGATCAGTACGGGCAGCAGGCCCTTGCAGACGTCACCCAGCAGCGTCAGGACGGCGAGCTTCTTGCCGGCCAGGCGCAACATGTTGGTGGCGCCGGCATTGCCTGAGCCACTCATTCGCGGGTCGGGATTTCCCGTCAGGCGGCTGAGCAAAATGGCGAAGGACAGCGAGCCGAGCAGGTAGGCGAGAATCGCCAGTGACCAAAACATGCTAACTATTCCGGGCGAGGACGCCCTGATTCTAACGGGGCATCGCGCCCTTGTCGTGCTGCGGAGAAGAGCTTGGACAGAGTGTTTATCGAAGGCCTGGAAGTCGACACCGTGATCGGGGCCTACGACTGGGAGCGCGGCATCAAGCAATGCCTGCGCCTGGACCTGAGTTTCGCCTGGGACAACCGCCCGGCCGCCGCGGGTGACGACCTCACTCTGGCGCTGGATTACGCCAGTGTGTCTGCGCGCATCCAGGCCTTTGCCGAACAGTCGCAATACCAGTTGGTGGAAACCTTTGCCGAGCGTCTGGCCGAAGTGCTGATGAGCGAATTCCAGATTCCCTGGCTGCACCTCAAATTGACCAAGCCGGGGGCCGTGCCGGCCGCCAAGGGCGTGGGCGTGGAGATCGAGCGCGGATGTCGCTAACTCAGGTTTACCTTGGTCTTGGCAGCAATATCGAGCGCGAGCCCCATCTGCGTGCGGGCCTGGATGCGCTGGCGGGCTTCTTGATCGACGTGCGCTGCTCGGCGGTGTTCGAGAGCCAGCCGGTGGGCATCAAGAGCGGGCTGTTCTTCAACCTGGTGGTGTCGGCTTTTACCGACCTGTCGTTGATGGAGCTGGATCGCCGGTTGAAATCCATTGAGGCTGACAATGGCCGTTATGCGCCGGATCGCAAAGGCCTGCCGCTGGATATCGATGTGCTGTTGTACGGTGACCTGGTGGGCAACTTCGATGGCCTGATCCTGCCGCGTGCAGAAATCCTGAAAAACGCTTTCGTGCTGTGGCCGCTGTCGATGATGGCGCCGGATCGTGTACACCCTGAGGTGGGCAAGACGCTGGCTGAGCTGTGGCGGGATGCGCAGATCGATCAGGTGCTGGCGCCCGTCGCATTCGAATGGCAGGGCCAGCAACTGACACCGAGCACGCTCCTATAGGGCGCGCTGCTCCTTGTAGGCTTTCAATGTCTTGAGCCGTTCGCGCTTCAGGGCCTCGCCCAACTCGGGGCCCTTGAAGCCCTTTTCCAGCAACGGCGCCACTGCGACCTCGCGCGCGGCCTTTGCTGCGCCGCGCAGATAATCCGCCTGTGGATAACTGCGTTGCTCGAAGCCTGTGCGACCTCGGGCGTCCATTTCGCAGGCGACCACAAACTCTTCAAAACGCTGCGGCCGACGGTAAACGTCAAAACTCTGCAGCAGCTCCAGCAATGTCGAGGCTTTCAACTCCAGCGCGCGATGACCATGGGTGTGGTATTGGCCCACCAGCAGCGCCAGCTCCTGGCAGTCCTTGGGTGCCTTGAAGCGTTCATTGACCGCCTTGATCAGCTTCAGGCCGCGCTGCTCGTGGGCAATATGCTGCGGCAACTTATCCACAGGCGTCAGGCCTTTGCCGACGTCATGCAGCAGGCAGGCCCAGCGCACCGTCAGGGGCTGATGATGCACGGCGGCCTGTTCGAGCACGCTCAAGGTGTGAACACCGGTGTCGATCTCGGGGTGATGGGCTGCGGGCTGCGGCACGCCAAACAGTGCGTCGACTTCCGGCATCAAGGTTTTCAGGGCGGCGCAATCGCGCAGCACCTGGATGAACACCTGGGGTTGATCTTCCATCAGGGCGCGGGAAATTTCTTTCCAGCTGCGCTCTGGCGTCAAGGCTTCGAGTTCACCGGATTCGCTGAGTTGACGCATCAGGTCCAGGGTTTGCGGGGCTACCGTAAAACCCAGGTGGGCGTAGCGCGCAGCAAAGCGCGCAACCCGTAATACGCGCAATGGATCTTCGGCGAACGCCGGGGAAACATGGCGTAAAATGCGTGCTTCAAGGTCGCGCTGGCCGTGATAGGGGTCGGTCAGCCTGCCGTCGTCGTCCTCTGCCATGGCGTTGATGGTCAGGTCGCGACGGATCAGATCCTCTTCCAGCGTGACTTCGGGGCTGGCGTGAAACACAAAGCCGCCATAGCCCCGGCCACTCTTGCGCTCGGTACGGGCGAGGGCGTACTCGTCGCCGTTTTTCGGGTCGAGGAATACCGGGAAGTCCGCGCCCACCGGTTTGTAGCCCTTGGCGAGCATTTCCTCGGTCGTTGCGCCGACGACGACGCGGTCGATATCGGTGACCTTGATGCCGAGAAGGCGATCACGCACCGCGCCGCCGACTGTGTAGATTTTCATGAAAAAGCCTCCATTAGCCGCACAGGATAACGCCTGTGTCCGGCCAATGGAGGCTTTGCCGTTTCAGAGATGAACGACGGCCAGGTCCAGGCGGCCGTAGTCGTTGTCGTTGTGATCGCTGCGCGGTGGTACGTGGTGGGTTTTCATCACCTGATCGCCCTGCAGGGTTTCCAGGTGGATATCGAACCCCCACAGCCGATGCAGGTGCTTGAGTACTTCCTCGGTGGACTCGCCCAGGGGTTTGCGATCGTGCTGCTGGTGACGCAGGGTCAGCGAGCGGTCGCCGCGCACGTCGATGCTGTAGATCTGCACGTTGGGCTCGCGGTTACCCAGGTTGTATTGCGCCGCCAGGGTTTCGCGGATGGTGCGGTAGCCGGGTTCGTCGTGGATGGCCGGCACCGTGAGGTCGTCCTTGAGGTCGTCATCGAGGATGCTGAACAGCTTGAGGTCGCGAATCACCTTGGGCGACAGGTATTGCAGGATGAAACTCTCATCCTTGAAGCTGCTCATGGCGAACTTGATGGTCGATAGCCAGTCGGTGCCGGCGATTTCCGGGAACCAGTGGCGGTCTTCTTCGGTGGGGTGTTCGCACATGCGCCGGATGTCGCGGTACATGGCAAAGCCCAGCGCATAGGGGTTAATGCCGCTGTAATAGGGGCTGTCGAAGCCGGGCTGGAACACCACGCTGGTGTGGGAAGTGAGGAACTCCATCATAAAGCCGTCGGTGACCAGGCCTTCGTCGTACAGATCGTTGATCAGGGTGTAGTGCCAGAACGTCGCCCAGCCTTCGTTCATCACTTGGGTCTGGCGCTGTGGGTAAAAGTACTGGGCGATCTTACGCACGATGCGCACGATTTCCCGTTGCCACGGCTCTAGCAGGGGCGCGTGCTTTTCCAGGAAATACAGGATGTTTTCCTGAGGTTCGGCGGGGAAGCGTGCATTGTCCTTGTCGCTGTTTTTGTCGGCGCGTTTGGGAATGGTGCGCCACAGGTCATTGATCTGCTTCTGCAGGTGTTCCTCACGCTCCTTCTGGCGCAGGCGTTCTTCTTCAGCGGAAATCGGGTAAGGGCGTTTGTAGCGATCGACGCCGTAGTTCATCAGGGCATGGCAGGAGTCGAGTAGGTCTTCCACCGCATCGATGCCGTGGCGCTCCTCGCACTGCATGATGTACTGCTTGGCAAACACCAGATAATCGATGATGGAACTGGCGTCGGTCCACGTGCGAAACAGGTAGTTGCCCTTAAAGAAACTGTTATGCCCGTAGCAGGCGTGAGCCACCACCAGTGCCTGCATGCAGATGGTGTTTTCTTCCATCAGGTAGGCGATGCACGGGTCGGAGTTGATGACGATCTCGTAGGCCAGGCCCATCTGGCCGCGGCTGTAGGACTTTTCAGTGCTGAGGAAGTGTTTGCCGTAGGACCAGTGGTGGTAGCCCAGGGGCATGCCTACCGAGGCGTAGGCGTCCATCATCTGTTCGGCGGTGATCACTTCTATCTGGTTGGGGTAGGTGTCCAGGGCATAACCGGCCGCGATACGGCTGATTTCCCGGTCGTAGGCCTGGATCAGTTCAAAGGTCCACTCGGACCCGGTGGAAATGGGTTGGCGCTTATGCTCTTTGGCGGTCATGTCACTAACCTGCGCTGGAAGAGTTCACGGAAGACCGGGTAGATATCGCCGGCCGAGACCAATTGCTGCTGGGCGAATGTATCGGCGAAGGCTTCGCCGATGCGCTCGTATTCGAACCACAGCGCCTGGTGCTCACGAGGGGTGATCTCGACATAAGTGTAGTACTGCACGAATGGCATGATCTGGTTGATCAAGATATCGCGGCAGATCGGCGAGTCGTCGTTCCAGTTGTCGCCGTCGGAGGCCTGCGCTGCGTAGATATTCCAATCGTTGGCCGGGTAGCGCTCGGCCATGATTTCCTGCATCAGTTTCAACGCGCTGGAGACGATGGTGCCGCCGGTTTCCCGCGAATAGAAAAATTCCTCCTCATCGACTTCCCGGGCGCTGGTGTGGTGGCGGATGAAGACCACATCGATCTTGTCGTAGTTTCGCTTGAGGAACAGGTACAGCAGGATGAAAAAGCGCTTGGCGATGTCTTTGGTGGCCTGGGTCATGGAGCCAGACACGTCCATCAGGCAGAACATCACCGCCTTCGAGCTTGGATTGGGTTGTTTGACCAGCAAGTTGTATTTCAAGTCGAAGGTGTCGAGGAACGGTACGCGGTGGATGCGCGCGCTGAGCTTCTCGATTTCCGCCTCGATTGCCTGGATATCGCCGAAGTTGTCCGGCTCTTCGCGCTTCATGCGCTCCAGCTCTTCCTTGGCCTCTCTCAGTTTGGCGCGGCTGCTGCCGGACAGGGCGATACGCCGTGCATGAGCCGATCGCAGGGTGCGGATAATGTTGATTCGGGAAGGGTTGCCTTCATTGCTGATCCCGGCGCGCACGGTCTTGAATGTGTCGGTGCCGGTCAGGTTGCGCTTGACCAGGTTGGGCAGCTCCAGGTCTTCGAACATGAACTCGAGGAATTCTTCCTGGGTGATCTGGAACACGAACTCATCCATGCCTTCGCCGGAGTTACCCGCCTTGCCGGGGCCCTTGCCGCCGCCACCGCCTTGGGGGCGCGGGATATGTTCGCCGGTGGTGAATTCCTTGTTGCCCGGATGCACGACAGTCTGCTTGCCGCCCCGGCCGTGGTGCAGCACCGGTTCGTCGATGTCGCGTCCGGGAATGCTGATTTGTTCGCCATGCTCCATGTCGGTGATGGAGCGGCGGCTGACGGCCTCTTCAACGGCCTTTTTGATGTGGTCACGGTAACGCCGCAGGAAACGTTGACGGTTTACCGTGCTCTTGTTCTTGCCATTGAGGCGTCGGTCGATCACATAGCTCATGGGGAGCCCTCCGGGCAGCTTCACGTTACAAGCTTCAAGCCGCGAGCTGGAAGCTTAGAGACAAGCGGTCGACTGCCAGGCCGTGGGCCTGGCATTGCACGCCTGTCGCTGCCTTATTGCGATTTGCGCACCCGCAGATACCACTCGGAGAGCAGCCGTACCTGTTTGTCGGTGTAGCCACGCTCGACCATCCGTGTAACGAAGTCGTTGTGTTTTTGCTGATCCTCCTTGCTGGCCTTGGCGTTGAAGCTGATGACCGGCAGCAGATCCTCGGTGTTGGAGAACATTTTCTTCTCGATGACCACCCGCAGCTTCTCGTAGCTGAGCCAGGTGGGGTTCTTGCCATTGTTGTTGGCGCGGGCGCGCAGCACGAAGTTGACGATTTCGTTGCGGAAATCCTTCGGATTGCTGATGCCGGCCGGTTTTTCGATCTTTTCCAGTTCCTCGTTGAGGGCCACACGGTTGAGGATTTCGCCGGTTTCGGGGTCGCGGTATTCCTGGTCCTGAATCCAGAAGTCGGCATACAGCACGTAGCGGTCGAAGATGTTCTGGCCGTACTCGCTGTAGGACTCCAGGTACGCGGTCTGGATTTCCTTGCCGATAAACTCGATATAGCGCGGTGCCAGGTATTCCTTGAGGAAGCGCAGGTAGCGTTCGCGGGTTTCGGCCTGGAATTGTTCCTGTTCGATCTGCTGTTCCAGCACATAGAGCAAGTGGACCGGGTTGGCGGCGATCTCGTGAGGGTCGAAGTTAAACACTTTGGACAGGATCTTGAACGCGAAGCGCGTCGACAGGCCGTTCATGCCCTCATCCACGCCGGCGGTGTCGCGGTATTCCTGGATCGACTTGGCCTTGGGATCGGTGTCCTTCAGGTTTTCGCCGTCGTACACACGCATCTTCGAGTAGATATTCGAGTTTTCCGGCTCCTTGAGGCGCGACAGCACGGTGAATTGCGCGAGCATCTTCAAGGTGTCGGGCGCGCAATGGGCTTTGGCCAGGGCGCTGTTGAACAGCAGCTTGTCGTAGATCTTGATTTCATCGCTGACCCGCAGGCAATACGGCACCTTGACGATGTAGATCCGGTCGATGAAGGCTTCGTTGTTCTTGTTGTTGCGGAAGGTGTGCCATTCCGATTCGTTGGAGTGGGCCAGCAGAATCCCGGTGAACGGAATCGCGCCGAGGCCTTCGGTGCTGTTGTAGTTGCCTTCCTGGGTGGCGGTGAGCAGTGGGTGCAGCACTTTGATCGGGGCCTTGAACATCTCCACGAATTCCATCAGGCCCTGGTTGGCCCGGCACAGTGCGCCCGAGTAGCTGTAGGCGTCGGCGTCGTTCTGTGGGAATTCTTCGAGTTTGCGGATATCGACTTTACCCACCAGCGCCGAGATGTCCTGGTTGTTCTCGTCGCCCGGCTCGGTCTTGGCCACGCCGACCTGGTTGAGGATCGACGGGTAGAGTTTCACCACGCGGAACTGGCTGATGTCACCGCCGAACTCGGACAGGCGCTTGGTGGCCCACGGCGACATGATGGTGTTGAGGTAGCGCCGTGGGATACCGAAGTCTTCTTCGAGAATCGCGCCATCTTCCGTGGCGTTGAACAAGCCCAGGGGCGACTCGAAGACCGGTGAGCCCTTGATGGCGTAGAAGGGCACTTTCTCGATCAGTTGTTTGAGCTTTTCGGCCAGCGACGATTTACCGCCGCCAACGGGACCGAGCAGGTAGAGGATCTGTTTCTTCTCTTCCAGGCCTTGGGCGGCGTGCCGGAAGTAGGAGACGATCTGGTCGATGCACTCCTCCATGCCGTGGAAGTCTTCAAAGGCCGGATAGCGGCGGATCACCTTGTTCGAGAAGATTCGCGACAGGCGCGAGTTATTGGCGGTGTCCACCAACTGCGGCTCGCCAATCGCCAGTAACAAGCGTTCGGCGGCAGACGCGTAGGTGCTGCGGTCGCTTTTGCACAGCTCGAGATACTCTTGCAGCGTGAGTTCTTCCTGCTGTGTGGACTCGAAGCGTTGTTGGAAGTGGCTAAAGATACTCATGACGTCGTCACCTCGCTCGATACGTGGAGCCGACGCCGGATCAATCAGTCGATGCTGGCAGTCATTGACGATCGCCAATGGCCGTTTTCCCCCCAGAACACCCTGTAACGCTACCGATGACCCGTACGCCGGTGTACCGGCTCTCCCCTGATTCGGATGGCCTGCGCTTAAGGATAGTTCGGAATCTGCGAGGTAAAGGCGTGATACACAATTAGTTTGGCTGCGCCGTTCGTCAGAAACGGCGCAAGCCCAAGCGTCACGCGGGGTAGCGGGGTGTGAAAAAAATTATTGCGAATCGCCAGCGGCAATTTCTGCAGGATAGGTCGTGCGCCACAGCTCAAAGCCGCCGTCCAGACTATAGACGTCGGAGAAACCTTGGCTGATGAGATAGGCGGCCGCGCTCTGGCTGGAGTTGCCGTGGTAGCAGGCCACGATCACTGGCGCGTCGAGGTCGGCAGCGCGGATGAAGTCGGCGATGTTGTGGTTGTCCAGGTGTCGGGCGCCTTTGATGTGGTTCAGGGCGTAGGTCTGGGGGTCACGAATATCCACCACTACCGCGCCTTGTTCGCGCAGGGCCTGGGCTTGTTCGGGTGGGATACGTTTGAATTCGCTCATGGCGGGCTCCTTGGGCTTGGCGGCACGCGGCGTCTAGCGCTTCGCGGCGACCGTCGGGGTAAGGGGAATAGGGGAGGGGCACTGGCAGGTCAGGCGCTCGCCGGTGTCGATGTTCATCAGGGTCATGGCGCCGCCCCACACGCAGCCGGTGTCGAGGGCGAACACGCCGGGTTCATCGCATTTGCCTTCGAGGGCCGCCCAGTGACCGAAGATGATCTTCGTGTCGCGGGTCTTGCGTTCCTTGTGGGTGAACCACGGCTTGTAGCCGGGCAGCGCGGTGTCGGCGCCTTCCTTGCTCTTGAGGTCCAGCTTGCCGTCGGCGGTGCAGAAGCGCATACGTGTGAAATAGTTGGTGATCACGCGCAGGCGGGCGACGCCCGTCAGCTCGCTGTCCCATTTCACTGGCTCATTGCCGTACATGCCGTCGAGGTAGGCGATGTACCGGTTGTCATCGGCCATGGCGCTTTCGACTTCGGCGGCGCACTTGAGGGCTTTTTTCAGCGTCCACTGCGGTGGAATACCGGCGTGGACCAGCACCATGTCGCGGTGCTCGTCGTAGTGCATGATCTTTTGCCTGCGCAGCCAGTCCAGCAAGTCGACTCGGTCCGGCGCTTCGAGGATTTCCCGTAAGGTATCGCCCTTTTTCAGACGCTCGATGTTATTGCCAGCCGCCAGCAGGTGCAGGTCGTGGTTGCCCAGTACGCACACGAGGGAATCGCGCAGGCCATATAAGTAGCGCAGGGTCTCCAGGGATTCGGGGCCACGATTGACCAAGTCGCCCACCAGCCACAGGCGATCGTTCGCCGGGTCGAAGGCCACGCGTTCGAGCAGGCACTTGAGGGGTTCCAGGCAGCCCTGCAGGTCGCCGACCGCATAGGTTGCCATCAGTGCAGGGCTCCGGGCACGGCGAGACGAAATGGCTTGATGATCGCGTCGAACAGTTTGCCGTCGGTGGCTTTCATCTGATACGAGCCTTGCATGGTGCCGACCTTGGACGTCATCACCGTGCCGCTGCTGTAGGTATGGCTGGCACCGCTATCGATCAGCGGTTGCTGGCCGACAACGCCGGCACCACGCACTTCCTCCACTTGACCGTCACCGTCGGTGATCAGCCAATGGCGTGACAGCAGCTTGGCCGGCACCAGCCCGTTGTTTTTCACCGTGACGGTGTAGGCAAAGGCGAAACGGTTCTGTTCAGGTTGCGATTGGTCCGCCAGGAAGCGGGTAACGACGCTGACGTCGATCTGGTAGCGAGGATCGGACATGCAAGAGGCCTTAAAAGCAAACGCGGAGGACAGCAGATGCGGATCAGTCTAGGCCAAGAGGTGTGCACTAGGCCAGACATGCTGTCTGGCCGGGTGCAGGGTAGTGCTTCAGTCGGCGACGGGCGCGGGCTGGATCGCAAGCTGGTCGGCCAGGCGCACGAACGCGGCCAGGTCCAGTTGTTCCGGGCGCAGGCTGCCGTCGACGCCGGCCGCTTCGATCTCGGCGTTGCTCAACAGCGCTTTTAGCGTATTGCGCAGGGTCTTGCGGCGCTGGTTGAAGGCTTCGCGCACGACGCGCTCCAACAGTTTGTGATCCTTGGCCGGATGCGGTAGCACGGCGTGGGGCACCAGGCGCACGATGGCCGAATCGACCTTCGGCGGCGGGTTGAACGCGCCCGGGCCAACGTTGAACAGGTGTTCGACGCGGCAGTGGTACTGAACCATGATCGACAGGCGGCCCCAATCACCGCCACCAGGGCCGGCGGCCAGGCGCTCAACCACTTCTTTCTGCAACATGAAGTGCATGTCGCGAATGATCCCGGCGTTGTTCAGCAGGTGGAAGATCAGCGGCGTGGAGATGTTGTACGGCAGGTTGCCCACGACCCGCAGGCTGTTGGGCGCGGCATTGAGGCTGGTGAAGTCGAACTTCAGCGCATCGCCCTGGTGCAGGATGAAGTTGGACTTGCCGCCAAACTGCTGGTTGAGGATCGGGATCAGGTCTTTATCGAGTTCAACCACGTCGAGTTGAGCGCCGCTGGCCAGCAGGCCTTGGGTCAGTGCGCCCTGGCCTGGGCCGATTTCCAGCAGACGGTCTTCGGGCTTGGCATGGATGGAGCGCAGGATGCGGTCAATCACGCCAGCGTCGTGCAGGAAGTTTTGCCCGAAGCGCTTGCGCGCCCGGTGTTGGTAATGCTCGGTCATATACGGGTCTCGGCCATCTGATAGGCGGTTTCCAGGGCCACGCGCAGGCTGCCGGTGTCGATCTTGCCGCTGCCTGCCAGGTCCAGGGCGGTGCCATGGTCGACGGAAGTACGGATGATCGGCAGGCCCAACGTCACGTTGACTGCGGCGCCGAAGCCTTTGTATTTCAGCACGGGCAGCCCTTGGTCATGGTACATCGCCAGCACTGCGTCGCAGTGCTCCAGATATTTGGGGGTAAACAGAGTGTCCGCAGGCAATGGGCCGCGCAGGTCCATGCCGTCTTGGCGCAGACGCTCCAGGGTGGGTTCGATGATGTCGATTTCTTCATGGCCCAGGTGGCCGCCTTCACCGGCGTGAGGGTTGAGCCCACAGACCAGGATGCGCGGTTGGGCGATGCCGAATTTCTGTTGCAGGTCGGCGTGCAGGATGCGCGTGACGCGCTCCAGACGCTCAACGGTAATGGCATCGGCCACATCGCGCAGCGGCAAGTGCGTGGTCACCAGGGCGACGCGTAGGCCATGCGTGGCCAGCATCATCACGACTTGGGCGGTGTGGGTCAGTTCGGCGAGGAATTCGGTATGGCCGGAAAAGGCGATACCGGATTCGTTGATCACACCCTTGTGTACGGGGGCAGTGATCATGCCGGCGAAGTCTCCGTCGAGACAGCCTTGTCCGGCGCGGGTCAGGGTTTCCAGCACAAAGGCCGCATTGGCCTTGTTCAGTTGCCCGGTGACGACCTTGGCCAGCAGTGGGGTATCCCACACATACAGGCTGCCCGCGGGGGCTGGCAGGTCGGGCCAGCTACCCGGCGCAACGTCCAGCAACTTGACGGACACGCCCAGTTGCGCGGCCCGCTCAAGGAGCAGGTCGCGACTGGTAATGGCGATCAGGGGATGTGGCTGGGGTTGCGAGGCGAGCAGCAGGCACAGGTCTGGACCAATGCCGGCCGGCTCGCCGGGTGTCACTGCGAAACGCTGGGGTTTCACTGGTTTGCCTGGTTGGTGCCTGTTTGCTCGGCGCCTGGCAGTTTGTTTTCAACGTAGGCTTCGTCACGGATCTGACGCAACCAGGTTTGCAGCTCTTCATCGTACTTGCGGTTGCGCAGCACGGTCAGGGCTTGCTGTTCGCGGGCCTGGCTGGTGTTGTCGGTGGCGCGGCGGCCAAGGACTTCCAGTACATGCCAGCCATATTGAGTCTTGAAGGGTTTGGACAGTACGCCTTGTGGGGTCTTGGCCATCACTTCCTGGAACTCCGGCACCAGCGCTCTCGGGTCGATCCAGTTGAGGTCGCCACCGTTGAGGGCCGAGCCTGGGTCTTCGGAGAAACTTTTGGCCAGGGTGGCAAAGTCTTCGCCGCTTTCGATGCGGTCATAGATCTTCTGGGCCAGTTCCTTGGTTTGCGCTTCGGTGCGGATTTCGTTTGGTTTAACCAGGATGTGACGAACGTGTACTTCGTCTTTCAGCGAGGTTTCGCCGCCACGACGTTCCAGCAACTTGAGGATGATGAAGCCGCCAGGGGTACGGGCTGGCTGGGTAATGCCGCCCACTTCCATGGCACTCAGTTCACGGTCGAACGGAGGTGGCAATTGAGCAGCTTTGCGCCAGCCCATATCGCCGCCTTCCAATGCGTTGTCGCTGCCGGACTGGGCAATGGCCATTTGAGCAAAGTCAGCACCGCCTTTCAGGCGATCATAGATAGCCTGGGTTTTGGCGGCGGCTGCATTGAGCTGCTCGGAGTTGGCGCTGTCCGGTGTTGGGATCAGGATGTTGGCCAGGTGCAGTTCTTCGGAGAGCTGCATCTTGCCCAGGTCCGATGCGAGGAAGTTCTTCACTTCCTGCTCGGAGACCTGAACCCGCTCGGCCACACGGCGCTGACGCACACGGCTGATGATCATTTCGCGGCGGATCTGGTCACGTGCGTCCTCATAGGACAGGCCGTCGTGGGCCAGTGCGGCGCGGAACTGATCGATGCTCATGTTGTTGCGTTGCGCGATGGTGCCGACGGCCTGGTTCAGTTCTTCATCCGAAATACGGATGCCGGAACGGTCGCCGATCTGCAGCTGCAGGTTTTCGACGATCAGGCGCTCCAGGACCTGTTGGTCCAGGACGCTGGTAGGCGGCACGCCACCGCCACGCTTGGCGATGGTTTGCTGAACTTCCTTGACCCGTTGGTCCAGTTGGCTCTGCATGATCACGTCGTTATCGACGATGGCCACGACCTTATCCAGCTGTTGAACCGCGGCATGCGCCGATACGGTACCCAGGAACAGCGCGCCCAGCACGAGCGGGCGCAGACAATCAGAAAGCTTGATCTTCACGTTCACGATAACCTTGAATGCCTTTGTCGAGGAAGCTCTCTACCTTGGCGCCGGTCAGGCCGCCGAGTCCTTTGAGGACGATCTGGAGGAAGAGCCCGTGGTCACCCTTTTCGTTAAGCGGGGCGATCTGGCTGTATTCGTCGTTGGAAACCCAGTAACGGTTGATGACGCGCAGTTTCCAGCAGCAGTTGTCGTACTCGAAACCACCGAAGGCTTCCAGGGTACGGTTGCGGGAGTAATCGTACTGCCAGCGGGTGATCAGGTTCCACTGGGGAATGATCGGCCACATCATCGAGAAGTCGTGTTGTTGGATTTTGTAGTAATCCTTCACG
>Ga0209913_1000202_pt1 | contig 60681 bp, 55 predicted proteins | sample PersoiDNA2013203_FD_185805 | JGI IMG/M metagenome (GOLD analysis project Ga0209913, IMG submission 185805) | Permafrost soil microbial communities from the Arctic, to analyse light accelerated degradation of dissolved organic matter (DOM) -... | ecosystem: Environmental > Terrestrial > Soil >...
AACAGGTGACACGTCTGTCAATGAATTCATGATGATCTTTCTTGGTTAGTTAGCGTGATACCGAAAGTGTTAACGTGCGCTGTATTTGTCTAAAATGAATGATTGTAGGAAATATATCAGCATGTTAGGACTTACGCAAACTTACTTCAAGCCAACAAATCCTCAAGTGCCAGAAGAAATATGAATTTTAATCGTATATCAATTCGCCTCATTTAAAAACTCGCTTTTATTTTTTTTAATATCGGTGAAAAACAGGTTTTGCATACCGCTGCAATACAAAACAGTGATGCCGAACATCAGCATCGTGATACAACGATTTTTTTCATGTAATTAGAAATTTCGTTTTAAAAAATACATTAAAAAGAGCAATTTGGTTCTATAAACGTTGAATTAAATCAAATATTCTTTCCTGACTTAAACAACTGGATGTAGGTCTTTTTTAATGTTAAATAATCTTGTATCGCTTAATCAAAAATTCAGCATTTTTGAATGTTACGAGTCAAAGGTGCGCTCATACTGTCGCGACTTTCCTGTAAAAATTCATCGCGCAAAAGGCTCAGTCATTCACAGCGTCGAAAATCATTCTTATATCGATTTTTTCTCAGGAGCCGGTGCACTAAATTATGGACACAATTGCGAGCCATTGAAGAAAAAACTCATTGCTTACATTAACAATGATGGCGTCACACATAGTTTAGATTTCTATACGGAAGCCAAAGAGGATTTTATTAAGACTTTTCAGGAAAAAATCCTCAAACCCCGTAGTATGAGATACAAGGTTCAATTCACTGGTCCTACCGGTACTAACGCGGTAGAAGCTGCGCTTAAGCTCGCGCGCAAAGTCACTAAACGAACCAACGTGATTGCGTTTTCTAACGCGTTTCACGGAATGAGTTTAGGCTCATTGGCAGCCACCTCGAACCCCAAAAAGCGTCAGGGTGCTGGCGTGTCGCTCGGTGGCGTTACGTTTATGCCCTACGAACGATATTTAGGCGAGCATTACGACTCCCAAGACTTTATCGATCGCATGCTCAAACCTGGCGGCGGCATTGAGGTGCCGGCAGCATTTTTAATCGAAACCATCCAGGGCGAAGGTGGTTTGCGTTGTGTTAGCGCGAACTGGCTGCAACGCTTGCAGGCGCTGGCGCGTGAGCATGGTGCTTTATTGATTGTTGATGATATCCAGTGAGGCTGTGGCCGCAGTGGACGTTTCTTTAGCTTCGAGGAAATGGACGTCACGCCCGATATCGTCTGTATGTCGAAATCGCTGAGTGGCTACGGGCTACCATTTTCCATGAACCTGATTAACCCAGATTACGACATATGGGAGCCTGGTGAGCACAATGGTACTTTCAGAGGTAATAACCTGGCGTTTGTGACAGCTAAGGCGGCAGTCGATGAATTCTGGAGCGAGCCAGCGTTTGAACAGGCCTTACAGCAGAAAATCGGGTATTTGCACGTAAGACTAGAAGCACTGACCGAGCGAACCCGTGAGTTCGTTCCTGAGGCGCAGTTTCTTGGCCGTGGCTTCATGTGTGGTATTTCAGTAGGACGCGAAGAGATCGCATCGAAAATTTCCCAGGCAGCATTCTCCGCAGGCCTTATTGTCGAGACCTGTGGCGTACATGGGCAAGTTGTGAAATTGCTACCAGCATTAACCATTGAATTGGATATTCTCGCTCAAGGGCTCGATATTCTTGAGACTGCGTTTGACCAAGTGCTCGGCTTTTATTCCTATTGCGAGGAAAAAACGGCATGACTTCCAATTCCGAAGTAATGATTAGGTACGCGACTCTGGATGACATAGAGGAGATTGCCTCTCTCTTCGATTCCTACAGGCAGTTTTATGGCGAAAAGTCTAATTATGTTGGTTCTTTGCATTTCCTGCGTGAGCGGGTTTTCCTTGGTGAGTCACAAATTATTGTTGCGGCGATTTTGGATGAGATCGTAGGTTTTACCCAACTTTTTCCGAGCTTTTCTAGCGTGACCATGCAGCGCCTTTGGATTTTGAATGACCTGTATGTAATGCAAGCATTCCGCAGTCTTGGTGTGGGTGAAAAATTGCTCCAAGGAGCAGCTGATTTTGCCTACCAGGCGGGAGCAAAACAGCTTTTCATTGAGGGTGCCATCGATAACATTCGGGCTTGCGGTTTGTACGAGCGATTCGGTTTCATTCGTAACAGAGGCTATTACTACTATCACTATCCATTGCATATGGTGGCGAATACCCCGGATGAACAAACTCACGTCGCACTTAAATAAAAGAAAACTATGACATCGAAAATTTATGATCTATTGGGAATTGGTTTTGGACCATCCAACCTGGCACTCGCAATTTGTCTGGAAGAGGAAGCCGCGCTGACGAATGTGCGCTTTATTGAAGGGCAGGAGAGCGCCGTATGGCAAAAGGATATGCTGTTGAACGGTTCGGATATCCAAAATAACCCTATCAGGGATTTGGTTACACTACGTAATCCGAAAAGCCACTACACGTTTATTAACTACCTTAAGGAAAACGACCGTCTTCTGGAGTATTTAAACTTGGGCTTGGAATATCCCCTTCGCAAGGAATTTTCCAACTATATTGAGTGGGTTTCAGCAAGTTTTGCACCTTTTGTTCAATACAACACGCGCGCCCAGTCAATGACGATCAAGGTGATTAACCAAGAGCATGTGTGGGAAGTTATCAGCAATGACGGTGAACGGCTGCTCGCACGAACCGTTGTCGTGGGAACCGGCAGGGCGGCGAACATTCCGGAAGTATTTGCTCCCCTACAAGGGAAAAATGTTTTCCATCTGACCAAGTACTTAAGCCATGTTGCCGCACTTCCTTATAGTTGCAAGAAGATTGGCGTTCTGGGAGCTAGTCAGAGTGCGGTGGAACTGTTACTCGATTTGATGGACCGATTCCCGGACAAGGAAATCTATTCATTGCAACGAGGTTTCGGATTCCGTTTGAAGGACACTAGTCCGTTCAGCGATCGCGTTTATTTCCCGGAATTTATTGACTATTTTTATGGTTTGTCTTCCGCGGCGAAAGCTAATCTCAGTAACCAATTGCGCGGTACCAATTACTCATCGGCGGATGCAGATGTGATACATCAGCTCTACGTTCGGATTTATGAAGAAAAATTGCACGGAAAAAATAGATTTCACTTGTTAACTAACCAGGCCATCGACGGCGCCACCTTGTCCAACGACGGTATCGCAGTTCAATTGCGCGAAGTAAATACCGGAGCATCATCTTCAGTTGAACTTAACGCCCTGGTTCTAGCAACTGGTTTCCTCGACTTTTCGAAGGCTCCGCGTGGCGAGCCGTATCCGCGTATTTTAGACTCGGTCTCTCATTTGCTTCCTCTAGATGACAACGGTGTTGTGGCCGTATCGCGTGACTACCGTGTCATACTTAAAGATCCGGTCTCCCCGCGCCTATTTCTAAACGGTCTGTGCGAATCCTCCCACGGATTGGGCGATGCCGGTTCGTTTAGCCTCGTGTCATTGCGCGCCAAAGTGATTACCGAAAGCCTGCTTGCACCTCATCTGACAAGTCAAACTCAAGTATGCCATTTGACGAGTGATCAAGCAGAACTCGAAGCAGTTATCGAAGAGTAATTTAATTATATTGCTGTTATTCCAATGTATTTTTATGTGGATTCGTGGACAAACTAAGCCTCGGATTCACTAGATAGGAGATTGAAAATGTTTTCACCCGCACTCGTGTACATGACGGCTGTGATTAGCCCTGGTCCAAACTTTATCCTAGTAAGCCGATTCGCGGCATCCAATTCGATCCTTTCTGGAATCGGTGCTTCACTCGGCATTTGGTGCGTTGGACTGATTTTTTCAACATCGTCAATATTAGGGCTCGCGCTTCTGCTTAATCAATTTCCCGCCTTAAGCAGAGTCGCATCTGTATTAGGAGCCCTCTACCTTTTGTATATTGCATTTTTGCTCATTAAGGGCGCATTACAGAGCAGGAGAAATAAAAATAGCAACTCAGACGCACAATCAACCAGCGTTCAGCCACTAAGCATATCCTTCTTTCAGAGCTTCAAGATGGGATTTACCACCAATATCATGAATGTAAAAACAATTGCATTTATGATCAGTATTTTCTCGTCATTCTTGGCGCACTTTTCAACCGTGATGGATAAGGTGACGATTATCGCTATTTGTAGTTCGTTTGAAATCTTCTGGTACTCGTTTGTCGCGTTCGTTTTCGGACAAGAAGGAGTTAGACGCATTTATCTGAAGTTTAACAGTGCCATTGACCTATTCCTTGGTGTTTTTCTTGCATTTTTCGCGGCGAGTAATGTTTGGTTTATGTGATGCAATTAGCGACTAACATTTCCATTTTGCCACTGACGTATGAGATCAAAGATCGGGTGGTTATTCTGATGCGATACGCTGGTTGGATTCCCCCCCAAGGAAGAGGTCTGATATTTTGGAGCAATGGTAACTCCTTCCTCGTATACACAAATGCGCAGCTTAAGCGCAACGAAACAGCCATACTGTACGAGGTTAGGAAGATATTTTTACAGAGACCACATTTTTTTGCACTACAGATGAATCAGCATCTTGTCGATCTGGAACACGTCTTGCCTAAGACGTCATCATGCGCAATGGAGGAGGATACCTCTTGTATTACTTGTTAGTTCTCACATTGTGATTGGCTATTGGGCAGATTTGATCTGGCCCAAAAGCCAATACAATCCTGCCATATGTTGTTGATCATGGCTACACAGATAATGTATTAGGCCTTCGACTGTTACCGGTCCATAGCCATCAAGAAATCCACGGCGACGCCATTGATTTTCTGTGAGTGATTTGAGTAAGTTGACCGTCATGGTTCTGGCTTCACGAAATGCGGTAAATACATCGCTTACTTGTGCATCAGGATACTTGCGATGCCTTGCCACCTGATAGCTGTCGATCGATACTAGGATCGGATTGTCTTCATTAAGCAGACGTTGTAAACGTAAATGGTAGCCTTCAACTTCGATATCGCGGATATGGCAGATTTGCTCAACAGCCGTGAATGTTTCGCTCGGAATCCCATCCCAAGAGGATGGGGTCCAACAGGTATAAGTTTCAGGGAAAACAGCGTACAGTTCTTCGAGTTTGTGCGGAAATGTGCTCAAGGAAGAAAAAGTCGATAACTCCATAATCATTTCCCTTTAGATGTGAGATCAAGGTGCGAATCCATAATAAAAGTATAGGTTATTTGCACTACTACGACCTACTTGACTTATTGCTTTCCCTGTAGACAGCAGGCGTCACTCCATAGCAAGCTTTTAGCCAACGTGTCAAATGACTTTGATCGGCGAAACCAGTTATAAGTGCGATTGATGATGGGTTGCCCCCCTTTCTTAAAAGAGATTTTGCCACTGATGTGCGACGTGCCTGTACAAATGCAATGGGGGTAACGCCTATCGATTTCCGGAACCGACGGATGAAGTGGAAGCGACTCATGTTCGCGATATCGGCTAGCTCGTCGACTCTCAGCGTTTCTCCTATATGAGCGTCGACGTACTGGATGATCGTAGAAATATGTGGAAACCCGTGCAGTTCTTCCGATAGCTCATTTTGCAAGCCGCGGCCGTGGCGCTCGGCTATATCGAAAATCAATGCTTCCATGATGCTGTCGTAGGCAAGTGGCTCTGTTGTTTTCGCAAGTGTATCAAGTGCTAGTTTCAAGCGCTTGCCCAACATGGGATCGTGGACAACAGGGTCCGGAAAGTAAATGGTAGAACCTGTGATCTGTTTCATTGCGTCGGTGGATACGAAAATATTACGATAGGTGACGCCATGTTGTTCAGCTGCTCCGCCGGTATGCATTTGGTCCGGATTGATGAATATCAAATCCGTAGTCGTTGCGTAGCGCTCCGCACCACGCCAGTGGAAACGTTCAACACCCTTCTCGACTACGCCGATCACGTAGCCATCATGAACATGGGGGGAAAAAACTTTCCGAACAATTTGCGCACGTAACAGCTCAACATCATTTCTGTGTAGTGTAGAATTGAACTCAACCAATTCGCCAAACTCACTAAATATATCAGTATCAATTACCGTCATAAATCTCGTCTTCTACATCAAGTATCAAAGTTAGGTCTGACGACGCGCCCACCGTGGTTTGCACATGGCGTACCGCAGTCAAAATTTATTAATAAAAAATATCTTACTTTCTTTTTGTAAATTATAAGAAGAGTTTTTATGTAATTATTGCAATAACTTTGTAATTTAGGACTTGCGAAAAATTATCAAAAACACCATTTAAGTAGTGTATAGAAAATAATTTTTCAAATGTACTTCGATTTTTCAAAATTCAATATCCCTATTATGAGCGATATAAAAATTGTCTCTCGTTACAATCCTTTACAAGATGATGTAAACCCATCAACTTAGGAAACTGGGTAATGTAAGGGATATGAAACGACAACCGACACGTCTTGATTAGGGCCATAGTCTAGAAGTTAGAGTGCACTCTAAGTCAAGCGCATTATTCACTATTTTGGACGATCTTTCAGGTATCGCTAAACATCGGTTTTCAAAAAAATGTTGAACAATAAGTAATCTGTACGATGCAAAAAGCGTTATCCAGAAATAATCTGTTTAACGTTTCTTTTGCGTAATTGATGTATTGAAACAAAAAAACGCCTACATTCATCACGAAAGGAGTATGCTTTTTAACTGTGGTGTTGAGGATTACATGGCGGCGCAATCCAGCTCATGTCCTTTTCTTAACTTGAACATGATCGTCTTGTCGTCGTTTTTTGCCGCCCATTGTTTTTGCAACTTCGCTACGCAACTTAACGGGAGCATCAGAATGAATACACCCAACGCGGGAGAAAAATTTAGTTGCCCTGAGTTTTTGGCGATGGAACGCACCATCATCGATGATTTTGTTGATTGCACCCGAGACTGCTGTGCAGAAGTTGAGATCTGCGTCAAGGCACTCAATGCACAGGGCGGGTCCGAGTACATCCACAGGATGTTTAGATCGATGCATTCGCTCAAGGGTAATTGCCAGATGGTTGGCCTGGGCCCCCTCAATGCCTTATTGCACCGGATAGAAGAAGTCTTTTCAAAAATCCGCGCTCATCCCGAGCAATATCTGCCTGAACTGGGCGAGTTTTTGCTGTTGGCGACCGATGAAATTGAAGCCTTACTTTCAGAGTTGATTCGTCACGGGCAAGCCGACGACATGAAAAGAAAGCGCCTTTCTGATGTCTGCGACAAACTGCAAAAAGATACCGCCAATGGGCTGACGTCGCTCGCACTGACCGCCGCAATTGAAAGCCTTGGGGGACGGGCTCTTGACAAATCACCATTGCAAAAGGGAGTGAAAGTTGAGCTGGTCGTGCCTGAAGATACTGTCTTTATGCGCGGGATGGCAGCGCATCTGGATAAGCTCAGTATTTTCCGTAAAAATCGTAGCGAACACACGCTTGAATTGGTAGGGGCTTTAAACATTGCCTTGGGCAATCCTGCCGACGCTAAACAATTAGAAGCGGCGGCATGGATGCACGATGTCGGAATGTGTCTGATTCCGCAATCGATTTATAACAAAGAAAGTGCCTTATCCCGTGAAGAGCAAAAAATTCTACAGAGCCACGTACAGTTTGGTAGTCAACTGTTGATGCGATTTGGTGGCTGGGAAGATGCAGCACAGATGGTATTGGATCATCATGAATTTTTTGACGGTACCGGTTACCCGAATGGCATCGCCGGAGAACAAATTCATCCCGGAGCGCGGATGCTCTCTATTGTTGATACGTTTTGTTCTATCACGACGGAACGTTCAGACCGTGGCTATAAAAAGAGTTTGATGCAAGCGGTATCCGAAATTAATGCCAATATTCATGTGCAGTTTGATCCGGAGATGGTGACTGCATTTAATGATGTTGTGCGTAGTTTAATGATGAAGCAATAGATGCAGCTTTTTAGCGGACGTGGTGGCTGCTTCGTTCTCTGTATTTAAAACGCCCACGTAGCCGAGCTGTAAACCACCTTGTTTTGCGGCAGTTGCGCAAACACAGCTGCGGATGGCCCTCCATAGATCCGCATGCCGGCTTCGAGGTGCCAGCGGTCGCCTTGCCATTCAACGCTCGCACTTGTTGCACGTCCTTTATCTTCAGGTGTGATCAGCGTATCAACAGCAGTTGTCCAGGCACCTCTTTGCCAACTCCAGCGTGCAAAGAGGTTTTTCCTACGGAAATTATTCGCAGCAGACAGTAAATTAGCTTGCCACGCTAGGTTATATGCGATGGGTGTTTGTAGCGATGGCATGGTTGACGCCAGTGTCATCAATGCGTGATTGCGTTGATTCCATTCTCGCCACTTTGCATCCGATGGTGCTGCACCATCCCACCATGCTTCGATGATGAAACTGTGTTGATTTGCGGTGGTATAAGTCACACCGATCGCCGCTTGCTGAATGTGGGCGATCAACGGCGTTTGCCAAGGAGGCGTTCTGGCAAGCATCGAGGAGAGAGGCTGTAATGTGAGCAGTCCCATTTTCTGACTATAGCGATATGACGCATGGAGTTCGATGGATTCTGACATAACCCAAGCCGCCGCCGTACCAATACTTGCCCCGGTTTCTTGGCCATAGCGGGAGAAACCATACAGATCAAGACTACCTGCATGATGATAAGCCCGTGCTGCAAAGGCGGGTTCGACCGAGGCGTCTATACTGTTTGTATGCTCAGGATTGACCACTACTAAGGCCAGTGAGTTGTCGGCATCAAAATACTCTGCCATTGCCAAAGGTCTGCCGATTAAGGTGCTGGTAATGAATGTCTGGCGTTTTTCTTGTTGAATCATGTCGTTGGGGCGGAATCCATAAACAACGTCCCAACTAACAATTTTTTTTCCGACACTCACTTGCCAAGCACCATCTCCCCAGCCAGAATACAGTTCGTTTAACCAAGCTGTTGCGTTTGTTTTGCTAGGATCAATCGCTTGCCCTTGCAGCGTTGCGATCGCAGTGACGCCATGTGTGCTGAGATGCAATTCACTTTGTACTTGTGCCTCATTCGTCGTTTCAGTGATGACGCCAGGTACGAATTGATTGGCGACAGATACCGGATCATGACCATTGTTCGCGGTGTTCGTTAAGAGGTTACGTATCTGCCCACTGAATTGCCACTCTTCCGTAGCCGCGGCATGCGTTACTGGTGCGTGTGTCAGCGATGCCACCAACGTCACCATTGCCAGTAACCTTGATCCAGCAAAGAGGACTGGGTCTTGTTTGAACCTGGTGTAAGTACTTGAATGCATGACTTACTCCAGCGTTGGATTTTTAGCTAAAAACATCGGATTGAGCCATTGGTCTGGCACGACTTTCGATTTTCTGCTGACGTACTGAACACGTGTTTCTTTGTGACTACTCAATTGATCGAGCAGGATCATTTGACTGACTTCGGTTGGCGCTTGTGCCTTGTTCATGACAAAGCTAGCCTGCTTTGCCAGCTTTTCGGATTGCACATACAGATCGGCTTTCAGCGGCTCGTGCAGTGTTTTGCCGATCCATAGTTCGATATGCTGATAAGCGACTGATTTGCGATTTGCGTTCAGACTCAGATGTAGACAGGAGCGACCTTCGCATTGCTCCTCACCGATAACATTACCTTCATAATCGTCCGCCCACGTAGTGGTCGCGATATCGCCGATAGAGGCATCGCCAAGCAATTTTTGCATCGGCGTGATCCGTAGCGGACGCTGGCTCCCAGGTAACAGCATCCAGAAGTCGTCGCCAGACATCAGTATCTTCTGCCCCTTTTCAGCGGGGCTTTGCATGAGCACCAACGACTGACGATGCGGCCGACTATAGACTAGATAGGTGCGTTCTTTTTCTTTGCTGCCATCACGATTAAACGTCGTAATCTGTGTTTCGACTTGCATGCTTTCTTCACCAAGTCGAAAATGGTCCGCCGCTTTCAATAAGCTCTTGAGATCGTCGGCATGAGCGATCTGGCTGCAACCGAGCATGAATAAACTAAGCGTTGTAAGGCGTAATTTTTTTTGAAAGTTGAACATGATTTTTCCTCAATTAAGTGGTGGATACCATTGGTCTGTTTTAGTTATGTGCCAGTGCATCGACAATAGGTTGCTGTAAGGTTTTACGAGCAATCAGTCCGGATGACAGCATGGATAATGTAATCATTCCTAGTAAGGTCAACGCGTACATCGTGAAATCGATGGTAATAAGAAGTGGATAGCCGATGGAGCGACCTGGCGGCGGCGGCATTTGGACCGGAAAAATAAGTAGCAAAACGGCGATGGTGATGGCAATGAGGGCACCAGTCAATGCACCGGTCGCGCCAAGAAACATCCCCTCAAAGGTAAAACTGCGAATGAGTTCGGATGACATGGTACCCATCGCACGTAGACTACCAATTTCACGGGTGCGTTCGATAATTGCCATCGCCATCGCGTTGGTCACAACAAACACAACGATGACGCTGATAATCAAACCAAGGGCCCCAAAAATACGGTTGTATAGTTCCCGTACTGATTTATAGAAGAAGGCTTCATCTAGCCAGGTTTCTACTTTCATCGCAGGCAGCAGGTGACTGATCCTTTGTTGAGCCGCGTTCGTTGCTTGCATATTGTCTAAAAACACACCTAGACTAGAAACACGTTGTGAATTGAGAATTTTTTGCGCAGTGTTGATATCGGTATAGACCAGCCGTTTATCGATGTCGGGAATGCCTGTGGAAACGACGCCTCTGACTTTAACATCCAAGGCATTGAGCGCACCGTCAACGGTACTGACCATCAGTGTGAGGTCACTACCAGTGTTGGCTTTAAGGCTTTTAGCTAAGGCATCGCCAAGCATAATTTCTGGCTGGGCCGGGTTAGCTTGCAGGATATCGCCTTCTTTGATTGTTAAGAATGGTCCTTTGACGGCAAATTCTGCTTGTGGATCGACGCCGATGGCTAACATGATGGTTGATTTGTCGCCATTACTGATGAGCCCACTGAAATCTACGCGGGGTAAAACGTAGCGCACGGCAGGATCGCTCAGGAGTTGCTGTGCAATCTCTGGCGCTTTGTCTATGCCAAATTGCAGCGGTACGTCTTCTTCGGTATGAAAGTGTGCAGGCGTGCCAACAATCAGATGCCCCGTTGTTCTCGCGGCTGCTTGCGACAAGCCTTCATAGGTAGAATAAGCAAAGCCACCTGCCAGTAAAATACCAGCAGTTCCCATCGCGGCGATCGCCACGGTGACCAATGAGCGACGACGATTGCGCAAGCTGTTATGAAAAGCGAATCTTATCCAAGTGAGATTGTCAGTGAGGATTTTCATTGTAATCTCCCATCCAGTAAAGAAACAATCCGGTCGGCGCGGCGGGTCAGGCGATCATCGTGGCTGGCGATAACAAACGCAGCTCCCTCGGCGTGTCCGCGTTCGCGCATCAGATCGAGGACTTGATCTGCCGTGTGAGAGTCGAGGCTGGCGGTGGGTTCATCGGCAATCACAATGGATGGCCGTTTAATCAATGCGCGGGCGATGGCGACGCGTTGGCGCTGTCCACCAGAAAGTGCATCGGGTAAATGGTGTGCATGTTCATGCAAGCCAACGGCTTTGAGTTGTGCAGCAACCCTCGCTTTGCGCTCAGAGAGAGGAACACCATTTAAAAATAAAGGATAATCAACGTTCTCTGCGACGGTCATCACAGGCACCAGATTGAAGCTTTGGAAGATAAAACCAATCGTATCGCGGCGTTGTATGGTCAATTGTTTTTCACTCAACTCAGCGATCATTTTGCCGTTGATGAGGACATCACCTGCATCGGCACGATCGATCAAACCGCATAAATTTAAAATCGTACTTTTACCGCTACCAGAGGGGCCAGTGAGTGCAAGTAATTCGCCACGATGTACTTGTAAATCGACGCCGCGCAGGGCTTGTACCAGATGTTCGCCAAGGCGGTAGGATTTATGAACGCCGCGAAGTTCGACGATCGCAGTCTGGCTCATGATGCGATCCCTTTCATCAGCTGCACAGCGGCGCTCGCTTGTGGCGCATTGGCTTGTATCACTGCATTCAGATAGGTCTTCGCAAGTTCTGGATGCTTCTGTTCCAAGGCGAGAGTGGCCGCACGTAGCCATACTGCGCCACGAAAGCTGCTTGCAGTCGTCGCAAATTGTGCTTGCTGCAGAACGTCATTGAGCAATTTTTGTCCTTGACTGGCACGATTCATAAAGCCTGGTAATGCTAAAAAGGTGTTCGCCGCGACAAACTTCACTTCCAGCGTGACGGGCACACTGCCATGCATAGCCGGAGAATGACTCGCCGCGTCGTTATCCGCATTTGCTGTTATCTGCAAAGCCTTATCGAGCTTGGCCATACCATCTTCAGCATAAGACATTTTTTTCCAGGGAAACATCGTTGTTGTTGCGAGTCTGGCAGTGGAGGCGCCCGCATACGCCATTAACAGCGGGTTGCCAGGTTCTGCCGCAAGTAATTGCTGAAACTCTTGGGCGGTTTGTTCTATCACTTTGTCATCAGCGGCGGTGGTGAATTTTTTAAAACTGCTCTGGAAAGCCGTTTCAGAAAAGGCAGAGGCGGAATCCACTATCCCAAATAAGGAAGAAAACGCGATGATGAAACTGAAACTGATACTGGCGGGTGATGTGCGTACTTTCATGGTGATCTCCTGTTGATCTCTTGCTAAATGAGGGATGCGACAGGAGAAGCGTAAATGCAATTGGAGTGACGCTCTATGACTATGCGACTAGTGGCTGATGTTGGGCGTGAAACGTTCGAATTCTGGCGTGAATGGAAACGATGTTCACGTGACGACGTCTTCAGCAGGGAGCTCGATATTGTTGAAATTGTTGCTGGTGCCGATAGTGGTGGTATTGATAAACGGAGAACTAATAACCGTTACCTCGACAATTTTTGTTAATTTTTATTATAAAAAGTGTGAATCGCTTTTGTTTTGTATGATGTGAGCCGGATCAGTCGGGCGTTTATTGAAGCGACTGAGAACATCATTTTCCAGGAGAAAAGTTATGCCATTAATTACCGTCACATTGCGTAGCCCCAAAACCACTGAATTTAAAAATGCAGTATTCGATGCGGTCCATGGCGCATTGGTTGAATCCGGTGTGCCTGTTGAGGATCTGTTTCAACGTGCGATTGAGCTTGATGCAGTTAATTTCCGGTTTGATGCACGCTATCCTGATGCAAGACAAGATCGCGATGAAAACTTTGTACTGATCGAAATTTTGTGGTCTGCAGGTCGTAGCGTTAAAATTAAAAAGAAGTTACTCGATAGTCTGATGCAGCGTCTGAGTGCTCAGGAAATTCATCCTGAGAATGTGATGGTCGTATTTAAAGAGACAACATGGGAGAACTGGTCTTTTGCCGGGGGGCGACTGATCCATACCTGATGAATCCTGTGGCTATGTTAGGCAGTGGTTCTTGGTTGACCACCATTAACTGCTGATCAGCTCTCGCTTGCGTTTGGTCGGCATTTAAGGTCGGCGTAAGTTCCACTATGTCGTCGTTGTCGTCATGCCCCCGCGAGCCTGATCGGCCCCGGGGCTTTTATCCGTGAGGGAATGATTGGTGTTACAGATTATTTTTCATTAGCATTGGCATGATCCAGATTAATCTGAGAGGTTTTGCCAGTGTCGCGCATAAACCAACAGACTAACAAGGTACAAGAAATCACCGCTGTCGCATACCAATAGAATCCGCTTTCAAGTTCTAATTTTTTGAACCATAGCGCGATATATTCCGCTGTCCCACCAAAGATGGAGACCGCAAATGCATAGGGCACACCGACACCGGTAGTACGTATTTCAACAGGAAACATCTCCGCTTTCACGAGCGCATTAATCGACGTGTAGCCAGAGACGATCAGCCATGCACAGGCAATTAGAAAAAACGCTTCCCACGGTCCCTGCGCATGACGAATCGCCGTCAGTAGAGGTACTGTTAGCAGCGTGCCAAGTGCCGCAAAACCAACGAGTAATGGACGTCGTCCAATTCTGTCAGACAAGGCACCATATAGTGGTTGCAAACACATCGCAAAAATTAATGAACCTGCAGATACTGCGGTCGTCTGCGCATCAGTTAATCCGACTGACAGGCGTAAAAATTTTTGCATGTAGGTGGTGTACACATAGAAGGCGAGTGTGCCGCCCATGGTCAGCCCAATGACAAGCATTACTTCACGTGGGTAACGCGCTAATTGACGCAGGCCTCCCAGTTTTGTCTTTTTATTGCGCGCAGCTTCGAATGATTGCGTTTCTGGTAAGTCATGCCGCATTCTTAAGGCCAGCAATGCCAGACCCGCTCCTACGACAAACGGAATGCGCCAGCCCCATTCGCGTAATTCTTCCGCATTTAAAAAATAATGTTGTAATACGAGAAGTAATAACAGTGCTAATAATTGCCCACCAATCAGAGTGACATATTGGAAGCTAGCATAGAATCCACGATGTTTTGAATCCGCCATTTCAGACAAATACGTTGCACTTGCGCCGTATTCTCCTCCTAGGCTCAAGCCCTGAATCATTCTTGCGAGTAACAATAAGAGGGGAGACCAGATGCCAACCATCGCATACGTCGGCGCGCAAGCGATCAACAAGGATCCAAAGCACATCAGTAATACAGAAGCCATCAAAGCAGTACGTCTGCCGAAGCGGTCTCCGACGTATCCAAACAAAACACCGCCAACGGGTCGGATAAAAAAACCTAAAGCAAAAATACCCGCAGTCGACATCATCTGCGCAGTGGGATCTTGCGCTGGGAAAAACGCATTTGCAAAGTACAAAGAAAATGCGGCGTAGCAGTAAAAGTCGAACCATTCGACCAGGTTCCCTGCGGACCCAATTAAAATAGCGCGAAGTCTGCTTAGACTGATCGCTTCTTTGTTGATCTTGTCTTGTATAGATACATTTGTTGGGGCAACTGGAAGAGTGGCGTGTGCCTGTGTAGGCGGTGAGTTAACGTTGATCGTGTTCATTGATGTCTCCGATGCGGTGATCTATGTTTGATTTTTTCTACCATGCGATTATTCAGAAAAATGTGCCTCGACGTATCCGCGTGATTCACCCCTTAGCTCTCCGTAGTTTTACGGAGGTGAAAATAAGCAACCACTTTGTCTCCAACAGTCGTTATGATCACTTCACCGTATTTCACATGACGCAGTATTATTTTTTTGGCTCGTATCGATCATTATTTCAGCATGACCTTTCTTTTTATTTTTTCTTGGCGGCGTCAATACCGTTGGTGGCTCTTTGCGCTGCTTAACGTGGTACTGATTGTTTGCGCTGGGCGATGGATGGAGGCAAGGGAGATTGCAGCAAAAACGCAGGCTATTGAACAATCAGCGAAGGCCCAAGTATTAGGATTACGTGGCATCGTTGAAAAATATGATTATCTGCCGTTTGCTGCCGCACAGCATCCTGATGTCGTAAAACTATTGCGTGAGCCCGAAAATCCAGCCTTGAAAGAGAAGGTGAATCACTACTTTTCAATCCTGCAATCAGAAACAGGTGCCGCTGCACTTTATGTCATTAGCGTAGAGGGCGTCACTCTTGCCGCGAGCAACTGGAATTCGGGCGATAGTTTTATTGGACAGTCTTATCGGCAGCGCCCTTATTTCGAAGATGCGCTGGCAGGTCGCACGGGCCTGTTTTACGGACTGGGCCTGACCACAGGTACATCCGGACTTTTTATTGCTAAGCCTGTGCTTTCTGGTTCGGTCGTCGTTGGTATTATGGTGGCGAAGGTGAGTTTGGAGGCCTTGGAAAGCGTCTGGTCAAAAAGTGCGGAACCACTTGTTTTGCAGGACAGCCGAGGAATTATATTTCTCAGTTCTGTACCTGCTTGGCTTTATCAAAGCAGAAAGCCATTATCGGAAAATGACCTGACGTGGCTCAAGCTCCATAGTCAATATGGTAGTGCTCGACAGTACACAGTTTTGCCATGGCAGATAGAAAAAAACGATAAGACGCCTGAGTTTGTAATACGTGCCACCGTCAAAGATCGCGTCCGTACCTATTTGGCCTCGGAAACCTACCTGCCAGAACTTGGCTGGACCTTGATCGTCACGAGTGATTTAGATGACGTCAGACAAGCCAAAGCCGAAGCCTTCATCATCGCTACCTTATTGAGTATCGTTCTCTTAATGGGCATTCTATACTGGCAACTGCATCAACGACGATTGATCGAACAGCTGCAAGCCAGAAAAGAACTGGAGCAACGCGTCCTCGAACGCACGCACGATCTTCAGGAAGCACAGGCTTTCCGTAAGGCGATGGAGGATTCTTTATTAGTCGGCATGATTGCGCGTGATGATGCCGGAAAAATTATTTATGTCAATAATGCCTTGTGCGATATGGTTGGCTATCATCAGGATGAGCTTTTAGATTGCAGACCGCCTTATCCGTACTGGCATCCTGATGAATTAGAAAAACACTGGCATAACAATAATCAACTTTTGAATGGGAGATCCGCACCGCACGGTTTCGAGTCCAGAATACGTCATCGTGCCGGAGAAGATCTGTTCATCATGGTGTACACAGCGCCATTAATTGATTCCAATGGTGTACGGCAAGGTTGGATGAGCTCCATCGTTGATATCACGGTACAAAAGCTCATTAAAGATCATCATCATGAACAGGAGCGTAAGCTACAACGCAGTGCCCGTCTTGCCAGTCTGGGTGAAGTAGCCTCGACGTTAGCGCATGAACTGAACCAGCCTTTAATGGCGATTTCAAACTTTGCACTAGCGGCAAAAGCAATGACGAATGAGAATGTGCCGCCAATGTTAGGATCGGCCTTACAAGAAATCGTCACACAGTCAAAGCGGGCCAGTGACATTGTGAAGCGCGTCCGCGTATTGATTAATCCTCATCGCCGTGCGTATGAAATTGTGTCGATAAAAACGGTCATCACCGACGCGTTAGCGATGCTGCAGCATGAGATTGAGCAAACGCAGACAGTCATCACCACTGACATTGATGCCGACCTGCCACCGACCCGTGGTGACAGGATTTTGTTGCAACAAGTGCTGATTAACTTGTGTCAGAATGCGATGCAGGCCATGGAGGGATTGCCTCTTTCTCAGCATCGCCTGAGTATTTCAGTCATGCAGATCGAGCGCACCGTTCAGGTGCGCATCGCTGATGCGGGGCCGGGGATTGCCGAGGATTTATTTGAGCAGGTTTTTACGTCATTTTTTACAACAAAACTTGATGGTTTAGGGCTTGGATTGAATATTTGTCGGACAGTGATCGAAGCCCATGGTGGACGTATTTTTGTTGAAAATAATGATGATGATGGCGGTGCTGTTTTTTTATTTACTTTACCCATAAGCCAATGAATGATTTGCCATTGATGTTGTATGTCGTTGATGACGATGAGGCACTTCGTCGTTCGCTGCATATGTTGCTTTTTTCTCAGGGATTACCGGTACAGACCTTTGATTCCGGTGAGTCGTTTCTGGCCGCCGTTGATCACCGCAAGCCTGGCTGTGTCGTGCTCGATCTTCGTATGGAGGGCATTAGTGGCTTGTCTGTATTAGAAGCCTTGAAATTACGCCACAGCCCGCTTGTGACGCTGTTCCTCTCAGGGCATGGGGATATCCCGACAGCGCTTGAGGCCATTCGGTTGGGCGCCTACGACTGGATTGTCAAGCCGGATGTCGAGCAGCTCTTAGAAAAGCTACCCGGCGCGATTACAGAAGCGAATGCGCGTATGCATGCCTTGCAGCGCTGGAGCGAATTGACGGTCCGTGAACGCGAGGTCGCTCGTCTTGTGTGTCTTGGACATACCAACAAAGACATCGCTCGGCAACTGGTTCCTCCAGCGGGACCTCGTACGGTAGAAACCCACCGTTCAAACATCTTTGATAAATTAAATCTGGTCAATGCAAATGAGCTGAGTCGATGGTTGAGTTTGTATGGCTGGTTAGAGTGAGACTTTTTGTCAACTGAAACTGACACAGCCATTACTAATGAGGTTGATGAAACTGAAAAAAGTTCTTTTAAGCCAGAAAAAGTGCTATTAATATCAGAAATATTCAAGCATGAGCGCATCTTGGCTTAGTCATCATCAGCGCTCTGCACTTATATTGCACGTACTTTGTACTTACTCAGAGACAGGATTTGTTCATGGAAAACCAAGGTCTGGAATTTATCGTTCATCGAGATCAGCTTACACTGACAAAAAACAGAAGCTTCTCGCTGCCAGACTGGGATGCATTATCAGAGGGACAGGTATTATTGAAGGTTGATCATTTTGCCTTTACCTCGAACAACGTCACCTATGCGGCATTTGGCGCAGCGATGAAATATTGGAATTTCTTTCCAACCGAAGCGGGGTGGGGCACTATTCCGGTGTGGGGATTTGCCGACGTCGTACTGTCAAAGGTGGATGGCATCTCACAAGGCGAACGTTTCTATGGCTATTATCCAATGGCAAGCCATTTGGTCGTTATGCCTGGACGCGTTGGTGCCCACGGGTTTAGTGACGTTGCCACGCATCGGCAGGAAATGCATTCTTTGTACAACCAGTATCTGCGGACGTCAACCGATCCTGCTTACACTGCGGATACAGAAGCCGTACAAATGTTATTGCGCCCGCTGTTTATCACCTCGTTGATGATTGACGATTTTCTGGCAGATAATCAATTTTTTGGAGCGAAGAACGTTATTCTCTCCAGCGCCTCAAGTAAAACGGCCTATGGAACAGCGTTTGCTCTGAGTCGACGTCAAGCGCGTGATTACCAGATTATTGGACTGACTTCTGCTGCCAATCAGGCGTTCGTTGAGGGTCTCGGCGTCTACGATCAGGTACTGACTTATGAACAAGCTACCCAGCTAAATCCATCTCAGGCGTCGATTTATGTCGATATGGCGGGTAGTGCGGCATTGCGTAGTACGATTCATCACCATTTTAAGGACCAGTTAGTCTATAGCTGCGCTGTGGGCGGAACCCATTGGGATGACCTTGGCGGTGGACAGCAGCTCCCGGGTGCCAGACCAAGTCTGTTCTTCGCACCAGCACAAATAAAAAAACGTCTCAGTGATTGGGGCCCGACTGGTTTGCAAACCAACATTGCGGATGCCTGGCAGGGATTGATGACAAAAATCCTGAACGCAGAGTCGCCATGGCTACAGGTGATCGAGGGGAGTGGTGTTAAGGAGGTCAGTGAGGTTGTAGCGGCCATGTTGGCGGGTAAAGTTGCAGCGAATGAAGGTCATGTTCTGAGTTTGAGTCGACAACCGTGAATTGTCTTTGTGCACGGTCTTGATGTGTTTTGATGCGAAACAATTGCTAACTGGTATCGCAGTGTTCTAGGTTGAAGTAGTAGATATACGTTGTAGTTTGTTTATCATCGTTCCACGAATGACATGCGATTGGAGACAACATGGCAAATCAGGCTCAAGGCAGGGATGGCGATAGCGCACCACCCGATATAACAACGATTATCGATGATGAGTCCCCATTTCCCCCTATTCGTCGGGTCGCCATGTTTCGTCCATTGCACTGGTTGCGTCTTGGATGGAATGATTTTCGCGAATCAGGCGGAAGTAGTTTCTTTTATGGGGTGTGCTTTGCCGTGATGGGACTATTACTCAATCTCGTGCTGCACAATGCACCCGAATATGTCTCTGCGCTTAGTTGTGGATTTTTGCTAGTAGGACCATTGCTAGCGCTGGGTTTATACGATATCAGCCGACGCATCGAAAACCTGCGTTCAGGAATGCTTGGCAGTGTCTTTTCTATGCGTGGTAGGTGGAGTAATATCGGCGTTTTAGCGTTAGTACTTGCCGTTGTCCTGATGGTCTGGGCGCGCGCTTCGCTGGTTATTTTTGCGCTGTTTTATAACAAGGGTATGCCGACCATGCATGGGTTCTTGCAACAATTGTTTTCACTGGCGCATCTGGAGTTTGTGTTGGTCTATGCTTGTATTGGTTTTGTGTTTGCCAGTATTGTGTTCGCGATCAGTTGGGTCTCTATTCCTTTAATGCTGGATCGAGATACGGATGCGATCACTGCCATGATCATTAGTTGTGTCTCTCTGTTTATCAATGTTCCCGCCAGTATTGTTTGGGCACTGCTGATTGTTGCCAGTGTCGTCGTTGGATTTCTTACCTGGAATATCGGCTTTATCGTACTGATGCCGATTATCGGACACGCAACCTGGCACGCTTATAAGGACGTGGTTGGGACGGCGGCAGATCGGTCAGTAATTAAGTAGTTCGCTCTTCTTAACGCCAAGCTGTGAGTGGCTCGGCAGCCACTCACTTGGTTCAGCATATTTGCTACGCCGGTGGCAGATCCTTGTGCAAACTGGCGATACAAATATTGAGTGCTGTCTCATACGATCTTGCAACTTCGTTCGCGTTGTCGACTGATTTTGTATGTTCAAAATTAAAGTGACCATGTTCATAAGGGCTTGGTAACAGTACCAGCACACGATTCACGGAACTAAAGCGTTGCCGGAGATTTGCTAGCAGTAAGGCGCTTTGTTCGACCTCTTTAGAAGGGGAAGTGCTGACGACGCAGATGGCTGAAATGCTTTCTGGTTTGGCACCCGGAGGTGGCGGCGATGTGAGGTCTGTCGGTGTGATGTGACGTGCATCAATGCGGTGGTGGCGTAAAACGCGGACCAGAATTTCAGTTGCAAGTTCATTGCCTAGATCACCTAAACCGACGCACAGCACCACACTACCCGGTGGCACATCCAATGATCCTTGGCGGGGGCCGCTGATTTTTTCGCGCTGGGTACGCAGGTGTTTGCCTAAAGACATTTCCTGCAAAAAGCTTGCATGATCGGATTTTTTCCAAGTATGGGTTTTACCATCCAGACTTTCAATCACGGTACCGATTGCCATTCCTAGACGAAGTTTTTCCTCAGGATGAATTTTCCCTTCGTCCAGATCGTGACCTGCCAGATGGAGCGCAGGCATCAGGACAGAGTCGCAATAACTGGCAAAGGACTTCCGTTTCATATACGTCCGTGCTGCAGTAATGATTTCGGTCGCATCACCGGATAACGCACGTTGGTAAAAATTCTGCGCTAACGTCAGCGCCCGAACTTCACCAAATAAAATTTCCAGAACTTGTAATGCTGGAATATATCTTCCCGCCACGACCAGACACAACGTCAGCGGTGTAGAAACGACCAGACCAACAGGGCCCCAGATCCAACTCCAAAAAATCGCAGCAATGACCACCGAGAGTGGCGACAGTCCAGTTGAGTGTCCATACAATTGTGGCTCAATCAGCTGAGCGACGACCATCTCAATTGAGAAAAAAATAACAAATGTCATCAACGCAAGGCTCCAGCCCGGCTCAATCGCTGCAGCTAATAAGATTGCCGAAATCGCCGCTAACCACACCCCGACATAGGGAACAAAACGTAGGATGGCGGTCAGTGTGCCGAACAAAATAGCGTGCGGCAGACTGATGACGCTCAGCCCCACAAATATCAGAAAACCGACACCAAAATTGACCGCAAACTGAGATGTAAAAAAACGTGATAGGCGTTCGCCAGCGTCATTAACGGCAATGGTCGTGGCCCGTATGTCGGTGTTGCCAATAAGCCTGATCAGACGATCACGCAGGGATTCATGCTCGAGTAAAACAAAAATCAGTACCATCAAAACGATCCCTGCCATTTCAATCGGTGGCCAGACCGATGCCATGATTTTTTGCAACAATTGCAGTGGGCGTAGTGGGGGTTCTTGTATTTCGACGATAACGGGTTTATCTGGGTTATTGCTTGCGATGGATTTTATTTTTTCTGATGGCGTCAGACGTTCTGGGTCTCTTCGGGTAAGTTCACTGAATACTTTATCGGCATGCCCAGTGAATGAGTCAAATTGTGCATCAGTTAATTCACGCAAGGTGGCAAGTTTGTCATGAATCGTCTCTTCGTACTCAGGCAGACTGCTTGCCAGTTTGATCAGTTGAGTACCGATGACTGTGCCTGCAGCGGCGATGCCTAAGGTCAGCGCTAGCACAGAGACCCAGACTGAGGTGGTCTGACCTATGCCGACTTTACGCATAGTGCGCAGCATTGGCGCGACGAGAAAACTCAATAAAATGGCCAAGGTAATTGGTATGAGCACATCTCGTCCAAAATACAAAAGAGCGAGTACGACTGCTGTCCCTAATATACCCGCCAAGTGACTCGTCGGGGCGGTGCTGGCGGCATTGTTTTTTTCTGGTGCGTTGGAATGGGGCATAGCGGCCTTAGCAATGGGAAGTGACGACATGCATCAAGTAATAGAAGAGGGCAATACTTTGTACTCTGCCGCCCCTAAAAAAGTGTTAGCTGCGGGTGATTCTAAATGACGCTACCTTAACAGGTCAACGCACTTAGCGTGAGAAAAAGTCCCCTAGTTGGTGATACAGGAGACTTTCATTTCATTTCTCAGTCATCGTCTGCCGGATAAGCTGATAAGCGGATAAGGACTTATTTCAGTGATGGAAACGGGCGGGGTACCATGGGTTTAACTGGTTCGGATTGCAGTTTTTCTTGCAGCATCTTCAGGGCAATTTCAAGTTGCTGATCTTGTCCGTTAAACGTCGCATGCGGCAGGTTTTCAATATCGACGTCTGGAATAACACCGACGCCTTCGACGAGCCACTGACCATCCATGCTGAATTGGGCATTTTCAGCCGCACGGATCATACCATTGTCAGCCAGCGAGTTACCATCGGATAACCAGACACCCGCACCGGCAGTGCGTCTGCCTACTAATGGCGCTAACTTGAGTGCTTTAATCCCCGCGGCGAATGTTTCACCATCGGAATAGGTCAGTTCATCCACCAGCACAACCAGATGTCCACGGAAGGTTTGTTGCATATTGGTTGATGGTGCTGAGACTGGATTGGACCAGAATGCCCACGCTTTACGCAACAATTTTTCGATGATCCAGCTATCAATATTGCCACCCCGGTTGCGACGGACGTCGATGATTAAGCCATCACGTTCGATATTGCTATAGAAGTCACGAGCAAACGTATTCATGTCCTCCGGCCCCATCGCACGCAAATGTAGGTAGCCAATTTTCCCATGGGATGCCTGATTGACTCTCTCTCGTCGACTTTGTTCCCAATCTGTATAGCGTAAGTCGGCATTTCTTTTCATAGAAACCGGCATGACGATGACATCGTGTGGTAGCTGTTGATCACGCTTTATTCGCAGTAAAACTTGCTTATCTGCCTGATTGATCAATAAATCAGCGATGTCGCGTACAGCATTGACGGCTTGGCCATTGACTGCAAGAATCACATCGCCTTCTTTGACATCCACATCCGGTTGCATCAATGGACCTGCTTCTGCTGGTAGTTCTTGTTCTGTGCGGTAGATATGATCGACTTTCACTCCTTCGACGGTACGACGCAGTACCGCACCGAGCGACGCTGGCGCTCCTTCGGGTGGTGCTTTACGTTGATCGCCAAGACGGAGTTGTGAGTGTAAGGCGCCTACTTCACTTGCCATCTGCGCAAGCACATCATTGAGTTCGGCACGGTCGGTCACGCGTTCAACCAATGGCGTATATTTCTGACGTACTGCATTCCAATCGACACCTCGCATTTTTTCATCATAAAAATAGTCGCGATGCATGCGCCAAGCATCATTAAATATTTCACGCCATTCTTGACGCGGATTAACGATAAAACTCCAGTCACTTATCGTCACTTTCGCCTGACTGAGATCACTAGGTGCCTTGGCACCTGTATCAACGATAATGAAGTCTTCCGCAGCGGTTCCTGCTGGTGACGCCGTTTGATAGAAAATATGCTTTTTATCCGCGGAGAGATCAAAGGCGCGAATGCCGCTGGCAAATGTTTCTGCTTTTGGTGAAGTGTTGCTGATGGCGAGCGTCTTCAGGTTACCTTTTTCTTCCTGGATTTCTTGCTCCATAAAGTAGAGACGTTTATCGTCACTCACTAAGTTACGGTAATTGCCAGCAGCCAATGGCACTTGATACAGACGCTCGCTTAGACCTTTGTAGTCGATAGCAGGAGCAACGTCAGGCGTCGTTTTACTTGGTGTTGTTGGGTCATCTTTTTTTGATTTTTTATTCTCGTTACTCTCTTTGTTTTCTTTATTCTCTTTGTTCTCCGATGCAGATTGATGCAGTTCATCCTCAGCTTTAAACGGGAAAACTTGTTTGGGTTGTAAAGCAATGGCGAAAATATTGGTACGTTTATCGAAACCGGGTCCTAGGTTACGATCACCCCAAGGTGCATTATTGGTTACTTTGAAATTTCGATCAGACAAGAAATAGAGCCAGTGACCATCGCCGGAAAATACCGGCGAACGTGACTCATAGTGATCGCTGGTGACAAAACGTAATTGTTTATCCGTGAGAGAATACAAGCCAATTTGCGGACGTTGCGCGCTGGTATTAGGTCTGACGATTGCGATCGTATGACTATCCTGAGACCAGATAATGTTGTCAAACTCTGGAAAACCCTGTTTGCCAGCATCGTCGATGATCTGATTTGTTTTGCTGACCAAATTCAGCAGCCACAAGCGGCCGCGCTTATCCGTATGTGCCAGCCACTTTCCATCAGGAGAAGGATGCAGATTCAAGCGGTGAACGCTACCGTCCTTGGTCAGTTTTTCAGCTTCTCCTATGCCATTGGCAGGAAATTGCCAGATCTCGTTTTCACCCGTTGAATCAACGATGGCATAAACGTGCTTCTGATCTGCTGAAAAAACGGCGTTGCGTGCTCTGGCATCGATAGGAATTGCCAAATCAATGCGTCGCTGCTTACCGATACTGGCGACGGTAACATGACCACGTGCAGTGAACACTAGGCGGTCACCCTTACCCGCGACATCGACATAGGTCATAAAATCGAGCGGACTTTTAATCAAATGCGCACGCTCCTGATCAAAGTCCGACACGAGCTTGATCGCTAATGGTTGATCTGCGTTCGTGGCATTGTCGGTATGATGATGCAGATCAAGTACATGCAGATCCGCTCCAGATTGGTAGACGATGTTGCCATCGCCCATGGCCGCATTTCTGACTTCCCATTCTTGTTGGTGCGTCAACTGCTGCGGCGCACTGCCGTCAGGATTGGCACTCCAAATATTAAAGCTACCATCGCGGTCACTGACAAAGTACAAGCGTCCCTGCCACCACATCGGGCGTTTGTTATTGCTGCTGTCTATGGGGAAGAGGTGGGTCGCTTCTGCATTGCTTTGTAGATCGTAGCGCCACATTTGTGCCGTCGCGCCACCGCGGTAGTGCTTGGCATTGTCATTCGTTATTTGCAAACCAAAGCGGGTGAAATACAGATATCTGCCGCTATCATCTAGCGTCGCTTCGTTTGCATCGGCAACCGGAAATACGCGGCGCGCCATGGTCTTTGGGTTGATGGCGGCAATAATGCGATGGGCACCCGGGCCTGTACTGTTTTGCGTACTGATCAGCACTTCTCCTTGTGCCGTCCAGCCGAGGACGTTGACCACATCATTTTCAAAGCTGAGCCGTGTTGGTAAGCCCCCATTGATCGGCATGACATAAGCTTCTATCGCCCCTTCGTAGGCAGCTGAAAACGCGAGCCACTGACCATCCTGAGAAATGCTTGGATAAAGCTCTGCCGCTGGATGTGTCGTTAAGCGTTGTGCCTGACCACCTTTGATACCGACTTTCCAGATATCGCCTTCTGCCGTGAACACGACGCTATCAGCGCGTACCCCCGGAAAACGATAGTAAGCAGTTTCACTCGCTGCAAGGGCAAGTGGCTGATCGCAAAGCCCAAAGCACAGGCTTATCAATATGGCAAGTCGGTGTAGTTTCATCGTTTGTCTCAGTGAGGTAATGGTATTTCAATAATCAACATGACATGTAAATGTCATTTAAATCACATTTAAGGGGCTTTTTCAATCTCAGTGAAGAGAAGGAATTAATAAAAAAATACATGCAATTTTCACGCCAAAAAATATTAAATGTTACTGAATTGTAAGATTTGTTGAAATCGGGCAAGTATTGTCATAAAACGTCACTCGTTGATAAGTATTTCCATGTGGAAATATTTATTCTCACCAGTAGCCGGAATTAAACCGTTTTCAGGAGAATGCAATGAGACCTTCTACTATCGCTAAAGTTCTTGCAATATGCAGTATTTCGGGAGAATTTTCTTTATCTCTTGCCCAAAGTGTTACGTTTAGTATTGATACGCAATCGCAGCGTAAGACGATCAGTCCACTTATTTACGGTTACAACGCCTATGCTGATGGGACTGGTCGGACAGGGTTAGAGAATCAAGGTGGACTGGCTAATTTGCAGGCGCTGAATTTGGCATCGCGTCGTCTTGGCGGCAATAACATGACGAGCTATAACTGGGAGAATGGTGTCAGTAACTCTGGCATGGATTGGTGTAATTCGTCGAATGCTGGCGTCACTTATGCCACGGGAGCTGGTGCACCGAACAATAATGCCGGGCTGGCCTACTATGCACCAGGTGCAGCAATCAAAACCTTCCAGAGTCAGTCGATCACGTTGGGAACGTATTCCTTGGTGCAATTACCAGCAGCTGGAAAGTTGCCAAAAGATATTGTGAACCTAAATCCGCCAGGTTTCTGCAATGGTTATCAGCTCTGGCAAAGTGCGCCCGGCGCCTCGAATGTTGATCTGGATCGGTGGGTAACCATTGTGAATGACAAGCCAGCGAGCGCGGGTCCGCTGACACTGACGCCTGTGATTGGCGATGGTGCTGTGTATATCGATGAAGAAATCAATTTTTTAATCAAAAATTTCGGTACGGCAGGGGCCGCTAAAGGCGTGAAAGCTTATGAGCTCGATAATGAACCTGACTTATGGCATTTGTGGCCTTCGCAATATGGCAATGGTACGCATCCTTTGCTGTATCCCACTATGACGACAGTCGCTGACGTCTTACAAAAGAATCTGAGTCTCGCAACAACCGTGAAACGTATGGATGCGAAGGCCGAAACTTATGGCCCTGCCGTCAGTGGGTACCTGGGCCTGTTTAGTTTGTGGGCTGTTTGGGATGGGTCGCAGAGCCGTCAACCCGCTGATTGGAACAGTTATAACGTCGAACCTTATCTGACAAACAAAACGGGTGACCGTTATCGCTATAACGGCATGACGTTTGCCAACGTGTATCTGGATAAAATGCACAAGGCGTCCACGACAGCGGGACGTCGTCTGCTCGACACCCTATCGTTTCATTACTATCCACAAGCCGCGTCAACGCCAACTGATCGAGCGCAGGCTTCGCGTAGCTTATGGGATGCCAATTATGTCGAGCCAAGTTGGATCACGCAGCCAGGCTATGGTTTTACCGACGGTCGTGGCTTGCAACTGATTCCGAAATTAAAACAATCGGTGGCTGATTTTTATCCGGGAACAAAACTCGCGGTCACTGAATATGACTTTGGCGGCAAAACCGATGTAACCGGTGCGATTGCGCAAGCAGATGCATTGGGAGCGTTTGGACAACAGGGCGTGTATATGGCGAGTTACTTCGGTGACGTTGAAGGCTACATCGCTGCAGGATTTAAATTGTACCGCAATTATGATGGCAATAAATCGGTGTACCCAGAGGTTTCGGTGAAGGCGGTTTCTACCAACGATGGCAATGGCACCGTGTACGCGGCAGTCAGTGCGAAAGACCCTGCGACCTTGCACCTTATCGCGATTAACCGCTTATCGACACCACTGAGCTCGAGCATTCAAATCAAAAATCCGACCGCCTTTAAAACAGCGCAAGCGTGGGGTGTGGACGGTTCGAGTCAAAATATCACACCACGGAGCGGTGTCGCCAGCGTAGTGAATAACACTTTCAGTTATACCTTACCTGCTTTATCAGTGATGCATTTTGTTCTGAAATAGTACAAAAAAATAGCATAAAAAAAGCCACGGCAACCAGTCGTCGCCGTGGCCTTTTAAACGCTTGTGATGGATTATTTTTTCACTTGTTTCAATACTTCACGCAGCATACGCAACATCTGGTCGAGCTCTTCTTTTGTGACATTGAGTGCTGGCATAAAACGTAGCAAATCCGGACGTGGAGAGTTCAGCAACAAGCCAACTGGCTCCATGTTACGGGCCGCTTCAACGATTTGTGGGCCAATGTTGTCGCCCAGTTTCAATGCGCGCAATAAGCCTTCACCACGCTCGCCTTGCATACCAAACTCAGCGGATAATTTATTTAATTCATCGCTCAAATACTGGGCTTTTTCTTTGACTGAATCCAGAAAGCCAGGTGTGGTCAATTCTTTCAAAACAGCGATACCAACGGCAGTCATTAACGGACCACCGTTATAGGTGCCACCTTGATCGCCAGGTACAAAGCAGGCAACCGCTTCCTTGCACAACAAGGCGCCAAGAGGGACGCCGCCACCGATGCCTTTAGCCAGTGTCATGATGTCTGGTTCGATACCGGACAATTGATAGCCGAACAATTCACCGGTACGGCCCATACCCGATTGCACTTCATCAACGATAAGCAAAATGCCGTGTTTTTTGGTCAAAGCACGCAAGGCTTGCATAAACTCACGCGTTGCCGGAATCACACCACCTTCACCTTGGACTGGCTCCAGCATGACGCCAACGGTTTTGTCAGTAATTAATGCTTCAACAGAAGCGATGTCGTTCAGATCCGCTTTTGGGAAGCCAGATACTTGCGGTGCGAACAGTTTGTCCCATCCTGGTTTGCCAGACGCTGACATGGTTGCCAGTGTGCGACCGTGGAAGCCATGATCAAAGGTAATGATTTCAAACGCGCCGTTTTTATTTAACTGACCCCATTTACGTGCCAGTTTGATCGCGCCTTCGTTGGCTTCTGCACCACTGTTGGTAAAGAACACACGGTCAAAACAAGAATGCTGTGTCAACTGGGTTGCTAATTCAACCATCGGGCCATTGTAAAAAGCGGGCGATGGATTCAACAGTTTTTTGGATTGTGCGATCAGCGCATCGGTGATCACAGCTGGGCTGTGACCGAGACAGTTGACTGCCCAGCCTTGTAAGTAATCAAGGTAACGTTTGCCATTATTATCCGTCAGCCACATGCCGCTACCTTCGGTAAAAACGATTTCCGGGCGCGGCGTGATGTACATCAGAGAATTAACGTTGTACTGACTGAATTCCATTTCAAGACTCCTAGGGTCATTCCAGAGGTGGATAAAAAAACCAGCGAAAAATAAAAATTAAAGCGTAAAAAAGCAAAAAGCCACAGGTGCTTGCCTGTGGCTTAGGTCTGGTGCTGCGGTCTCATTTGACGCGCAGGTACACTAACACATCCGCCCAGGCTCGATCAACGAGCGGCGACGTCGCACGATATTTGGTGAAGACATGTCAGGAAAATTTTTCATAAGCGGGATAGTAGGACTTTTTGCGCAGTGCGTCAAAATAAATTTGCAAAGTGAGCGAAATTTTTTTTGATAGCCTTGTCTGTTATTACAAATGAAAGATTCGGCCCTGAAATTATCCAGTCACCACTTCGTCAAGGCGAAATCTTCCGATCACAGAAAGGCAGGCGCAGGGCTTTAATCCTGAGCAACTGCCCCCTCTATATTGAGCGATAGGCAATGTCTGATACTTAACTTGCTAAGTCAGCTTCCGACGTGAACGAATCCGCAAAGAACTCTTCTGCTGGTAACTGGCATTGTGCAACAAAGTCCCGTTGCGCTGACTCGACCACGATCGGCGCGCCACATGCATAGACCTGATGCCCAGACAAGTCAGGGAAATCAGTAATGACCGCCTGATGAACAAAGCCTGTGCGGCCAGACCAGTTATCTTCTGGTGTGGCATTCGACACCACTGGCACGTACTTAAATCCAGGCAATTGTGCTGTCCATTCTTGGCACAACCCATCCATATACAGATCGACAGGGCGGCGACCGCCCCAATACAAACTCACTGGACGGGTCGATTTTGTGTGAATTAAGTGTTCCACCAAGGCTTTGATAGGAGCAAAGCCCGTACCCGATGCCAGTAACACAATCGGTTTATCGCTATCTTCACGTAAGAAGAAGCTACCGTGTGGCCCTTCAAAACGCAGGATGTCGCGCTCTTTTAAGGTGGAAAAGACCTGATCTGTGAACAGTCCGCCTGGCATGTGGCGAATATGCAGCGTGATATGTTCGTCCAGATGCGGTGCATTTGCCATACTGTAGCTACGACGTTTGCCATCCTTTAACATGAATTCGATATACTGACCAGCACGGTATTGCAGACGTTCGTTGGCAGGTAATTGCAGTGCGACCAACATGACATCGTCGGACAGCTTTTCAAGCTTCGCAATCCGAGTCGGCATTTTTTTGATTGGATAGTCGCCGCTGGCAACGATTTCGCGGGCTTCAATCGTTAAATTTGATTGCGGTTTAGCGCAGCAAAATAAAGACATGCCTTGGGCTTCTTCAGTGTCTGACAGGGCGCGTTGTTGATGGTTGCCATGGACGACTGTGCCGTCGGTGATTTTGCCCTTGCAAGAGCCGCAGGCGCCGTTTTTGCAGCCATAAGGCAATCCAACGCCCGCGCGTAAAGCAGCGGATAATACGGTTTCGTCAGCCTCGCAGCTGAATTGACGACCACTAGGGGTCACAGTTACTTGAAAAGTCATACAATCCTGAGCATGAAAAAACAGTTTAAAAAATGGGGCAAGCCACGCTTGCTGATCGTCGGATGCGGCGATGTTGGTCTGCGTTTGTTGCCACTTTTGTGTGCACATTTCCGGGTGTTTGCCTTGACCAGCCAGTCGGCGCGGTGTGCTGAACTGCGCGACGCGGGTGCAATTCCTATTGTTGCCAATCTGGATAATCGTGCAAGTCTGGCAAGACTTTCCGGATTGGCATCGTATTGCGTTCATCTGGCACCGCCCCGTTCTGAAGGAGTGGTGGACCAGCGCACGCAAAATCTGACCGCCATTTTACCTGACAAGAGCCGCCTTGTTTATATCAGTACGACGGGTGTCTATGGCAATTGTGGTGGTGCGTCGTTGAATGAAACCCGTCCAGTGAAGCCGCAAAACGCGCGGGCGATACGGCGCGTTGCTGCGGAAGCACACTTACGGACATGGGCGCAACGGACGCATTCTGGGCTTTCCATTTTGCGCGTACCAGGTATTTATGCTGCCGATCGCTTACCTGTTGAGCGCTTGCAAAAGGGAACGCCCGCATTGGCAGACATGGACGATGTCTACACCAACCATATTCACGCCGATGATCTCGCGCAATTGATTAAGCTGGCGCTGTTCCGTGCGTTGCCGCAGCGGGTATATAACGCTGTGGATGACAGTGATCTCAAAATGGCGGCGTATTTTGATCTGGTGGCCGACGCATTTCAATTGCCTCGCCCACCGCGTTTGCCGCGTGACGAATTAGCGCAGCAAGTGTCACCGATGTTGTTGTCGTTTATGTCGGAATCGCGCCGGATTCAAAACCGGCGTATCAAAACAGAGCTAGGCATGCGCTTTAGCTATCCGACGGTGGCTGATGGAGTATCCGCAGCCGTAGTAGCTATACCAAGGACGACGTGACCTTGAGTACCTCGTCGGCGGTGGTCATGCCTTCGATAATTTTTTCGGCCCCGGCGATACGCAGCGGTTTCATGCCATCCTTGATACTTTGCAGGCGTAAGGCATGGATGTCCGCCTCTTTGGTAATGAGTTTGCTAAAGGGTTGCGAGACCGTGAGTAACTCGTACAACCCAGTCCGGCCAAGGAAGCCCGTCTGACGACATTCCGGGCAACCTACTGGGCGATAAATGGATGTTGGCTTCGGCAAATTCCATTCTTCGGACAAACTTTGCCACACCGGATCAGGCAGGTCGCCATCGGGTGTTTTGCAGTGTTTGCATAAGGTGCGCACCAAGCGCTGCGCGAGAATGCCGATGATGGTCGCCTCAAGCAGATAATACGGAACACCCAGCTCAAGCAAACGCATAATTGCCGACGGGGCGTCGTTGGTATGCAGTGTCGATAAGACCAGATGTCCGGTCAATGCGGCTTGCACGGCCATTTCTGCTGTCTCCAGATCGCGGATTTCGCCGACCATGATGATATCGGGATCTTGCCGCATCAACGCCCGGATACCATCCGCAAAGCCCAGATCAATCGACGATTGCACTTGCATCTGATTAAACGATGCTTCAACCATTTCAATCGGATCTTCGACGGTACAGACGTTCACATCGGTCGTTGCCAGTGATTTTAAGGTGGTGTACAGAGTCGTCGTTTTACCGGAGCCTGTCGGGCCGGTAACGAGGATAATGCCGTGCGGTTTTTTCGTTAGTGCGTCCCAGCGAAGCGCATCGTTTGGCGGAAAACCAAGCTCTGGCAAGGTTTTGACGACAACCTCGGGATCGAAAATCCGCATGACCATTTTTTCGCCAAAGACAGTTGGCATGGTCGATAAACGCAACTCAATTTCTTGTCCATCTGCCGTACGAGTCTTAATGCGCCCATCTTGTGGGCGACGTTTTTCAATCACGTCAATACGACCCAGTAACTTTATCCGTGCCACCATGGCAATCATGATACTTGCCGGTAATTGATAGACCTGATGTAACACTCCGTCAATGCGGAAGCGGATTGCCGCCATATCCCGTTTGGGTTCCAGATGGATATCCGATGCCCGCTGATCAAACGCGAACTGCCATAGCCAGTCGACAATATTAACGATGTGCTGGTCGTTCGCATCGAGTTGTTTATTGGATTTACCGAGTTCGACTAATTGTTCCAGATTTTGCCGCAAGCCGAGATCGTTGGTGTTGACCTTGCGCGCATCCTTGATGGATTTGGCCAACGAGAAAAATTGTACAATGTACTGTGAAATTTCCAGTGGGTTAGCCAGCACGAGGCGAATTTCTTTGCGTGAAATCCGCGCGATCTCTTCTTGCCATTCGAGATTGAAAGGATCAGTTGTTGCGACCACCACGGTGTTTCCGGTGGTTTCTACGGGCAGAATATTAAAACGTGTTGCGTATTTGGCTGACATTACATCGGACACCGATGTGAAATCAATTTTCAAAGGATCAATACGATAAAACGGGATATTAACCTTACGCGCGGTCCATTCTGTGAGCCAATCGAGGGTCAATAATTGTTGCGGTGGTTTGGCCGAAACTAATTTGCATTGTGCGGCGGCGGTCAAGGGATGCATGCTCACCGGACCATTTTTCAGAATACCCTGAGCCTCGTTGAACTTCACTTTGGCATCTTCTTTTTTGACGATGCCATCCTCCATCAACCAGGTAAAAATTTGTTGCAGGCTCAGATGACGCTTAGTGCTTGTACTTGTATTCATTTTTTCCTGGCTGGCGGACGGTGACGCTCACCGTTTATGTAGAAAGAAGCCGTTGCTGTTATCCGCAACACGAGTCACCCTAACAGTAAACCTGTCTATGCAGGATCACAAGCTGCTTTTAAACCATTGACCCATGATTTTGTTGGGAGTTTGGTTTCAGCTTTAATGTCATTCGCCCGTTCATACAACGCAGGGAAGTCCAGCGCTTGTCTTTGTTTGAATGCAATTGCGACAACGTTGCCATCGTGAACTTCCGGCAGACACAAGACTTCTGCAAATGCAAAACGCAGTGCTTTTAGATTTTTAGCGTAACTGGGGTGATCGCCAAAAAGATTGACCGTTAAGATACCGTTTTCTTTCAGGCAGGCAGCACAGGCTTGGTAAAATTCTGCTGTATCGAGTACAGGGCCTTTGGCTGTGGCATCGTACAGATCGACCTGTAGCGCATCGATACTGTCACGGTTGTTCTCGTCCATGACAAAATCCATCGCGTCCATCTCAAGTACCTGCAGACGATCGTCGTTGGCTGGTAACTTAAACATACTTTCGCAAATGGCGATGACGGAAGGATTGAGTTCAACTGCTGTCACGCGGGCTTCTTCGAACTGGCGATAACAGAACTTAGTCAGCGCGCCTGTTCCCAATCCAAGCTGAACGATATGTTGTGGCGCTTTATTGAACAGCATCCACAACATCATCTGTTGTGCATATTCAAGTTCGATACTGTCGGGTTTTCGGAGACGCATTGCACCTTGTACCCATTCCGTCCCGAAATGCAGAAAGCGTACACCATCCAACTCGGACAGCGTAACAGGCGCAAATTTAGGTTTACGGGGTGATTTTTTGGCTGCGGCAGCCTTGGGGCCAGAGCGATGGTTCGCTTCAGCTTCGATGGATTTACGTTTGATTAGCATACGGGTATTTTACCTTCCAGGCTGTTTTAACGCAAAAAGCGATGGTAACGACACTGAAACATCGCCCTGATTGCAATGCTACGGGGGCATTCTTTTGAACACGGTTACTGCGGCTCTCCGATGTTTGTGTCATCTAGGCAGATATCCCGCCAGATATGCAGTTTTTGCTCAAAGGTCTGCGTCGCATTCGCTGGCGAGGAGGAGGGTAAGACGAGAATTTTATATCCTTGAGCTAGAAAGTATTGTTGGATCTTCGCCGCTGTTTTACCGTTAAAACAGACCCGTTGTAATGCAGGGTATTGCTTTTTCAGACGAGCAAAATCATTGAGTTGACCTGCACGTATCGCAGAATCTAGACTCCCCTCGCGCTGGCAGCTTTGAAAAATATCCCACAATCCAATCCCGTTTGACAGCAGATAGCGGAGTTTTTCTTGGTAGCTGAGGGATCGCAAATCCGTATTCATGATTGCCGATAACAAACGCCAGAACTGATTATGTTTGAAAGCATAATATTGCTGTGCTGTTAGCGAGGCTTCGCCAGGAAAACTGCCTAAAATCAAGGTATGCGTTGCGCTATCAATGACAGCGGGGAAGCCTGCTAGGACCCGATTTTCTTGCGCAGCTGGGAAAACATGGTCTCTTGGATGCGTTGGCATAGTTGGTGGCAAGGAAAGAATCATACGCAGAATTTTAACTGGCATTGACGTTATTCACATGGCTTCTGTTATTTGATTTTGCGTGGTGATAAGCGCAATTGCAAGTAATTAGTCTGGTATGTTAAGAAACGCTACAAAAAAAGGAACTTTTTTATTAGCGCGACATCACAAGATAGTGTTAAATACGATCCGATGCATTATTTGTCAATGCTTAGAATCAAGGAGATAGCGATGAAAAAATTGTTAATGGTAGCTGCAATTGCTCCCGTTGTTCTGTTGGCCGCCTGTTCTACACCATCTAATTCAGGTAGTGTTTATCGTGCGGGCCAAACTCAGAGTGAACAAACCGTTCGGATGGGGCATGTTGACTCTGTTCGTCATGTGACGATTGATAAAGGTCAAACGGGCGTTGGTACGGTGACTGGTGCGGCCTTGGGCGGTATTGCTGCAGGCTCAGGCATTGGTGGCGGTAACGGTTCAATTGCGGCTGGTATTGTTGGTGCTGTCGCAGGTGGTATTTTGGGACAGACAATTGAAAATAATGTCAGTCAGAAACCAGGCCTAGAGATTACTGTTCGCCTCGATAATGGTGACATCAAGGCGATTACTCAGGACGCGGACGAAGGATTTAATGTTGGTGACCGTGTACGTTTATTGTCTAACGGCAGAACTACCCGCGTGACACATTAATGCCCGGTTGTTGATGTAGTTCGTTTCATTCAAACAGCCAGCTTGTCTGGCTGTTTGCTTTTGAGGCGCACCGCTTGCGATGGTGCGATAGGGACCATCGTGGTGGTCGTAGGATGGAAAGAAGGAGCCTAAAATGAAAAAACTCTGTATGGCGTTCGCTATACTTTGCAGCGGCTTGACCAGTCATTTCGCTAGCGCTGGAGAAGTAAAGATTACTTGGCAAGCGCCTGATGACTACGCCGACATTCGTCCTACAAATGAAAGCCGCGAGCATTTCAGGGAGCATGTCTTTAAAGCGTTGGGACAGGTATTTACCGACTTGGCAAAAAAATTGCCCGACGATGTGATGTGGAACGTGACCGTAACGGACATTGATTTGGCTGGTGATGTGCGCCCAGGAATACGCCCGACTGGTGGCGACATCCGTATTGTGAAGGATATCTACTGGCCACGTATGTCATTTACTTACGTCATGACCGATACCAATGGCACGGTCATCTCTGAGGGAAAAGAAGATATCTCCGATATGGGTTTTTTAATGACGCGCCAACTTAATACCGGAAATGGCGACTTTCCTTATGAAACTAAAATGCTCGAAGATTGGTTCCGTCAGCAACAGAAGCGTCAGCGGTTTCCTGCTAAATAAAGAGTACGGTGGCTGACTTCATCGTGAAGAGTATTTATTGTTCGCTATTTTTTGCTGTATTTTGTATACGGTCAAGTGTGCTTGCCATGGATGTGAGTGGGGTGTCGCGGTGGTGTTGTTAAGTGCGTCATACGAGACGAACAAACCTAAAGAAAAGCCCTGAGACACTACAATGTATCAGGGCTTTTTGGCTTTGTTGCTTTGTTGTTATTAGCGGACCGCATTGGCGCCGCTGAAGTACATGCTTATTTACTCAGCAACATTTCATTCAGACGCTTCACAAAACTGCTTGGATCGGCCAGCGTACCGCCTTCAGCCAGCAATGCCTGATCAAACAGAATGTGTGACCAGTCACTAAATTTCGCTTCTTCGTATTTCAGTTTTTGCAGCAGAGGATGGTCTGGGTTCACTTCCAGAATCGGCTTGGAATCTGGTGCAGCCTGACCCGCAGCTTTGAGCATACGCGCCAGATTGCCGGACAAATCATTCTCGTCAGCCACCAGACATGCAGGCGAGTCAGTCAGACGGAACGTCACACGAACGTCTTTTGCTTTGTCTGCTAACGCGGCCTTCATTTTTTCGACCAAATCTTTAAATTCAGTCTCAGTTTCAGCGTGATGTTTCTTCTCGGCTTCGTCTTCCAGGGTGCCTAAATCCAGGCCGCCTTTAGCAACAGACGCTAATTCTTTACCTTCGAATTCGCTCAGGAAAGACAACATCCATTCATCAACACGATCAGTCAACAGCAATACTTCGACACCTTTTTTGCGGAAAATTTCTAAGTGCGGGCTGTTTTTTGCCGTTGCATAGCTTTCTGCTGAGACGTAGTAAATCTTGTCCTGACCTTCTTTCACGCGTGCCAGATAATCGGCCAGCGAAACGTTTTGAACGTCACTGTCATTATGGGTCGATGCAAAGCGCAACAGTTTCGCGATACGGTCTTTGTTGGTCGCGTCTTCGCCGATACCTTCTTTTAGTACCTGACCGAATTCTTTCCAGAAAGTCGCGTATTTTTCGTGTTTCGCTGCGGCTTCGTCACCCTCTGCATTCGCCAGATCTTCCAACATGCCCAGAACGCGCTTGGTCGAACCATCACGGATGGCTTTGATGTCGCGGCTCTCTTGCAGAATCTCGCGGGAAACGTTCAGTGGTAGATCGTTAGAGTCAATAACACCCTTCACAAAGCGCAGATAGACTGGCATCAGTTGTTCTGCGTCATCCATAATGAAGACGCGTTTGACGTACAGCTTGATACCACCGCGCTTGTTGCGGTCCCATAGATCGAATGGGGCGCGGGCAGGGATGTACAGCAATTGGGTGTAGTCACTACGACCTTCAACACGGTTATGTGTGTGCGTCAGTGGTGCGCTGTAATCGTGTGAAACGTGTTTGTAGAATTCTTCGTATTGCTCTGGTGTAATTTCAGATTTGCTACGCGCCCACAAAGCACTGGCTTGATTGACGGTTTCAAATTCTTCAGTGATTATCTGTTCTTTTTTCTCTTCATTCCATTCTTCTTTCTGCATTTTGATTGGCAGAGAAATATGGTCAGAATAGGTGCGGATCACAGACTTCAGTTTCCATGCGGACAAGAACTCATCTTCGCCTTCACGTAGGTGCAAGATGATGTCCGTACCGCGGCCAGCCTTGGTGATGTCTTCTACGCTAAAGTCGCCAGCACCTTCGGATTCCCAGCGCACGCCTTCGGTAGCGGCAGCGCCTGCACGACGGGACTCAACGGTGATACGGTCAGCAATAATAAAGCCAGAGTAGAAACCAACACCAAACTGACCGATCATCGCCGCATCTTTTTGCTGGTCACCGGACAATTTTCCAAAGAATTCTTTGGTACCTGATTTAGCAATCGTACCCAGATGCTCAATCGCATCCGCTTTGCTCATGCCAATACCGTTGTCGGCAATGGTGATGGTACGCGCTGTTTTATCAAAAGTGACTTTGATATGCAGTTCTGGATCGTTTTCGAACAAGGCTGCGTTATTGATGGCTTCAAAACGCAGTTTGTCGGAGGCGTCGGAGGCATTAGAGATCAACTCGCGCAAAAAGATTTCCTTGTTGGAATACAAGGAGTGAATCATTAATTGCAATAATTGTTTGACTTCGGCCTGAAAGCCCAGAGTTTGTTTTTCTGACATGTTTTTCCTCGGAAATTAGGTTAGGAAGGTCGTATGTAAAAAAGATTCAGCTCAATAGCGCATTTTTCGATGCGGGTTTCGACTGAATAAAAAACTAACTCAGACAAAATGGGGGCAGGGTGGGGGATTTCAAGTTTTCTGTGTTTTGCAGGGACAGAATGACGGCGGCAGAACAAAATTCTCTCGGCACGGCAGTGCCTTTTGCGGAGGTAGGGAATCAGAACACGGCGGCGAGCGTCGCCGTGTTCAAGATATTACAGCCGCTTAATAGTCATGCTGCCCGCTTTATCTTCGACCTCGAAGCCAAGCGCATGTAACGCTGCGCGCAGGCGGTCAGCCTCTGCCCAGTTTTTGGCGGCACGCGCTGCCTGACGCTGTTCTGCTAAGACTTGCACTTCAGCAGGGATTTCCAAGGCTTGCGGTACCCATGTTGCGAGGCCCAGGCCAAAAATTTGATCGAATTCAGCCACAGTTGCCTTTTTATCGGCATCCGAGAGATCCGATTTCAGCATTTCCCAGACCAGTGCCAAGGCGCGTGGAACGTTCAGATCTTCGTTTACGAATGTCGTGAATTTTTCTTTGAACTCAGCGTTCACACTGCCGCCCGCAGGCCATGCATAGAACGTGTCGCGTAAGCGTTGCAAAGCAGTTTGCGCTGCCTGTAATGCCTCAAAGCTGAATTGCATCTGGCTGCGGTAATGAGCGCTCAAGCACAGGTAGCGGTAAGCAAGCGGGTCGATGTGTTGATCCAGCAATGTTTGCAGACGCAGGAAATCACCGCTGGATTTGGACATCTTGCCAGAATCAATTTGCAAGAAATAACCGTGCATCCAGAAGTTAGCCAAACGCGTGCCGTGGCAAGCCTGGTTCTGGGCGATTTCATTGCTGTGATGAATAGAAATATGGTCTTCGCCACCGCAATGAATATCAAACCAAGGCGTCAGGTATTTGGCGGACATCGCCGAGCATTCAATATGCCAGCCAGGGAAACCGCGACCCCATGGGCTATCCCATTCCATCTGACGATGTTCGTTTTCTGGGCTAAATTTCCACAAGGCAAAATCGGTGGCATTGCGCTTTTCGCCTAGGTCAACGCGGCTACCTGCTTTGATCGCATCACGTTTAATCCGCGCCAGATAACCGTAGTCATCTTGTTTGCTGGTGTCAAAGTAAATGCCGTCGCTGGTGCGGTAGGTAAAGCCTTTACTTTCTATGCAGGAAATAAAGTCGATTTGTTCGGCGATGTGATCCGTGGCTTTACACCAGATAGTTGGTTCGAGAATATGCAGACGCTGCAAATCAGCCTTAAAAGCAACCGTGAAGCGTTCGGCAATTTGCCATGCGGATTCACCTGCTTTACGGCTGCCTTTTTCCATTTTGTCTTCACCATCGTCGCCATCCGAAACCAGATGGCCTACGTCGGTGATGTTGATGACGTGGCGGACGGTATAGCCGTTCCATTCCAGCGTCCGGCGCAAGATGTCTTCAAACAGATAAGTCCGCAGATTGCCGATATGGGCGTAGTCATAGACGGTCGGGCCACAGCAATACAAGCCAACCCAATCGTTACGCAAAGGTGTGAAAGGGCGCAGGCGGCGTTCCCAGTTATCGTAAAGAAGTATGTCCATCTTGGTTTAACAATGAAATTAGAATGAAAAATTAAGAGCGTCGTGCGCGCGATGAAAGAGAATTGCTAATCAGCAAGAGATAATGCAGATTCAACAGCAGCAATGACTGTAATGGCGACACCAATATTTGCTACAAGCCCGCGCGTCAATGCTGGAAACAGGCAAAAAACCTGTTAAAAAATCAGCAAAGTGACGTAGTAAGGGCATAATGTGCATGAGTGAACGCTGAAGAAGTGAACGAGAATGTAGCATAGATATGCCCTTTCTTCCTAAAAAACAGCGTTTCCTATGTTCAATAGCAAGCTTTTAAGGCGAAAGTTGCTTGATACTTTTTACCTTGCTTCTTTTTACTTTACCTCATTGAACTAGGTGAATATTCTGCTTCTTGCCTACCGATCACAAAGTACAATGACAAACATCATGTTGCTTCAATAACAAAACCTGCTTCCTTAAGGTAATGACAATGCAAACAACATATCCAGAAGTGTCAGAAGACAAATATCGTCATTCTTTCAAGGAACAGGACCTGGTACAGGCAGGTGTTGCGGTGCGGGTACTGATGTGGGTAATGTTGCCGATGGGCTTCATTGATGTTCTTTTTCATCAGCTATCGGCCGTGACAGCGGGGCTCCTTTTATTGCGGGGTATCACGTTGCTGTATTCAGGGTGGCTTTTGCAAAAACTGAAAAGCTTGGGAGCGGCGCCTGTCGTTACGACCTATTTGCTGCGCTGGGTGGTATTAGTGATGGCCGTGCAATGGATGAGCAATGCATGCACTCCCAGCGATTATTTCGGTCATTACCTGATTGATATCTGGGGTTGCTTGATGATATTTATTATGGTGCCCATACCGCTATCGATACTGCGCATTCCCGTCATTACTTTTATCATTGCGTCGTTATTGCTGATGGTTTTTAAGCATGCACCGTATTATGGTTATTCGCTTGTTGTTGCGATGATGTTACCTGCGAGTGCAGTTACTGGGCATGCTATTGCCAGTTATGTCCATCGTTATCGCCGTATGTTATTGAGTGCGGAAAAGGAATTGGATCGTCAGACAAATATTGATCCAGTGACAGGCGTTGCAAATTGGCGAGAATTTATACGGCTTGCAGATACGGAGTTTGAGCGTCATAAAGGCCTCATTAAACCGATGTCAATCTTAGTGCTTGATATTGCCGATTTTAAGAAAATCAATGAAGACTACGGCTCTGAAACTGGCGATGTTATTCTGCTCGAAGTGACCCGTCGTATTAAACGTGTGATGCGTTCCTATGACATTCTGGCACGTTATGGAAGCGACGAATTTTGCGTATTACTCCCCGAAGCAGCGGCTGGTGATGCCCAAAAAATCGCCGGACGCACGCATTCAACGGTCGTCTCCATTCCTGTTACCGTCAATGGTAAAGAAATTAAAATTGAGGCGTCGATTGGCGTGGCGACGGCGCGTGAGGGCGATGACTTTTCTACCTTGCTACATCGTGCTGGTGACGCACGTGGAAAGGGGAAAGTCTCAACATTTATGGTTGCTTGAGATAGCGCATCTTAACCGAGTTCTTTTTTCAAAAATTCCCATACACCTGCATCTGACATGGCCGCAATATTGATACGCATTTTGGTTGATGGCGCCTGGTGCGGAGAAAATAAGCTACCGGGGGCGAGTAAATAGCCTTGTTCGAGCGCTTTTTCTGTCAACTTATTGGTATCGATTCCTGTCTCGGTCCATAAAAACATCCCGGCAGGTGTTCGGTAATCGACTTTAATTCCAATATGTTCTAAGCGTTTGGTGATGTCATCCCTCACGCCATCAAGTTTGACCCGAATACGGTCAGCGTGTTTGCGGTAGTGACCTTCGGAGAGAATCTTATAGACCACACGTTCGCCGATTTCTGTTGTGGTCAATGTGGAGAGCATTTTTCGATCAGACAAACGGATTGCTAAATCCGGTGAGGTAGCGATAAAACCCACACGTAGATTTGCAGCCAGTGTTTTAGAAAATCCACCCAGATAAATGACCCGATTGAGCTGATCTAATGCAGCGATCCGGGTCGCTGATTGCACCGCACTGCCAGGATGCATATCGCAGTAAATATCATCTTCCACCACCATAAAATCATGCAACTCAGCGGTCTTTAACACCTGAAACGCTTTTGCTGCTGACAGTGACGTTGAGGTCGGATTGTGCATCACCGAATTAATGATGTAGAGCTTGGGTTTATGAATCGCCGCTAGTTCTGCCAGTTTTGCGACATCTGGACCATCGTGCAGACGCGGTATGCCGATCACTTTGGCACCCAAAATGGCAAACGAACCAAACATTAAAAACCATGCAGGGTCATCCACAAAAATCGTGTCGCCTGGGCGGGTAAATTCACGTGCTACCAGATCTAAGGCTTGGGTTACGCCGGTGGTCATGACAATCTGTTCTGGTGCAGCGGCGATCTCCAGTTCGGCTAATTTGAGTTGTAACTGCTGACGCAAGGGGAGAAAGCCTTGCGGTGTCCCGTAATGCAATAATAAATTCTGATTCAGACGACTGATTGCGCGCAAGCCATTGGCGACAAGTTCGCCATCGAGCCAGTCGTGCGGCAATACACCGGAACCCGGCATTTTTTGCGGAGGTAATTGACGAAACATATTCCTGACCAGCCACACGACATCCATTTGCTGTGTACCGGTAGATGCCTGCGTCGCCACGGGAGTATGGGTCAGCATTGATGCCCGTTCGCGGACAAAAAAACCAGCCCCACGGCGTGATTCCAGATAGCCTTTGGCAACCAGCCGGTCGTACGCTTCGACTACAGTGAAGCGAGACACGTGCTGTTCATCAGCGAACTGACGGATCGACGGCATGCGGGCACCTGTCCTCAATAGCTTATCGTCAATACGATTAGCAACCGCTGCCACGATCTGTTCGACCAGGGAATCACCGGAATCTCGTGAAATATAAAACGTTGGTGTTTGTATCATCAGAGTTTGTTTTCGTTGCGTGTATTGGAGAAGTGACCAGAACAGTGTGATGATTATCGTTTTTAGTGTATTGGTACTGTATTGGTTTTTACGTTTAGGATAACACAATCGCTGATGAAAAAGAGTGCAGCAGATGCGCAGACAACTCGGTTGCTTTCGCTGCCACGTGCATGCTGAAGCAGGAAGACGTTGGTGAAGTCGAAAGACGAGCTTGCAAAGTGAGGTAGGGGAGTATCCTCAAAAATAGCCTCATTGTCATTATGAAATCGAGATAATTTAAAAATACACCGGGGAGTATATTTTTACTCCTTATATGTCGTTGGTGGAGACCCTATGCCTTTAACTGAATTTATTGCTTTTTCGATGTTTGCCTGGATCGGGTCGTTCACGCCAGGGCCGAACGTGGCCATTGCGGCGACGACGGGCGTCAATCACGGCCTGCGGGCGGCCTTACCACAAGTCATGGGTGTCCCTTTAGGTTTTGTATTGATGATGTGGGCCATCGGCTTGGGTGGCGCGTCCTTGCTGTCGGGGCATCCACAGCTAGTGTTGCTGATGAAAATTGCCGGTAATGGCTATCTGCTTTTACTTGCATGGCGACTGTGTTTTTCTGCCAGTCTCTCTGACAGTAAAAGTATGCATCCACTCAGTATTCAACAAGCGGCCGCATTTCAGATGGTGAATCCCAAAGCGTGGATGATGTTGGTCGCCGCAACATCAACCTACGCAATCGGGCAAAGCGAATTTTTTTCGCGCATGGGGTGGATGAGTCTTGGATTCTCCTTGCCGTGCGCCTTAAGCATACTCACTTGGGCATGGATGGGAGATAAACTACGTCATTGGTTATCCGTAGGGCGACGTTTGCGCACCTTTAATCTGTGTATGGGAATCTCGCTGGCAATAACGGCGGTATGGATGTTTAGCTTGTAAAGACTTCTTGTCGCCTGAGAAGAAATGATAATGTTAATGAATGATCGATGATGGCAACTATAACAGAACAAAAACGGACAGAAATCAAAGGGATGTGGCTAGGGTTAGCTGGCGTTGCCATTTTTAGTTTGACCTTGCCGTTTACCCGGCTTGCAGTTGCGGAGCTCAATCCGATTTTTGTTGCGATGGGGCGAGCGGTTGTTGCTGCCGTACTGGCTGGTGGTTTGATCTGGTCACAAAAGGCCCGTCTGCCACGACAGTCTGAATTGATATCACTGATCATTACTTCCTGTGGCGTTGTGTTGGGGTTTCCGTTTTTAAGCACGATCGCGATGCAGCATGTGCCTGCTGCGCATGGGGCAATTGTGCTGGGTATTTTGCCTCTGGCAACGGCATTATTTGCTGCTATACGTTTTCATGAACGGCCATCGGTCGGATTCTGGCTCATGGCGGTGCTTGGCAGTGCGCTGGTACTGGCGTTTGCTCTGATGCAAGGCGCAGGAAGTTTGCAATGGGCTGATTTTGCATTATTTGGCGCAGTGGTGTTAGCGGCGATGGGCTATGCGGAGGGGGGGCGCCTCGCACAGAGTATGGGTGGTTTGCAAGTGATCGCGTGGGCGCTGATATTGATTTCACCCGTGACACTGAGTCTGAGTATCTGGGCTTATTGGCATTACGGTGCAAACGCATCACTGCCTGCTTGGGGTGGGTTTGTCTATGTCTCGGTGTTTTCGATGTTTATCGGTTTCTTGTTCTGGTACAAAGGATTGGCAACAGGCGGGATCGCCCGAGTGGGGCAGGTGCAGCTGTTGCAGCCGTTTATGAGTCTCCTTGGCGCTGCCGTGATTGTGGGTGAATCACTGAGTGTGATCAACTTGGGTTTTGCTGTGGCAGTCATTATTACTGTTGGCTTGGGAAGGCAAATGAAGATTCGTCGTTAGCACCGGCTTAAAACGGAATCGAACCAAATAAAATCAACAAGACCACTTGATTTTGGGGGTATGAATCGGGCAGGGGCGGGCTTACAATAGAGAGCTACACGCCAGATAGTGGTGCTTTGCGGTCCGCCCGGGGTTTTTGATTGCTTGAAAAATAAAAAATATCTGGATCGTCCGTCTGCACCGTATCTGTATCTATCACGCTGGTTGGCTATGCCACCACAATTTTTGGGAATGACCATGTCTTTTTACGAAAAACTCCAAGCACTGAATATCGAACTGCCTGCGGTTGCAGCACCAGCTGCTGCGTATGTGATGTACGTACAAACCGGTAACACTGTATTTTTGTCCGGACACATTGCCAAAAAAGACGGTAAGGTCTGGGTGGGTCAGCTCGGTAAAAACATCAGTACTGAAGAAGGTAAATTGGCAGCACGCGCGGTAGCGGTTGACCTGATGGCGACGCTGCAAGCCGCCTGTGGTGGTGACCTCAACCGTGTCAAACGGATTGTCAAATTGATGAGCTTAGTCAATTCCACTCCTGACTTTACTGAACAGCATCTGGTAACGAATGGTGCCTCTGAACTGATCGCAGAAGTATTTGGTGACCAAGGCAAACACGCGCGTTCAGCATTTGGCGTGGCACAGATCCCAATGGGCGCCTGTGTTGAGATCGAAATGATCGTTGAACTTGCGTAAGTGACAAAACGAATACATTGAGCGACGAGACATGAATGCTGATGCATCCGCGATGCAGCGTCAGACGACGCCTGTCATTGTTGTTGCATCAATTCTGAAAAGATGAAAAATAATTGCCAGTCATGGCGCGACTTCCAGTGAGACCAGCATGAAACTTGAACATCCTACCCCCATCAAATGGAAATTCTCCCAACGTGCCGAGCAATTGCAAAGCTCTGTTATTCGCGAGATTTTAAAAGTCACTATGCGTCCGGAAGTCATCTCCTTTGCTGGCGGTTTGCCTTCACCGGATACGTTTCCGGTAGAGCGTATGAAAGCTGCGTTCGATAAAGTGCTATCAGAACAAGGTAAAACAGCGCTGCAATATGGTCCGACGGATGGTTATGCGCCGTTGCGTGAATTTATTGCTGCTTCGTTATCAACACCCGATTGCAAAATTTCACCAGAACAAATTCTGATGGTGTCGGGTTCACAACAAGGTCTGGATTTACTGGGAAAAGTGCTGGTCGATGAAGGTAGCAAAATCTTGGTAGAAACGCCGAGTTACCTTGGCGCGTTGCAGGCGTTCTCTGTGTATCAGCCACAGTTTGAATCTGTCGATACAGATGAGCATGGCTTGATTCCAGCATCCGTTGCAGCAAAAGGCGAAGGTGCTCGACTGATGTATGCCTTACCGAATTTTCAGAATCCGACAGGTCGCACTTTATCCGTTGAACGTCGTATGGAGCTGGTTGAGACCTGCGCCCGAATGGGAATTCCTCTGATTGAGGACAATCCCTACGGTGATTTGTGCTATCGCGGAGAACCGTTGCCAAAAATGCTCAACATGAATCCAGATGGTGTCATTTACATGGGGTCGTTTTCTAAAGTGCTCACTCCAGGGATCCGTTTAGGTTATGTTGTTGGCCCCGCACCGTTGATCCGCAAGTTAGAGCAGGCAAAACAAGCGGCTGATTTACACACGGCACAATTGACGCAGATGGTGGTGTATGAAGTCATTAAAGATGGTTTCCTCGGTGAGCATATTCCAACGATTCGTGCGTTGTACTCGCGTCAGTGTGACGTCATGTTAGAAGCGATGACGACATTTTTTCCGGAAGGTGTTAGCTGGACACGTCCAGAGGGGGGCATGTTTATTTGGGTGACATTGCCAGCGCACATTGATAGTAAAGCGCTGCTCGCTGAGGCAATTCAGCAAAACGTTGCATTTGTCCCTGGCGGCCCTTTTTATGCGAATGAGGCAGACAAAAACACGTTGCGTTTGTCCTTTGTTACTGTGTCTCCTGCGAAGATTAACGAGGGCATTGAGAAGTTAGGTCAATTAATTAGAAAAAAATTATAAGCAATTTCATTGTTCATCTATCCCGCTGGGATTGTTGATTTTGTTTTATAAAACCCGCTTTGAGCGGGTTTTTAATTTTTTACAGATTTTATCCTGTTGTAATTCATGAAAAAATAAACCTTCTTTTTTAATATTGATCAAATTCTCATCATTCTGTATGGGCGATTTAGCACGTACGTCACTGTACATTTCTCGTATCAGGACTTGTTTTCCTTATTTTTGTATCGTTAATGAATTTTCTGTTGGGATTTACGCAAAACCGTCCCAGTTGCATGATGTCACGCAGTACTATTCCTACTGTCTTTGTCGCTGTGTTTTGCTGGAATCATGTTGCGTCAGTCCTTATTGTTTTTTTTGAATTAAAAAAGTTCACTCTCATGTTTTCTTGCACGATGTCTACACCAACAGAATCAAACATAAATGTTAGCAATTCGCCTCTATTTATTTGCTAGTTTTATTTACTAGTCGTATTTTTTAGCGTTTTTTCGATGAATAAAACCGCCTTGCTTAGTGTTTAGCGAGGGGTTAGACTGATTCTAAAATCATATTTATTTGAGTAAAGGAAAAATTCGATGAGACGCTACTCCAATGCTGCTAAGTCGGTATGTGTCCTCAGCGTCTTTTTGTTGTTATTTGGCTATGTCGCCGTTGATGTCTGCCAGGCGCAAGAATTGTGTAAGAAACTCATTGCGACAGGCAATCCTGAATACCCGCCTTTTTTGTGGCGTGACGCACAAGATGAAAATCATCTCGCCGGTGCGAATGCAGATTTAATGCAGGCCATATCCAAAGAGATCGGTGTTCCGATCGAAGTGAAATATGTAGGGCCGTGGGCCAGAGTACAGGAAGAGGCGCGCTTGGGGCGTGTTGATTTGATCGCTGGTGCTTTCTATACCCCGCCACGGCTCGATTACATGGATTATTTTTATCCGGCATTTCGTGAGACCCGTACTGCGATCTGGACAAAAAAAAATAGCAAACTCATTTTCCGGAAATGGAGTGATTTACGAGGAAAAAATGGCATTACTGTCATCAATAACAGTTTTGGTGAAGATTTTGATCGATATGCAAAGGAGTCGCTCAAGATCGTTACCGTGTCGAGCCTCGAACAAGCATTGGTGATGTTAAATTTATCACGCGCCGAGTATCTTATTTACGAAGAAGATCCGGGTCTGGCTTATGTTGCCAAGATGAACATGAGCGATCTAAAAACGATGTCTACGGCTGTTGCCAACGAAAATCTATACCTGACGATGTCTTACAGGTCACCCTGCAATACACCGGAAATGCGGGGACGCATTTCTAAAGCGCTGCACCTATTCGGAAAGCAAGATCTGATGGATAAATTTGTTAAATCCAATATTCAATTGTGGCGTAAGCAGCAATCGAAGTAGATGTTTTCTAGTTTGGGGCCAATTTTGAGGAAACTTTCATTAAGGCAGATATCCATATTAGGTGTCGCATTAGGCATTCTCTTGCCAGCGATTGTGTTCGGCTACTTTGTGACACTGTCGAGGTACGAAAGAGAATTACAACTGCGTGTCCGCGGGCCGATGGTGCAGAATGCCGATATGCTGGCGCGGGCGATGGCGGTTCCGCTCTGGAACGTTGATAAAGAGGTCACGAAGCAATTTGTTCAGGCAGTGATGCGAAATCGCGAGGTTGTCAGTGTCGTGGTCACTGATGAGTCTGGAAACACTTTTGTACGCAGTGATAAAGTACGCAAAACCAATGCCAGCGTGCTCACCGAAAAGCGCCCGATTCGTCTTGACGATAAGATCATTGGCGAGGTGAAATTGGAATTGACGACCGAATATGTCGATCGCGATTTGCTTGATGACCTCTATAAACTCGCGGTTGGTCTTGTCCTTCAAGTCATTTTATCTTTTATTCTTATCTGGTTTTTGTTTGACCGTCGCATTGTTCGTCCGATTCAATTACTGCAATCTGCAACTACCCGACTTGCTAGTGGCAAACTGGATGAACCACTTGTTTGGCAACGTCATGATGAAATCGGAAACCTCGCGCATGGACTCAACCAGATGCGTCTCAATCTTGGCGAACTTATTTCTCAGCGGGATCAACAAAATATTCTACTGCAGCAGGAACTTAAAGAACGCTTAAGGGTAGAGCAAGCACTACGTGATACCGAAGAAAAATTTATCGCTATTTTTCAGGCTTCTCCTGTTGCCATGAGCGTTTTACGCAAAACCAGTCAGTATCAGATCGTTGATGTCAATGATGCCTGGGTGCGGCAATTTGCATGGTCAGCAGAGGTGATACTGCGTAATCTCGATATTCAGGAAAATTTGTGGCGTAACGCTGACGATTTCGTTCAAATCTTGCGGCTGCTCGAAAGAGATGGGGAGTTACAATCATTTGAAGCCTGGCTCCGTTGTGGAACGACCGATAAGACCCTGCTGTGTCAGATATCCGGTCGTCTCATCAGTATCGGTGATGAACCATTACTGATTTTGGTGCAAGAAGATATTACTGAAAAGCGTCAGAACGAAAAAGACATTCTGAATATGAATCTGACACTCGAGCGACGCGTGTCAGAACGCACTCACGAACTGGAAGAGGCCAATAGCGAACTGACCGTGGTACTTGAAAATCTTCAGCGCGCTCAACAAGAATTATTACGGACAGAGAAAATGGCGGCACTGGGTTCATTGGTCGCTGGTGTTGCGCACGAACTCAATACTCCTATTGGCACCAGTGTGACCGTTGCCAGCACCTTACAGCAGCAAACAGATGAGATTTTGATTCAATTTGCGCAAGGTCTACGTAAATCGGCGTTAGAAGAATATTTTAAAAACGCCAAAATCGGCACCGATTTATTGTTACGTAATCTGAGTAAAGCATCTGAACTGGTGACCAGCTTTAAACAGGTGGCAGTTGACCGGACGAGCGCTAATCGGCGGATGTTTGCCCTCAATGAGATGATCAACGAACTCGTGACAACGCTTGGTCCCATGATACGCAAAACCAAGCACGAAGTGATTGCGCTGATCCCTGAAAAAATGATGATGGATAGTTATCCTGGTGCCATGGGGCAAGTGGCGACAAATCTAATTAACAATGCATTTATTCATGCATTTGATGCCGATAGCCGCGGCACCGTGACGATTACGGCGCGCTTTCTTGATGTCGATACGATTGTAATGAAAGTTGGTGATAACGGCAGGGGTATTCTTCCCGCGAATCTTAGCCGGATTTTTGACCCGTTTTTCACGACCCGCCTTGGACAGGGAGGTAGTGGTTTAGGCCTCAACATTGTGTATAACCTCGTAAAAGAAGTCCTTGGTGGCGATATTTCGGTCGACAGTGTTGTTGGTAAAGGGACGACATTTACCATCATCCTCCCCCGTTCCGCAAAAAAGGCAGAGAACAAGTCGCCTTTACTCAATACATGACAATTTAGTAATAATCTGGCTGGCGTCGATGTGTGCCCGTTCCTCCTCATGCTAGCTTTCTTTGTGCATGTTCTGATAAAGTTGCAGTATGAGTAAATTATCCTTAGATCGTATCCTGCAATCGCAGGGCTTTGGTTCACGCAAATATTGCCGTGAACTGGTATCCGACGGCGAGGTCAGCATTGCTGGCGAGGTCGTTGATGACTATAAACTATCAATTGAAACTGACGGATTAACCTTCCATATTTTTGAGGAAGACTGGGAATACCGCGAGCACGTTTATATTGTGCTTAATAAACCAGCAAATTTTGAATGCTCGCGTAAGCCGAGTCATCACCCAGGTGTGCTGACCTTGTTGCCTGAGCAATTCAGCTGGCGTGACGTGCAGCCAGTTGGACGACTTGATCATGACACCACAGGGATGTTACTGATGTCAGACGATGGCCCGTTTATTCACGCGCAATCGTCACCTAAGCGGCATATTCCTAAGGTCTATCAAGCAACCACAGCAGAACCGGTGAGCTCTGAGCTAGTCAACGCTTTGCTGACAGGGGTACAGTTACATGACGAGCCCGCACCCTTAGCAGCGCAATGGTGTCGTCAACTCGATACGAACCAGATAGAAATCGTGCTGGAACAGGGGAAATACCATCAGGTAAAGCGTATGCTGGCGGCAGCAGGAAATCATTGTGCGGCATTGCAACGCACAGCCATTGGCCAGTTGACGTTGGAATCGTTGGGTCTGAAAGAGGGCGAGTGGTCTTACCTCAGTGCTGAGCAAATAGCTTTGCTGGTGCCTTCCGAGATATGAAGTAGCGAAGTTTGCTGTAAATTACTGTGAAGGATTGCGGTACTTGTCATTCGTATCAACAAATGAGTTTCTGAAAAATCGTGACATGTGTTGACATGTTTTTTCAATAAAGTTGGAGAATGTTTGTATGCCAGTGATTGTCGTCGCAAATCCTAAGGGTGGCGTAGGTAAGAGTACCTTTGCCACTAACCTTGCCGGTTACTTCGCCGCACAGGGGCACAAGGTCATGCTTGGTGATATTGATGCCCAGCAGTCTTCCCGCACTTGGTTGTCACTGCGGCCAGCGAGCTTTTCGCCCATCTCTGCATGGGACATCGATGCCAGTGCCATTGCTAAACCACCAAAAGGAACGACCCATGTCGTGCTCGACACGCCCGCAGGTCTCAAAGGAAGTAAACTCGATGCCGTCTTAAAACTGGCGGATAAAGTGGTGATTCCATTACAGCCTTCTATCTTTGATATTTTAGCAACGGAAGAATTTTTAAAAAAACTGGCTAAGCGTGAGCAACACTGTGCAGTCGGGATTTTAGGTATGCGCGTCAACGCCCGTAGTCGCGCAGCAGATCAACTTACACATTACGTAGAGCAACTCGGCTTACCTGTACTTGGCTATGTGCGGGACACTCAGAATTACGTTCAACTGGCAGCGCACGGTGCCACGCTATGGGATGTTGCCCCCTCCAGGGTAGAAAAAGACTTATTACAGTGGGAAGAAATTCTCACCTGGATCAATAAGTAAACCATCTCAAGCGCTGGCGCTGGTATCTCAGATTGAATGAGCAAATGACTCAATATACTTGCGCCGGGTCAAATAAATAATCCCCCGCCTTCACGATATCTCCCTATAATGCCGACTCGCTCTGAAAGGGAGCGAATTTCTCTTTTGATATCAAAGACTTACGGTATGCATTTAACTATTTTTGAAACTCCGCTCATCAACACGCTGGCGCGTTGGTTATCCGTCTCTCTCTTACGTCTACTTGGTTGGCGGATTGAGGGTAACGCCCCTACCGAAGAAAAGTACGTACTGATTGCGGCGCCTCATACGAGTAACTGGGATTTTCCCTATACGTTAATGGTGTGTTTTGCTTTACGTTTGCGCGTGTACTGGATGGGGAAAGCGAGTTTATTTCCGCCTGTGTTTGGCGCCGTCATGCATTGGTTAGGCGGTATCGCTGTTGATCGTAGCCGCTCAGGTAATCTGGTTCAAAGTACCATCGACGCATTTCATGCTAACCAGCGACTGACAGTCATTGTCCCGCCTGAGGGGACGCGCGGCAAAGTGACGCATTGGAAAACCGGATTTTATTATATTGCTCTGGGTGCAGGCGTGCCGATTGCGCTGGGCTATTTGGATTTTTCGCGTAAGGCGGCAGGTATCGGCAAAATGTTTATGCCGACAGGTGATCTCGCTGCTGATATGGAAGAAATTAGACGTTTCTACAGCAGCGTTCATGGTAAAAATCCGCAGCAGTTTGATACCTCAACCATTCAGACTAAATAATCCATCGCTGGTTAATTCACTTGAGCCAATAAGAATGCCTTGCTTCTATCTATCATAGAGGCAAGGCATTTTTTTTGATCCAGATAACAGGATGCTTAACGAGTCGCATCTGTTATCGCGTTGTTGGTACTGGCAGTGTGGCTCTTGTTCTTGTCAAATGGGCGCATAAATACTGTGGAAAGAGGATACAAAATCAATTTTTGCGTCAGTAGTTCACAATATGGATGGGCTGCAACAACAACAATGATTGCGCTACACAAGAGCGATAATGATAAGCGTGCTGCTGGTTGCATATGCAGGATGCTCGCTAGAATACCTGTTGCTTGAAGTGCGATTAACGCCATGCCATGCCACAGAAAGACATACATCGACTGCTTGCCAATACGCGCCAGTCTCAGATCCTGACGACTCAGCACATACAGCATCGCGATTCCCACTACACTGGAGATGCCATATTGCAATAGTTGATAAAGCGTTCCTGTTAAATTGGCCATGCCAAGGCGGTGTAAAGAAAAACTGCCATAAAGCCATCGGTAATCAAATAACGGCGGTAAAAAAAATGTTACGCTGAGCGCCGCTGCGATAATGGCGACCGCAATGATGGTGAGCCGCCCATCTTTTTTAGGCGATGAGAACAACCTCGGCCCCATGACCGATCCTAACAAAAAATAGGGGAAAAAAATCAAGGTACGAGAGCTACTCAACAAATAGCCCGTATGCTCCGAATACGTCGTCAGCAAAGAGAGAGCCAGAGCCACGACGACTGGAAAACGCATTGTTACAAATAATGGCAACATGAGACGCCAGCAGAGCAGGCTCATCAGATACCACAACATCCAGTAAGGCGCGATCAACCCCGCATAGACACTGAGTTTTCCGATTAAAACATATTCTGTACATTCGTAGATGAGTTCAAATCCCACCAACGGAACGACGATATTTTTTATGAGTTGTCCGGCTTGTTTATTATCCAGTGTGACTTTAGAAAAAATACCAGATACGAGGGCAAACATCGGCATGTGGAATGCATAGATAAAAATCCAGATCGGGCGCAAGAATGCATCATTAGCGATGCGTAACTCGATAAAATGTCCGAAGACGACTAAAAATATGAGTACGCCTTTGATGTTATCTAAGGAGGAATTCCGGATGAGGGATGAGGCTGGAGGATGCATTGCAGAATACGGCTAGCGAATAAAAAAACAGCACATGATAAGCTAAAGCACGGTTCACATCGCATTCTGTTTGTAACGAAGTCAGTCGCGGACAAACTGATGACTGCAAATACGCCTTTCCCCCCTTACTAAGAGCAGTCGATGTCATGACTGATTCATAATCATCCTTCATTCTATGGTTGGTGAGGGGCGAGTGCTTCTCTTGTATTCTTGGTAATCTCGAGAAAATCAAGCGCATTGATGCGGGCATTGGTGGTTTCAACAAGCTGTCGAGGTTTTCTAAAATACTAAAGGGGAAATTTCGTTTTGTTGGGATGATTTTTGTATCAGTCCTGATGATATCGAGTGTTTCCATGGGGAAATTATTTTTGAGTTACAATGTTGGATTTGATTAATTGTTCAATTTGTATCTATGCCGAATGATCAAAACAAAAATGCGTTACTGAGCGCAAATTTAGATTTTGAGACAGTGAAGTTCACGCCAGTCAACTCTGCGCCTGTGGATTTTTTTGATCTTGAATCTGATTCTCACACCCGTTCTGACTTACTTGAAGCCTTTCTTCCATCGTCATCGCTTACCGGCGAAGAATCGGTAGTCGCCGAGGCAGAGTCTATTTCTGTATTGAAAGAGGCTGAGATACCTTTGGATGTGATTGCAGCACCTGTGACAGTGAGCTCGGCGGTCGTTGATCATTCTGGGATTGCTCCGAGGGAATCAAACAAGGTAAGCACAAGAAAAAACGGTCAAAAAACAGATAATTTTGCACTCTATGCTGCATTGGTCGCGTTGTGTGGATTTGTGATCGTCTTTGGGGTTATCTTTCATGTCGGTGGGATCCGTGATAATACTAATACGCCAAGTTATCTGACTTTGCCTGAGCAAGTGAGTAATTTTGAGGGGCAAGTTATCCGCATCAAGGTGACTGTGCAAGTGGATCGTAAGGACCGAGACTGGCTTTCAGATAACAAGATAAAGTTGATGGCATTGTTTCCCATCGTTCTCACCAGAATCAATCCTGACGATTTACATTCTGAAAAAGGGTTTGATGCCGTGCGCGAAAAACTACGCGCTGAGTTAAACCAAGAGATGAGAACAGATAAAATCCAATCGGTTCTGATGGATGAGTTACTCACGCAGACCCGTGAGTAATGGATATCAGTCTTTATGTGGAGATGTTCGCTGCCAGTCAGTTAGCTAGCGAAATGCAGTGAAAAATTTCAGCTAAAAATCTCATGGAAAAATATCACTGAGAAATTTCGATGAGAAATCTCACTGAGCAGACCATCAAAGTTCGCGCACGTAGCGAAGTAACTTATCTAGCGCATAAACGATCGTTTGTTCACGAACTGCACGACGATCTCCGCCAAAGACTCGTCGTTCGGTATGCGTGACGCCGCCGACAGTCCAACCAAAGCAAACGGTACCAACCGGTTTACCAGGCACAGCGCCAGTTGGGCCAGCAATCCCCGTGGTCGATAAAGAAACGTTGGCTTCAGAATGCGCAATCGCACTTTCCGCCATCGCGGCAGCAATTTCTTCACTGACTGCGCCGTGTTGCGCTATCAATGCCGCAGCAATATCAAGTAATTCTGTCTTGGAAGAGTTCGAATAGCTGACAAAGCCACAATCAAACCATTCTGACGATCCTGGGACTTCGGTAACTGCATAGGCAACACCGCCACCTGTGCAAGACTCCGCAACGGCGAGCAGAAGTTTTTTGGACTTGAGTACTTCACCGATCTGGGCTGCGAGTTCAGTTGCATTCTGCATGATGTATCTCCTGTCATTGTTGTTTGAAGGTCGAACTTACTTTACCACCATGTGTCTTGCATTTGAAGTCTTACACAAAATAATCTTATTCCTACACAGGCTTTCTGACAATCTCACAGATGTCGCCACAGAGAAAAAGTGAGCAAGGTAAAAAAAGCAGCGACGATGTCGTCAAACATGACTCCAAAACCACCCTTAAAACGCTGGTCAAAATAACGTATTGGCGGGGGTTTTACCATGTCAAAAAAACGAAAGACAAGAAAAGCCCAGCATTGAGTTGTGATGCTGCCTGGCATGAGCAAAAGGAGTACCAACCAGAAAGCAATAATCTCATCCCACACCATACTCCCATGATCGGGGGCGCCAAGGTTTTTGCCTGTAATATGGCAAGCCCAGACGCCCACAATGAAGCCAATACCGATAATCCAGCCCCAGTGAATTGGTGTAAAAAATTCCGGCCAGCGCTGAGTGAACACCGCAAACATTAACCATCCAAGTAAGGTGCCACTAGTGCCTGGCATCATCCGCGATAGACCGCTGCCAAACCCTTGCGCAAGAATATGTGCGGGATGGCTCAACATAAAACGGGCTGAGGGGGTACGAATGACCGGTATTGAATGAGGCGTAGGAGTCGTCATGGGGTGTTGAAATGGTCAAATGATTGGAGTGACAGGTTGACGTGGTTTCCTAAACCGTCGAGAAAACGTAAGCCTGGGTCGGTATCAATACGCCCCACGCGGGTAATTACCGTGTTCGCTGATGCCGCCGCAGCGATCACATCCGCCCGCCTGTCACTGGGCGCGGTGAAACAGAGTTCGTAATCGTCCCCACCAGCGAGGGTGAACTGTCTGCGTAACGCTATTGGAAATTGTTGGAGTACAGGACCCGCCGGCAGCTCATCGATAGCTAACGTAGCACCGACGTGCGACCGCTCCAGAATATGCCCCAGATCTCCTACTAAACCGTCAGAAATATCTAACGCTGCATGGGCAATGCCACGTAACGCCATTCCCAGCGCGACGCGCGGTGTCGGTAAATACATGCGTTTGGCTGCGCGTGCATGATCATCAGGACTCAATTCCAGTTCACGCCAGTAACCAGCCAGAGCCAGACGCGCATCGCCAAGTGTACCGGAAATCCAGATGTCATCGCCGACTTTGGCTGCATCTCTGCGTAATGCTGTCGCCAGCGGCTGTTCACCGAAAATAGTGATGCAGATATTCAAGGGACCTTTGGTGGTGTCGCCGCCGATTAATCGGCAATGATGCTGGTCTGCCAGCGAGAAAAGTCCCTGAGAGAACTTCTCTAACCATACCGGATCTGCTTCTGGAAGTGCGAATGCAAGGGTAAAACCAATCGGTTTAGCCCCCATGGCCGCCAGATCAGACAGGTTGACTGCAAGACACTTATGACCTAACGTGAGCGGATCAACATCAGGAAAAAAATGTCGACCAGAGACCAGCATGTCGCTAGAAACCGCCATCTGCATCCCTGGCGTCACATTCAGCAACGCGCAATCGTCACCGATGCCAAGCGCTAAATGTTCATCAGGAAGATTATGTTGCGCAAAGTAGCGCTTAATTAAGTCGAATTCGGAGAGCATGCAGGCATTGTACTCATGGCTGTCGTTGTGTCTAGACGCAGCTGCTGATTCAATCGAAAAAAGTGATGTCTGTTTCAAGTATCACGTAAAGCCGTTGTCATCGTGACGTGCTTAAATAGAGGGGATTGAGATTCTTGATGGTTGGTGAGCAATTGGCTTTACTGTGCTTGATGCATGGAGGTTATAGGTGACTGGCGTTCAAATTACTTGTTAATTTATTTTCATTTTGACAATCCTATGTATATTCTTATGCACTAAAAGCATAGAAACCGTACAAATACGTATAAAGTTAGAAGATTCACTCTGATAGAATCACAAACCAACGTCAGTTTTCTGTAAGCAAAATATATAAAAGGCCTATTACATGGATTCGTCAGCAGATCAAAAAGAGCAAATACGTCAACAATTGCGCCAGGCAGCACTCGAATATCACGAGTTCCCAATCCCGGGCAAGATTAGTGTCACACCGACAAAACAACTGACGAATCAACGTGATCTGGCACTAGCGTATTCTCCTGGTGTGGCTGCTCCTTGCGAAGAAATCGTTGCTGATCCTGCTGCTGCGTTTAAATACACAGCGCGCGGTAACTTGGTGGGCGTGATCACCAACGGTACCGCAGTATTGGGATTGGGCAACATTGGCCCACTGGCTTCCAAGCCTGTGATGGAAGGTAAGGGCGTCTTGTTTAAGAAGTTTGCCGGTATTGATGTGTTCGATATTGAGATTAACGAGCCGGATCCAGATAAGCTAGTCGATATCATCGCCTCGCTGGAGCCAACCTTCGGCGGCATTAATCTGGAAGACATTAAAGCGCCGGAATGTTTCTACATCGAGCGCAAATTGCGTGAGCGCATGCGTATTCCGGTCTTCCATGATGATCAGCATGGCACAGCGATTATCGTTGGTGCGGCGATCATGAATGGTCTGAAGGTTGTTGGTAAAGACATCAAAACAGCAAAAATGGTCGTTTCTGGTGCTGGCGCTGCTGCGTTGGCCTGCTTGGATCTGATCGTTGACCTTGGCTTCCCAATTGAAAACATTTTTGTGACAGATCTAGCTGGCGTGGTCTACAAAGGCCGGGCTGAATTGATGGATCCGGACAAAGAGCGTTTCGCACAAGAAACATCCGCACGGTCATTGCGTGAAGTGATTCCAGGTGCCGATATTTTCCTGGGCTTGTCTGCTGCGGGTGTTCTCAAGCAAGACATGGTTGCACAGATGGCGGATCGTCCTTTGATTCTGGCATTAGCAAACCCGACACCAGAAATTCTGCCAGAAGAAGTGAAAGCAGTTCGTGATGATGCGGTCATGGCGACAGGACGTTCTGATTTCCCGAACCAGGTCAATAACGTGTTGTGCTTCCCATACATTTTCCGTGGCGCGCTCGATTGTGGTGCAACAACCATTACACGTGAGATGGAAATCGCCGTTGTTCATGCGATTGCTGAATTGGCACAAGCAGAACAATCCGACGTTGTTGCTTCGGCCTATGGCATCAGCAACCTGTCCTTTGGTCCTGAATACCTGATTCCAAAACCATTTGATCCACGTCTGATGATCAAAATCGCACCAGCTGTTGCAAAAGCGGCTGAAGAGTGCGGTGTTGCAGCGCGTCCGATCAAAGACATGCAAGCCTATGTAGAAAAACTGCAGCAGTTTGTGTACCACAGTGGCACATTCATGAAGCCATTGTTTCAGATTGCTAAAAAAGCACCAATGGAGCGTAAGCGTATTGTCTTTGCTGAAGGTGAAGAAGAACGTGTATTGCGTGCGGTACAAGTTATCGTTGACGAAAAATTAGCAGCACCAATTCTGGTTGGTCGTCCACACATTCTGGAACAACGCGTCGAAAAATTTGGTCTGCGTATTCGTCCAGGCGTTGACTTTCAGGTCATTAATCCTGAATTCGATCCACGCTATCGTGAATACTGGCAAGCCTATTACGAGATGACATGCCGTAAAGGCGTCACCGAGCAATACGCTAAGCTGGAAATGCGTCGTCGCCATTCACTGATTGGCGCGATGATGATTCATAAAGGTGATGCAGACGGTATGATTTGCGGTACGTTCGGTACAACCGGCTTGCATCTGAATTACATTAATCAGGTGCTGGGTAAACGCGAAGGCGTTAATGTCTACGCCGCGATGAACGGCTTAGTATTGCCTGATCGCCAGTTGGTATTGGTCGATACACACGTCAATGAAAACCCAACAGCAGAACAGATCGCTGAGATCACGATTCTGGCTGCAGAAGAAATGCGTCGTTTTGGTTTGTTGCCAAAAGCTGCGCTGCTGTCTCACTCCAACTTTGGTTCGAGCAACAGCGAATCCGCACAAAAAATGCGTGCTGCTTTAGCGATCATCCAGCGCGACGCGCCAGATTTGGAAGTCGACGGTGAAATGCACGGCGATACCGCCCTGGATTCCGCTTACCGTAAAAAAATGATGCCAAATTCCAATCTGAAAGGCGATGCGAATTTGTTGGTGATGCCAAATATCGATTCGGCGAATATTGCGTATAACTTGCTCAAGACTACTGCTGGTAATAATGTGGCAATTGGACCGATCTTGCTGGGTTGCGCAAAACCAGTTCATATACTGACGCCATCAGCAACAGTTCGTCGTATCGTTAATATGACAGCATTGTGCGTTGTTGATGTGGTAGCGCAGCGTTAAGCTGAATCAGTAATAAAAAAGCCGGAGTTGCTGATGCACTCCGGCTTTTCCTTTTTGAAAACGCTTCTTTTTTACTTCGCGCGGCGGAAGGTTAGGTTAATACGTTGTGCGCCGATGACCGGATGTGGCTGATCTTTGATCGTCTGAATGCCGTGAAATAACAATCGGGCAGGTCCGCCCCATACTAATACGTCACCATGTTGTAAGTCGATGCGACTGAGTTTGTCGCTGCGTTGTAGTCCGCCAAAGACAAATGTCGCCGACATTCCCAATGAGACCGAAACGATTGGTTGGGAAAAATCAGTTTCGTCTTTGTCCTGATGGAGAGACATCTTAATGCCAGGTAAGTAACGATTGATCAGACAGCTATCTGGTTCAAAATCGTTATAACCACTTAGCGCTGCCGCTGAGGTCGCGAGTCGTTGAAATTCTTCTGGCATTGCTGGCCATGCTTGTTCTTTGATCGGATCAAGATCGGTGTAGCGATAACCACGCGCATCTGAAATCCAACCATATTGTCCGCAGCTGGTATTGTGCACGCCGATAGTGCGTCCACCTGGAGTCAGCATTTGACGCAGAGGCGATGCTTCCTTAATTTTTTCTAATTCAGCTAAAAGGGGGGCTTCTTTACTTAATGCATAACGATGTAAAAGTACTGCGCCCGGGAACAGGGTTTCGGTTCTGGGCACATGGGGCTCGTCGTCAAAAAGTGAGTAATTTGTTGAAGTAGGTGTCATATCGTCAGAATCAGAATTGCCTCATTCGCATAGTAGTGGAAGCTGGGAAATGCCGCTGGAAGGGGCGAGATTCTGTAGCGCGGGAATTCCCTCTTGTGATCATGCAATATAAATCATTTTCAAATTTC
>Ga0209913_1000204_pt1 | contig 60307 bp, 50 predicted proteins | sample PersoiDNA2013203_FD_185805 | JGI IMG/M metagenome (GOLD analysis project Ga0209913, IMG submission 185805) | Permafrost soil microbial communities from the Arctic, to analyse light accelerated degradation of dissolved organic matter (DOM) -... | ecosystem: Environmental > Terrestrial > Soil >...
GCGGTCTCGGAGGGCTTGGTGTGGGTGATGTGGATCGGGAAACTGGGCTGGCGGCCCAGGTGACGCAGTTGTTCGATCAGGCTGGTGGGTGACAGGTGGCGGCTGCGCACGGCCAGTTCATGTTCGGCTTCGCCGAAGGCGGTCTCGATCACCAGGGCCTTGACCGGCAATTGCTGCAGGCGCGTCCAGAATGCGGGGTGGCCACAGGTGTCGCCGCTGAACACCCAGGCACCTTGACCGCCATCGACGGAAAACCCGACGGCAGGTACGGCGTGATCGGCGGGTAGTACCTCGACTTGGCAGGGGGCGCAGCTCACGACATCACCGCACTCAAAAGGATGCAGGGTCACGAAAGGCTGCGCCGGGTTCGGAAGGCGGGTGAAATCAGGCCAGATGACGTCGTTGAACACGTGTCGACGCAAGGCATCCAGGGTTTGCGGCAGGGCGCGCACACGCAAAGGGCTGTGGCGCCACTTGGCCACGGCGTCCAGCATCAGGGGCAGGGCGGCGATGTGGTCAAGGTGGGAATGGGTCAGGAACACATCGTCAACGCGGGCCATTTCTTCCAGGGTGAGTTGACCCACACCGGTTCCAGCATCGATCAGCACCGAGTCACCGACGAGAAACGAGGTGGTGTGGCAACCTCTGGCAATGGCGCCCGAGCAGCCCAGAACCCTGATTTTCATGAACAAACATCCCTATTTGATGTCGAAGACTGTCACGCCATCCCAATCGTCAGGAGGGGGTGTCTGCTGGTACTGCAAAAGGCGTTCGCCGTATATTTGACACAACGTAACCAACGACTTCATTTTCCGCAAATCTTCGAGCATCTGGCTACAGGCCAACCAGTTTTTTGCACGGTAGTTCGCCAAAAATTGCGCCCAATGGGCCAACTCATCACGAAGACTGTCTTCTGACTCGCCCTGGGTAGGCACAGGGTGGGGCGTGTGGATCTGGACAGGCTCACCCTTGCCTTTGACACGAACACAATCCAGCGCCTGCCACAGGGCTGCGTTGGGGGCTTGCCGGCGGGTGTTCTCCCCCGCGATCACCGACACGCCATAGAGCCGTGACAGGCCCTCGAGGCGAGAAGCCAGGTTGACCGCATCGCCAATCACGGTGTAGCTGCGACGCAGGTCGGAGCCCATGTCGCCCACCCGCATCAGCCCGGTGTTGAGGCCGATGCCAATGCTCACGCTGGGCAAGCCCTGGGCCTGGCGCTCCTGGTTGAAGCGCGCCACTTCGGCCACCATGTCCTGCGCTGCCTGCACCGCCAAGGTGGCATGGTCGGGCAGGGCCACAGGCGCGCCCCAGAACGCCATGACGCAATCACCGATGTACTTGTCGATGGTGCCCTGGTGGCGGCGAATGCAGACGGTGAGGCGGCTGAACAACTGATTGAGCAAGGCCTGTACCGCCTCAGGCTCCAGCCCTTCGGACAGTTGGGTGAAACCCCGCATGTCGCAGAACATGACGGTGAGCTCGCGGCTGGCCGCCCGCATGCTGTATTGGTCCGGCGCCTGCAACATCTGATCGACCAGCTCCGGGGGCACATAGGTGCCGAAGACATTGGCCAGGCGACGCTTGGCCCGGCTTTCCACCAGGTAGCCGTAACTCATGTTGACGCCGAAGGCCAGCAGAATCATCAACAAGGCGCTGGCCAGGGGCAACACCAGGCCGTGCGCGCTGTACAGGGCGAAATTGAGGCTGCTGACCAGCAGCAGACTGGCCAGGCTGGTCCACATGGCGGCAACCGCGCTGAGCCCGGGCAGCAGCCAGGCCAGCGCCAGGCCCACGGTGACGAGCACCAGCACCTCGTAGCCTGCGGCGTAATCGGGGCGCACCAGCAGATGGCGGTCCAGCAAACCGCTGATCAGGTTGGCGTGAGACTCTACCCCGGGGTAGATCTGGCCCACCGGCGTGGCCCTCAAGTCCAGCAGGCCTGGCGAGGTCGAGCCCACCAGCACGATGCGGCCCTGGAGATCCTCCCGCGAGGCCTTGGCCTGCAGCACATCGATCGCCGAGACATAGCGGTAGGATCCGCCGCCGGGGCCGCCCCGCCCGCGAAAAGGCACCAGCGCCGTGCCAGCGGGGTCCAAAGGCACGCGCTCTGGACCTGTCGCGCCCTGCAATTGCAGGGCCTCCAACACCGGACTCGATGAACCCGCCCCCGGTGATTGCGCCCACACCGGGCCGCCCACCTGCAGGTCACGGGCCACGCGGTAAAGGGCCAAGGCCAGGGATTCGTAGTACTGCCCATCGTGCCGCGAGAGCAGTGGCAGGGAGCGGACCACCCCATCTTCGTCGGTGACCGAATTGAAAAAGCCGGCCCGTGGTGCTGCCCTGGCCAACTCGGGCAGGCTGGCGCCATAGCCGTCCCAGTCCAGGACCTGCAGCCCCTGGGCCGGAACCTGAACTGCGCTGAGAACAGGCGCAGGCAATTCGCCTTTGCGGCGCCCGTCGCGGTCACTTGAGAAGTAGTAGCCCAGCACCACAGGGCGCCCCTGCAGGGCCTGGGCGAAGCGCCGGTCAAAGTTCAAGCTGGGGGTGAGGTGATCCAGTTGCTGCCGGAAGGCCGGGTTGTCGCGCAGCGGACCACTCGCCAGCGCCTGAAGAGAAGCCAATCCGGAACTGGTGTCAGACTCGGAGAACAGCACGTCAAAACCCAGCGCCGCCACCCCGTAGTGCTGAAACAGGCGGTCGGCCAGCAAGGCCAGTTGATCGCGCCCCCAGGGCCAGTGCCCCAATTGGGCGAGGCTTTTCTCATCGATGTCGACGATCGCCACCCGCTCGTCAAGATTGGCAGGCATGGTCAGCCGCAGACGAACGTCGTAGATCTGATCGTCCAGCCGACTCACAAAGGTCAGGGGCAGCACCCCGAAGACATGCGCGAGCAGCAGGCCCGCCGGCACAAGGGTGACGCCGCGGCGCCAGACATGGCGAAGACGCAGGCGGAACAACGTTGCCACCACGGCAGGCCAGACCCCGCAGGCCGCCCTGAAAACGTTCAAACCTGGAAGAACTGCATCTGGGTGCCCGCCAGCTCCAGCACATCGCCACTTTTCAGGGTGACGGGCTCGGCGCTGACAGGGTTCCCGTTGAGGGTCGGGAACGTGCCGCCTTCCACGTGGGCCAGCACAAAGCCATGCGGGCGGCGGGTGATGGCCGCCACCGCCACACCCGGTTTGCCGATGGTGGTGACCACCTTGGTCAGGCTGACTTCACGGCCGGCCGCAGAACCCGAAAGCACCTTGATCGAACCCGCCAGCGATTCCCCTGCGCTCATGGGCGTCGACTGGTAGGTGCCCATGGCCGCAGGCACCGTGGAGAGCGAGTCGGACAGCGAGACTGGCGGCTTCACCACCATGGTCTTGTCGTACTCGCTGGATTCCAGCTCGGCAATGAAGCGGATCTTGTACTTGCCAACCTCAATGGTGTCACCGCTCTGCAACAGCTGCTTCTTGACGGCCTTGCCGTTGACGTACGTGCCGTTGGTGCTGTTGAGGTCTTCCAACGTGACCGCCTGGCCCGCCATCTGCAGCACGGCATGCTCACCGCTGACCGCGAGATTGTCGATGACGATGTCGTTGTAAGGCCTCCGGCCCAGGGTGGTGCGCTCCTTGGTCAGCTGCACTTCCTTGATGACGACCCCATCGATCGATACGATCATCTTGGGCATGTTCGGTACTCCTGAAAACCTGGCTTGTTATGGATCGGTGGTATTCGCACAATCGACGCGACGACGAATTGACGAATCGGCAGGGCTAGCCGCCCCAAAGGCGTGACAGAAGCCTTTTCTTGGACGACGGCTCCCCCGCTCGGACCAGCAATACGCTGATATTATCGCGCCCCCCATGGTGATTGGCGATCTTGATCATGCGCGTTGCTTTCTGGGTCAATGCCTCGTGGGCGCCCAGCAACTCGGCGATTTCAGCGGCGCCGATCATGTCCGACAGGCCGTCCGAGCACAGCATGTAGATATCGCCGTTCTCCACCCGGCATTCGCTCACCTCCAGGATGGCCGCATCCTCCACCCCCATGGCCCGGGTGACCAGGTTGCGATTGATGGACACCGCAGCCTGCTCGGGCGTGATCAAGCCGGCATCGACCTGCTCCTGCAACAGGGAGTGGTCCTTGGTGAGCTGCGCCAGTTCGCCATCGCGCAGGCGATAGCAGCGCGAGTCGCCAATGTGGCCCAGCATCAGTCGTGCATCCTGGAACACCCCCATGACCAGCGTCGTGCCCATGCCCGAGTACTGCGGGTTGCTGTGGGCCGCATTGAAGATGGCCCGGTTGGCGTTGTCCACGCAGATCTCCATCGCGCGCTGGATCTCCTTGGCGTTGGCATGGCGCCCGGCCTGGGACAGCCAGCGCGACAGTTCGGTGCGGATGAAGGTCGTGGCCATGCCGCTGGCCACCTCACCGGCGTTGTAGCCCCCCATGCCGTCAGCCAGCACAGCCAGGCAGGTCGACTCGTCGAACGTGACGGAATCCTCGTTGTTGGCACGGGCCAGCCCAGGATCCGTGAAGGCGCAAAACTCGTATTTCATGGCTCAAATAACCAGGCCCCTCTCTGGAACCCGGGACAACCGCGGCAGCTCCGCCAGCCTCTCGCAACCCATGCCAGGGCATGGGCCGCCCCCCTCGACAGCGGATGCACGAAGCGCGGAGCCCTCTGCAGGGCCCCCAGACTTCATCCTTGAACCACTGGATCGATCAAGCACCGGTACTCGGCGACCGCCTTCGCAGCAAACCCGGCCCCAAGGTACCGAGGCTGACACAAAGACGGCTTCATGACCGCGTCAAGACAGATCAAGGAGCACGGTGAATTGTTGACTTATTTACACAAACAAAACTGAACGACACACTATCAGAGCCCCTACGGCGGGGCAAGCCAGCCGCTGCAGAAAAAGCAAAGGGGCCAGCGCGCGGGCGCTGGCCCCTTTGTCAGATCGCAGCCCGGCGCCGGGCCGGGCCAGGATGGCCGGACTGTCAGTCGGCCTTGTGGGACGCTGCGGCGCGGGCCTGCAGCACCTTGCCCACCAGCACCACCAGCACGGCACCGGCCGTGGCGGCTGCGTAATGCAGCCAAGGATTGGCGTGTGCAAAGTCAGCCAGGAAGACATCGCTGGCGATCGTTTCACCGCCAACCCAGCCGATCAGCGCGGCACCCAGCACCACGATGATCGGGAAACGCTCCATCAGCTTGATCATCAGCGTGCTGCCAAAGATCACCAGGGGAATGCTGATGCCCAGGCCCAGGATCAGCAGCAGATCGCTGCCCTTGGCAGCAGCGGCCACGGCGATCACGTTGTCCAGGCTCATCACCAGGTCGGCGATCAGGATGGTGCGCACGGCGGCCATCATGTTGCCAGAGGTCTTGGTTTCGCCTTCGTCCTCTTCCTCTTCGCTCAGCAGTTGGACACCGATCCACAGCAGCAGCAAACCACCGATCACCTGCAGGAATGGCAGCCCCAGCAGTTTGGCCGCCACAAAGGTCAGCACGATGCGCAACACCACAGCAGCGCCTGAGCCGAACAGAATGGCCTTGCGTTGCAGTTCGGGGGGCAGCGAGCGGGCCGCCAAAGCGATCACCACCGCGTTGTCACCTGACAAGATGATGTTGATCCAGACAATCTTGATCAGACCGATCCAGAAGTCCGGGCTTTGCAGCAGTTCCATGCAGTTTCTCCTGTGTTTTGAATGCAAGAAGCGCCCGAAACCTGCGTTTCGAGCGCTTCTGTTGAGTGGGAGGCCGCAGTTTAACGGCCCCTCGCACGACGGCCGTCCGTAATATTGCTTACGGCAACCGGTGGCTTACTTGAGCTGAGCTTTCAGCAGCTTGCCCAGTTCGGACGGGTTGCGCGTCACGACGAAGCCACACTCTTCCATGATGGCGAGCTTGGCATCGGCGGTGTCGGCACCACCCGAGATCAGGGCACCGGCGTGGCCCATGCGCTTGCCGGGAGGGGCGGTCACGCCGGCGATGAAGCCGACCACCGGCTTCTTCATGTTTTCCTTGCACCAGCGAGCAGCGTCGGCTTCATCTGGGCCGCCGATTTCACCGATCATGATCACGGCGTCGGTGTCCGGATCGTCGTTGAACGCCTTCATCACGTCGATGTGCTTCAGGCCGTTGATGGGGTCGCCACCAATGCCCACGGCGCTCGACTGGCCCAGGCCGACTTCGGTCAGCATGGCCACGGCTTCATAGGTCAGGGTGCCCGAACGCGAGACCACGCCGATGCGGCCCTTGCGGTGGATGTGACCCGGCATGATGCCGATCTTGATTTCGTCGGGGGTGATCAGGCCAGGGCAGTTGGGGCCCAGCAGCAGGGTGCGCTTGCCACCGGCGGCTTCCTTGGCCTTCATCTTGTTGCGCACTTCCAGCATGTCGCGGACGGGGATGCCTTCGGTGATGCAGATGGCCAGGTCCAGGTCGGCTTCAACAGCTTCCCAGATGGCAGCCGCTGCGCCTGCGGGCGGCACGTAGATCACCGACACGGTGGCGCCGGTTTCGGAAGCGGCTTCCTTGACGGAGGCGTAGATGGGGATGTTGAAGATCGACTCGCCGGCCTTCTTCGGGTTCACGCCGGCCACGAAGGCGTTCTTGCCGTTCGCGTATTCCTGGCACTTTTCGGTGTGGAACTGGCCAGTCTTGCCCGTGATGCCCTGGGTGATGACCTTGGTGTCTTTGTTGATGTAGATCGACATGTGTGTTCTCCGGGCTTACTTGACGGCAGCCACGATCTTGGTCGCAGCTTCGGCCATGGTGTCGGCGGCAATGATCGGCAGGCCGGATTCGGCCAGCAGCTTTTTGCCCAGCTCTTCGTTGGTGCCCTTCATGCGCACCACCAGCGGCACGGACAGGTTCACGGCCTTGCAAGCAGTGATCACGCCGTTGGCGATGGTGTCGCACTTCATGATGCCGCCGAAGATGTTGACCAGAATGCCCTTGACCTTTTCGTTCTTGAGCATGATCTTGAAGGCTTCGGTCACCTTCTCGGCCGTGGCGCCACCGCCGACGTCCAGGAAGTTGGCCGGCTCGCCGCCGAACAACTTGATGGTGTCCATGGTGGCCATGGCCAGACCGGCACCGTTCACCAGGCAACCGATGTTGCCGTCGAGCGAGATGTAGGCCAGATCGAACTTGGAAGCCTCGACTTCAGCCGGATCTTCTTCGTCCAGATCGCGGTAGGCCACGATTTCAGGGTGACGGAACAGGGCGTTGGCGTCGAAGTTGAACTTGGCGTCCAGAGCGATCAGGTTGTTCTTGCTGTCGCGGTTCAGCGGGTTGATTTCAACCAGCGAAGCATCGGTGTCCATGTAGCACTTGAACAGCTTCTGGAAGATGTCCACGGCCTGGGCGGTCGACTCGGCGGGCAGGCCGATGCCGTTGGCGATGCGGGTGGCCTGCTCGGCGCTCAGGCCGGTCAGCGGGTCGATGAATTCGGTGATGATCTTCTCGGGGGTGGAGTGAGCCACTTCCTCGATGTCCATGCCGCCTTCGCTGGAGGCAATGAAGGCCAGCTTCTGCGTGGCGCGATCGGTCACGATCGAGACGTAGTATTCCTTCTGGATGTCGGCGCCGTCTTCGATGTACAGACGACGGACCTTCTGGCCTTCGGGGCCGGTCTGGTGGGTCTTGAGCTGCATGCCCAGGATCTCGCCAGCCAGGCGCTTCACGTCATCGATGGACTTGGCCACCTTGACGCCGCCGCCCTTGCCGCGGCCGCCCGCGTGGATCTGGGCCTTGACAACCCAAACCGGGCCGCCCAGTTTCTGGGCAGCTTCCACCGCCTCTTGAACCGTGAATGCAGGGATGCCACGGGGGACGGGCACACCAAACTGACGCAAGATTTCCTTGCCTTGGTACTCGTGAATCTTCATGAGGTCTCTCTCAGGAATGGATGATTTTCACCCGGCGACCTCGCAAAAGCCGGCGTCGGGCAGTGGACACAGCAACTTCGAAATGTATCATGCTGCCCTGCACAAACCTTGTGCGTAACTTACGTGGTTACCACAACACTGAGTCAGGAAGACATCATGGCCTTGGTTTTTATTGATGGCGAAGCGGGCACCACCGGCCTGCAAATCAGGGAGCGGCTGCAACACATGCCCGCCATTGAACTGGTGAGCATTGCGCCTGAGCGGCGCAAAGACCCGGCCGCCAAACGCGAGCTGCTGGCCGGTGTGGATCTGGTCATCCTGTGCCTGCACGACGATGCCGCCCGCGAGACCGTCGCCCTGGTCGACGAGCTCGAGCGCAGCACCGGCCGCCCCGGCCCCAAGATCATCGATGCCTCGACCGCCCACCGCGTGAGCCCGGGCTGGGTCTACGGCTTTCCCGAGCTGGCCCCGGGCCAGAAAGAAGCCGTGCGCCAGGCCCGCCGGGTGGCCAACCCGGGCTGCTACGCCACCGGCGCCATCGCCTTGCTGCGCCCCCTGATCGATGCGGGCCTGCTGCCCAAGGACCACCCGGTGGCCCTGCCCTCGGTGAGCGGCTACTCGGGCGGCGGGCGCACCATGATCGAAGCCTACGAGAAGGGCGAAGCCCCCTTGTACGAGGCCTATGCGCTGAGCCTCCAGCACAAGCACATCCCCGAGATCATGGCCTGCACCGGCCTGACACGTCGCCCCTTGTTCGTGCCTGCCGTGGGCAACTTCCGCCAGGGCATGCTGGTGCAATTGCCCCTGCACCTGGACACCCTGCCGGGCGCCCCCAAGGCAGCCGACCTGCATGACGCCCTCGCCCGCCACTACGCGGCCAGTGCAGCCGACGGCGGCTGGGTCAGCGTGCTGCCCGCCACCGACGACGGCAAGCTCGATGCCCTGGCCCTGAACGACACCAACAAGCTGGAGCTGCGCGTGTTCGGCAACGATGCGTTCCACCACGCGGTGCTGATCGCCCGTCTGGACAACCTGGGCAAGGGCGCCAGCGGTGCCGCCGTGCAGAACCTGCAGCTGATGCTGGGTCTCTGAGGCCAACGCGCTGCCATGAAAAAAAGCCCCGAGGGGCTTTTTTTCATGGGGTGATCCTGCCAGCGGCAGCGATCAATCCAGGTCGGTCTCGTCGCTGCACGTCGCCCCGTCCTCCTCGACGCCCCGGCCCGACAGCACCTGGCGCACCACCTCGGACGAAAACCCCCGCGCCATCAGAAAACGGGTTTGCCGGGCCCGTTCGGAGGCCTCGGTCGGCACGCTGTCAAAGCGCTTGCCCCACACGCCCCTGGCCCGCGCCAGCTCGGTGTCGCGCAGCCCGGCCAGCGCCTGCTGCACCGCCTCGCCCTGCAGGCCCTTGGCCTGCAACTCCTGGCGCAGACGCCCCGCCCCCAGGCGCGAAGCCCGGCGGTACAGCAGCGACTCGATCACGCGCTGCTCGTCGATGAAGCCACGGGCCTGCAGCTCGTCCAGCGCCTGGGCCAGTTCGCCGGGCACCTCTTCGTGGGGTGCCAGCTTGCGCTCCAGCTCGGCGCGCGAATGCTCGCGCATGGCCAGATAGCGCAGGGCCCGCCCCTTGAGCGAGATCTTTTCAAACGACATTGGCGCTCAGCCCGCCCCGGGCCCCACCCGACGGCGGGCCCCAGGGCCGAGCCTGTTCACTCGGCGTCGGCGGCGGCAGCCGGGCTGGTCAGTGCCGGGGGCAGCAGGGCGATGCCCAGGCTCTCACGCACCTTGTTCTCGATCTCGCGGGCCAGGTCGGGGTTCTCGCGCAGGAACTCACGGGCGTTGTCGCGGCCCTGGCCGATCTTTTCGCCGTTGTAGGCGTACCAGGCGCCCGACTTCTCGATGATCTTGGCGGTCACACCCATGTCGATGATCTCACCATGGCGGCTGATGCCCTCGCCGAACAGGATGTCGAACTCGGCCGTCTTGAACGGGGGCGAGACCTTGTTCTTCACCACCTTCACCTTGGTCTCGTTGCCGATCGACTCTTCACCCTTCTTGATGGTGCCGGTGCGACGGATGTCCAGGCGCACCGAGGCGTAGAACTTCAGCGCATTGCCGCCGGTGGTGGTTTCGGGCGAGCCGAACATCACGCCGATCTTCATGCGGATCTGGTTGATGAAGATGACCATGCAATTGGTCTTCTTGATGGTCGAGGTCAGCTTGCGCAACGCCTGGCTCATCAGACGGGCCTGCAGGCCGGGCAGGGAGTCGCCCATTTCGCCTTCGATTTCGGCCTTGGGGGTGAGCGCGGCCACCGAGTCGACCACGATCAGGTCCACCGCGCCGGAGCGGACCAGGCTGTCCACGATCTCCAGGGCCTGCTCGCCGGTGTCGGGCTGGCTGATCAGCAGCTCCTGCAGGTTCACACCCAGCTTCTGGGCGTACTGGATGTCCAGGGCGTGCTCGGCGTCGACGAAGGCGCAGGTGCCGCCTTGCTTTTGCATCTCGGCCACCACCTGCAGGGTCAGCGTGGTCTTGCCCGAGGATTCCGGGCCGTAGATCTCGACCACCCGGCCGCGCGGCAGGCCCCCCACGCCCAGGGCCACGTCCAGGCCCAGCGAGCCGGTGGAGATCACCTGGATGTCTTCGATCGCCTCGCCCTCGCCCAGGCGCATGATCGTGCCTTTGCCGAACTGCTTTTCGATCTGCGCCAGCGCGGCCTGCAAGGCCTTGGCTTTTTCGGAATTGGCGGCGTTGCCTTTGACGGGTGCGTCCATGGAGAGCTCCTGAAGAGGGTGGAATGATCGGTCGGGTCAGTCACTGTGATTGATCACAGGCTGGATGCTTGAACAGCAGTTTAAACAAGGTCTTCCAAAAGTTTTCATGTTTTTTAGTCAGTTTGCCTGACCATTAAAATCCCGCCATGCTCGCCCCACCACCCGCTGCCGACGCCTGGCGCCTGACCCACCTGGGCCGGCTGATGGGCCACGCCTTGCGCCGCTTCGATGAACGCGTGCTGACCCTGATGGCGCACGACCTGGATGTGCCCCTGGCCCTGTCCAACCTGGCGGCCCGTGGCCAGGTGAGTGCGGCCCACATCCACATCACACGCCACCTGGGCCTGGACGGCTCGCGCCTGACCGACCTGGCTGCCAGCGCCGGCATGAGCAAGCAGGCCATGGGCGACCTGGTGGGCCAGTGCGAAGCCTGGGGCCTGGTGCGGCGCGAAGCCGACCCGCAGGACGCGCGGGCGCGGCGCATCTGCTTCACCGACACCGGGCTGGCCTGGCTGCAGGCCTTCCGGCGCGCCGTGACCCAGGCCGAGGCCGAGTTCCGTGCCGCCGTCGGCGACGAGGTGGCCACCGTGGTGGCCCTGGGGCTGGAGGCCTACGCCGGCAGTTGAGGGGGGTTTGTCTGAAGACATTGCCGCCGCTCATCCGGCCTAGAATTTGGGCTGAACGGCCATGCCGAGCCGAACGCCGCCCGCACCCCAGGAGACCCCATGAGAATTCTGATTGCCGAAGACGACCAGGTGCTGGCCGATGGCCTGCTGCGCACGCTGCGCGCTTCGGGTGCCGCCGTGGACCACGTGGCCAGCGGCGCCGAGGCCGATGCGGCACTGATGACCAACAACGAGTTCGATCTGCTGATCCTCGACCTGGGCCTGCCCCGCATGCACGGGCTGGAGGTGCTCAAGCGCCTGCGCAGCCGCGGCTCGGCCCTGCCGGTGCTGATCCTGACTGCGGCCGACAGCGTCGAAGAGCGCGTCAAAGGCCTGGACTACGGTGCCGACGACTACATGGCCAAGCCCTTCTCGCTGCAAGAGCTTGAAGCCCGTGTGCGCGCCCTGACGCGGCGCGGCATGGGTGGCACCAGCAGCACCATCAAACATGGCCCACTGATCTACGACCAGGCCGGGCGCGTGGCCACCATCGACGGCAAGATGGTCGAGCTGTCGGCCCGCGAGCTGGGCCTGCTCGAGGTGTTGCTGCAACGCGCCGGTCGCCTGGTCAGCAAGGACCAGCTGGTGGAACGCCTGTGCGAATGGGGCGAAGAGGTGAGCAACAACGCCATCGAGGTCTACATCCACCGCCTGCGCAAGAAGATCGAGCGCGGCCCGATCCGCATCGCCACGGTGCGCGGCCTGGGCTATTGCCTTGAAAAAATCCCCGGCTAGGCCCACCCTTGAAAATCTTCCAGCGTGAGCAGCGGTCGCTGTTTGGCGAGATCCTTGACTGGATGCTCACGCCCCTGCTGCTGCTGTGGCCGGTCAGCCTGGCCCTGACCTGGCTGGTGGCGCAAGGCATCGCCAACAAGCCCTTCGACCGGGCGCTGGACTACAACGTGCAGACGCTGGCCCAGCTGATCACGGTGCACAACAACCGCGCCAGCTTCAACCTGCCCCTGCCCGCCAGCGAGCTGCTGCGCGCGGACGACTCCGACATGGTGTACTACCAGGTGATGGGCACGCGCGGCGAGTTCCTGTCGGGCGAGGCCGCGCTGCCGCTGCCCGCCGAAGAAGACAAGCAGGTGATCGGCGTGGTGCGCCTGCGCGACGACGAGCTCAAGGGCCTGGAAGTGCGTGTGGCCTACATCTGGGTGCGCCTGCCGATCGAGAACGCCGAGCCGGCCCTGGTGCAGGTGGCCGAGACCCGCGAGAAGCGTTCGGTGCTGGCCACCGAGATCATCAAGGGCGTGATGCTGCCGCAGTTCGTCATCCTGCCGCTGGCGGTGCTGCTGGTGTGGCTGGCCCTGGCCCGCGGCATCAAGCCGCTGTCGCAGCTGGAGGAACGCATCCGCGCCCGCGACCCCGACGACCTCAGCCCGCTCGATGACAAGGCGGTGCCGGTCGAAGTGGCACCGTTGGTGTCATCCGTGAACGATCTGCTGACCCGGCTCAACGACTCGATCGCCACGCAAAAGCGCTTTCTGGCCGACGCCGCGCACCAGCTCAAGACCCCGCTGGCGGGCCTGCGCATGCAGGCCGACCTGGCCCAGCGCGAAGGCACCAGCACCGACGAGCTCAAGCAGTCGCTCAAGCAGATTGGGCGCTCCAGCATCCGCGCCACCCACACCGTCAACCAGCTGCTGTCGCTGGCCCGGGCCGAAAACAGCGGCGCCGCCCTGACGCGCCAGCCCTGCGACCTGGCCCGGCTGACCATGGAGGTGGTGCGCGACTCGGTGCCCCGCGCCATGGAAAAACGCATCGACCTGGGCTACGACGGCGCCGACCCCGGCGCCGCCGGCGTGCAACTGATGGGCAACCCCACCCTGCTCAAGGAACTGGTGCGCAATCTGGTGGACAACGCCATCAACTACACCCCCAGCAGCGACAGCCGCCCCGGCGTGGTGACGGCCCGCGTGCTGGCCGACCCCTTCAGCCGGGCCCTGTTGCTGCAGGTGGAAGATTCGGGCCCCGGCATCCCCGAGGCCGAGCGCGAGCTGGTGTTCCAGCCCTTCTACCGCGCCCTGGGCACCGATGCCGATGGCTCGGGACTGGGCCTGCCCATCGTGCTGGAGATCGCGCGCCAGCACGATGCCAACATCACGCTGACTGACGCGCGGCCCGGCGAGCAGCCGCCCGGGGCACGCTTCACGGTGCGTTTTGTCTCGAACAGCCCTGAGGGTCTGCCCACCTGAGCCCGATCATCCGCGCCCTGAGCCGGGCTCTTGGGCCGGCCCTCAGCAGGGCCTGAGACTCTTGCCACCCAGGCTGTCGCGCAGCGGCTCCAGCTTGTCGCGCAGGGCCTCACCCACCGCCGGCAGCTTGAGGGCGTAGGCCTTGCTGTCGGGGCGCTCCTGCACCACCTTGGCCGTGCGCACCCCGCGCTGCGACAAGGCTGCCAGCTCGTCATTGGCCGCGCTCTGGGTGCCGAAGCTGCCCAGCGACAGACCGGGCTCCAGGGCCGGGTTGCTCAGGGGCTCGAAAGGGATGCGGCGCGCCCGCAACTCGGCCTTCTTGCGGTTGAGCATGTCGGTGTCGCCATAACGGCCCATGTAGATGATCCAGCGACCGGGCACGGTGATGGTGTCCAGGCTCCATTGCCCGCCCGCCAGCGACTGCGTGGCAGCCTCGCGCACCGCAGCGGCCAGCTTTTCATCCAGGGGGCCGGCTGTCAGACACTCGGTGACGCTGGCGGCAGCCGCCTCGGCAGCAAGACGCTTGCTTTCATCGGCCGTCATCAGCGTCAACGCCTCGGGCTTGATCTGCTGGGCCAGGTGCTGGGGCTCGGATGGATTCACCGGGGCCAGCCCCAGCGGGGCCAGATGCCCCTGCGTCCACAAAAAATACGCGCCATTGACCAGCAGCAGCAAGACGACGAGCAGACGAAGCATGGGCAGTGTGAAACAAGGGCGGTGGGTTGAGACCAGGCCTCAGGAGCCCGGTGGCGACACGGGCACCGGCCGCACACTCACCTCGGAGCTGTTGATGGCCTGGGTGCCCTGTGCAGTATGCACGAGCAAGGCCCCCCCGGCATCCACCCCGGCGGCCACGCCCTCCAGGCCATCGCTGGTGCGCACCGGCCGGCCCAGCAACACATCGCGGGCCAGAAAGCGGGGCAGCAGTGGGGCAAAGCCGCTGCCGGCAAAGCCCAGCACCATGGCCACCAGCGGCGGGATCACGCGCAGCAGCGTGTCAGGCGCGCTGGCCTGGGGCTGCCAGTCACGCAGCGCGGCCAGTGGGGTCGAGGTGCCCTCGATGGGGCGCTGCAGCACATTGATGCCGATGCCGATCACCACATAGCGCGGCACGGGCGGTTGGCCCGGCACTGCGGCACCGCCGCCCGCCGTCTCGATCAGAATGCCGGCCAGCTTGCAGTCGTGCCGCCACAGGTCGTTCGGCCACTTGAGCCCCAGGCCTGCCCGAGCGTCGGGGTCGAGCGACTCGGCCACGCTCAGGCCCACGGCCAGCGACAGGCCCGACCAGTCGGCCGGCGCCAAGGGCAGGCCGAGCGAAAACATCAGCGAGGGCAGCTCACCCGCCTCGGGCGCACCGCCGTCCTGCCAGACCCGGCCCATGCGGCCGCGGCCGGCCGTCTGGCGCTCGGCCACCAGCAGCACCGGTTCATGGCGGCCGGCCCGGGCGCGGCGCATCAGCTCGGTGTTGGTGGAATCGATCTCGGGCAGCACCTCGACCGAGAAGCCGGGAAGCAAGGGCTCCACCGCCTCCCAGACGGCTTCGGCGGGCCAACGAACAGGGTTCAAAGCCATGCGACGCCCCTCTCAGGCCGCCCGGCGCCGAGCCTGCGAAGGCGCCTTGGCGGTCTTGGCGGTCTTGGCGGTCTTTGCGGTCTTGAGCTGGCTGGGCGTCTTGGGCGTGGCCGGGCGGCGCTTGGGCGCCAGCAGGGTGCCCCGGCACTGGGCGGCGCCACACCAGCAGGGGTACTCGGCCTTGAGTTTGGGCGTGTAGCGCTCTTCGATGATCAGGCCATAGTCGTAGTTCAGCTCTTCACCGGCGCGGATGTTGCGCAGGGCGCGGATGAAGATGCGGCCGTCTTCCTCATCGGCGATGCAGTTGGGGTCGCAGCTGTGGTTGATCCAGCGCGAGGAGTTGCCGCCGTTGAGCGCATCGATCACGCGGTCGGCATCGACGTGAAAATAAAAGGTGTGGTTCGGGTCGCTCGGATCGTGCGGGTGGCGGTCTTGCGCCTCCTGCCAGGTGATCACCTCGCCCACGTACTCGATCAGGGTCTCGCCCTCGGCGATGTCTTGCAGGGCAAACACGCCTCGGCCATGAACCCCCGAGCGGCGGGTCTGGATGCGGCGACCGGAAATCGAGGGGGCTTTTGCGGACATGACCAAAAACTCTGTTAACTTGGAAAGAGCACCTGCGCGTGCGCACACACAGGTGCGTGTGTGCGTGCATGCGCGCGAAACCCGGATTGTAGGAGGCTGGCAGACCAGCTTCAGGCCGGACCTTGAAAAGGGAAGACGCTGAAATGACAAAGACTCTGGTGATTGCTGAAAAACCGTCGGTGGCACAGGACATCGTGCGGGCGCTCACCCCCAGCACAGGCAAATTCGAGAAGTTCGACGATCACTTCGAAAACGACGGTTTCGTGGTGACCAGCGCGGTGGGCCACCTGGTCGAGATCCAGGCCCCCGAGCAGTTCGACGTCAAGCGCGGCAAGTGGAGCTTCGCCAACCTGCCGGTGATTCCGCCCTTCTTCGACCTGAAACCGGTCGACAAGACCAAGAGCCGCCTGAACGCGGTGGTCAAGCTGGCCAAGCGCAAGGACGTCAGCGCCCTCATCAACGCCTGTGACGCGGGCCGCGAGGGTGAGCTGATCTTCCGCCTGATCGAGCAGTACGCCGGCGGCCAGAAGGGCGGCCAGTACCAAGCACTGGGCAAGCCCGTCAAGCGCCTGTGGCTGCAGTCGATGACGCCCCAGGCCATCCGCGACGGCTTTGACAAGCTGCGCAGCGACAGCCAGATGGCCGGCCTGGCCAGCGCCGCCCGCAGCCGCTCCGAGGCCGACTGGCTGGTGGGCATCAACGGCACCCGGGCCATGACGGCCTTCAACTCACGCGATGGCGGCTTTTTTCTGACCACCGTGGGCCGGGTGCAGACCCCCACGCTGGCCGTGGTGGTCGAGCGCGAGGAACAGATACGCAAGTTCATCAGCCGCGACTACTGGGAAATCCACGCCAGCTTCGGTGCCGCTGCGGGCGAATACCCGGGCAAGTGGTTCAACCCGGCCTGGAAGAAAGACCCCGAAGACGCCGAAAAGCGCGCTGATCGCGTCTGGAGCGCCCAGGAAGCCCTGGCCATCGCCAATGCCGTGCGCGGCAAACCGGCCACCGTCACCGAGGAGAGCAAGCCCACCACCCAGGCCTCGCCCCTGCTGTTCGACCTGACTTCGCTGCAGCGCGAGGCCAACGGCAAGTTCGGCTTCAGCGCCAAGACCACGCTGGCCCTGGCGCAAAGCCTGTACGAGCGCCACAAGGCCCTGACCTACCCGCGTACCGACTCGCGCGCCCTGCCCGAAGACTACCTGCCGGTGGCACGCCAGACCTTCGAGATGCTGGCCGACAGCGGTATGCGCCACCTGGCCCCGCACGCGCTGACCGCGCTCAACAACGGCTACATCAAGCCCAGCAAGCGCATCTTCGACAACAGCAAGGTCAGTGATCACTTTGCCATCATCCCCACGCTGCAGGCGCCCAGCGGCCTGAGCGAAGCCGAGCAGAAGCTGTACGACCTGGTGGTGCGCCGCTTCATGGCGGTGTTCTTCCCGAGTGCCGAATACCAGGTCACCACCCGCGTGAGCCAGGTGCTGGAACACCACTTCAAGACCGAAGGCAAGGTGCTGGTCAAGCCCGGCTGGCTGGCCATCTACGGCAAGGAGGCGGCTGCCGAAGTGGCCGACGCCAAGGAAGGCGACAAGGGCCAGAACCTGGTGCCCGTCGCCCCCGGCGAGAAGCCACTGGCCGAAAGCGCCGAGGCCAAGGGCCTGAAGACCCGCCCGCCGGCACGCTACTCCGAAGCCACGCTGCTGGGCGCCATGGAAGGCGCCGGCAAGATGGTCGAAGACGACGAACTGCGCGAAGCCATGCAGGAAAAAGGCCTGGGCACGCCAGCCACCCGCGCCGCCATCATCGAAGGCCTGATCCTCGAGAAATACATGCTGCGCGAGGGCCGCGAGCTGATCCCCACGGCCAAGGCCTTCCAGCTCATGACGCTGCTGCGCGGCCTGGGTGTCGAAGAGCTGTCGCGCCCTGAGCTCACCGGCGAGTGGGAGTACAAGCTCTCGCAGATGGAAAAAGGCCTGCTCAGCCGCGAAGAGTTCATGCAGCAGATCGCGGCCATGACAGAGCACATCGTCAAGAAGGCCAAGGAATACGACCGCGACACCGTGCCCGGCGACTACGCCACCCTGGGCACGCCCTGCCCCAATTGCGGCGGCGTGGTGAAAGAGAACTACCGCCGCTACAGCTGCACCGGCGCCGACGGCCACAGCGAGGGCTGCGGCTTCTCGTTCACCAAGTCACCGGCCGGCCGCACCTTCGAGCCCGACGAGGCCGAGGCCTTTTTGCGCGACAAGCACATCGGCCCGCTGGAGGGCTTCCGCTCCAAGGCGGGCTGGCCCTTCGTGGCCGAGATGGCGCTCAAGTTCAGCGAAGACGACAAGAACTGGAAGCTCGAGTTCGACTTCGGCGACGACAAGGACGGCGAAGAGACCGGCGAGCTGCAAGACCTGTCGGGCCAGGAGTCCCTCGGCCCCTGCCCCAAGTGCGGGGCCCCGGTGGTCGAGCACGGTGCCAACTATGTGTGCAGCAAATCGGTGCCCACGGCCGAGCAGCCCACCCCGAGCTGCGACTTCAAGAGCGGCAAGATCATCCTGCAGCAGCCGGTGGAGCGTGATCAGATGCACAAGCTGCTGAGCACCGGCAAGACCGACCTGCTCGACAAGTTTGTCAGCATGCGCACGCGCCGCAGCTTCAAGGCCTTCTTGGCCTGGGACGCCGCGGCCAGCAAGGTGAACTTCGAGTTCGAGCCGCGCGAAAGCAAGTTCCCGCCACGCAAGACCGCCGGTGCAGCCGCCAAGGCCGCCCCGGCCAAGAAGGCCGCCGCCAAGGCCCCGGCCGCCAAGAAAGCCGCCACCAAGACCCCGCGCAAGGCCACGCCGGGCAGCGGCCTCACGCCCAGCGCCGAACTGGCCGCCGTGATCGGCGGCGAGGCCGTGGCGCGCACCGAAGTCATCAAGAAGGTGTGGGACTACGTGAAGGCCAACGGTCTGCAGGACGCGACCAACAAGCGCGCCATCAACGCCGACGCCAAGCTGCTGCCGGTGTTCGGCAAGCCGCAGATCACGATGTTTGAGTTGGCGGGGATTGTCGGGAAGCATCTCACCGCGAATTGACCCCTCCCTGAGCCGCCTTCGGCGTCGTCCCCCAGGGGACGATGTCTGCGGCCGGGCAAAGCCCTTGACGATCAACCCCTGGGCAAGGCCTGGGTCAGGTAGCCGAGCAGGGCCTGGGTGGCCTGCTGCTCCAGCGCGTCGAGGTCGGGCGGAGTGGGGCTGGCCAGGTGGGCGTGGGCGACCAGGCCGTAGAGGATGGTCTGGCAGACCCGGGCCGTGGCGGGGGCCTGGGCCATCGCGGCCTCGGGCAGGTCACCTGCGGCCTCGATCACCTGCACCCAGCCGTCGACAAAGCGCTGGTACATCTTGCGGTAGGCCTCCACGCCCGAGAGGTGGCGCTCCAGCAGGTAGTGGGCGCTCCACTCGGCGGGCTGGGCCCGGTGGGCCGCCAGCTGCGAGGCCAGCACGGCCTGCACCAGCTCGGCCAGGGGGCGACCACGCCGGGCCTCCACGGCCTGTTGCAGGGCCGTCAGCAGTTCCTTGGAGCGCAGGTGCAGGCAGACCCGTGCCAGGTCTTCCTTGCTGGCAAAGTACTCGTAGAAGCTGCCCAGGCTGGTGCCGGCCAGGCCCGTGATCGCGCGGATGCTGATGCGGGGGTAGTCGCTCTCCACCAAAAGCTGAACAAAGGCCTGCTGCAAGGCCTGCGCCGTGAGGCGCGCGCGCGACTGGCTGGGCCGCCGTCGCTGGGGCTTGGCAGGGGACGAGGGTCGGGGCAAGGTCATGCAGGCAAATCCGGACACCCTGCAGGCCAGGGCTTCATAGAATTTTCGAGGGGCTTGGGCGTGCCATTTTGACCGCCCGGCAAACCACCAGGAGACACACATGATCGGCCACCACCCTGACAACCAGGTCCCGGAACTCAAGGACTACAACCTGTACGCCAGCGACCCGGTGCTGCGCCGCTCGGTGCAGCGCGGTGGGGCCGCCTGGCGCGAGCCCGAGCTGCTGCGCCAGGGGGCCGAGTACGGCAGCGAGCCCGTGCTGCGCGCGGCCGAAGACGCCAACCTGTACCCACCCGAGCTGCGCACCCACTCGGCCACCGGCCAGCGCATCGACTTCGTGAAGTTCCACCCCGCCTGGCACACCGTGATGGCGATCGCGCGGCGCAACGGCAATGCCAACCTGCCCTACACCGACACCCGACCCTCGGCCTGGACGGCCTATGGCGCCTCGATGTTCATGCACAGCCAGATCGAATCGGGCTCGGGCTGCCCCACCACCATGACCAAGGCCTGCATCCCGGTGATCGCGCTGAATGCCCCGCTGTACGCCGAGCTGGCCCCCAAGCTGATGTCGCTGGAACACGACCCGCGCGACATCCCACTGGCGCAAAAAAGCTCGATCACGGTCGGCATGGGCATGACCGAAAAGCAGGGCGGCAGCGATGTGCGCACCAACACCACGCGCGCCGTGCCGGTGGGCAGCGGGCCCTGGGGCGAAGAATTTGCGCTGACCGGCCACAAGTGGTTCTTCTCGGCCCCGATGTGCGACGGCCACCTGGTGCTGGCCAAGACCGACGAGCACGGGTCCTCGTGCTTTTTCGTGCCACGCTGGCGGCCCGACGGCAGCAAGAACCCGATCCACATCCAGCGCCTCAAGTCCAAGGTGGGCAACCGCTCCAACTCCAGCAGCGAGGTCGAGTTCAAAGAGGCCTGGGGCGTGCTGGTGGGCGCTGAAGGGCGGGGCATCCGCACCATCATCGAGATGGCCAACTACACCCGGCTCGATTGCGCCCTGTCCAGCGCGGGCTACCTGCGCCAGGGCCTGGCGCAGGCCCTGCACTACACCCGCAACCGCTTCGTGTTCGGGCGCTACCTGGTCGATCAGCCGGCCATGACCACGCTGCTGGCCGACATGGCCCTGGAGGCCGAGGCCGCCACCGTGCTGGCCATGGACCTGGCGGCGCATTTCGGCTCGAACACGCCGCAGGACGTGGCCTGGCGCCGCCTGATGACCCCCGCCGCCAAGTTCTGGAACTGCAAGCGCGCCGTGGGCTTTTGCGGCGAGGCCATGGAGGTGTTCGGCGGCAACGGCTATGTGGAAGACGGCGCCATCGGCCGCCTGTTCCGCGAGGCCCCGGTGAACTCGATCTGGGAGGGCTCGGGCAACGTGATGTGCCTGGACGTGCTGCGCGCCATTGCCCACGCGCCCGACGACGCCCACGGCGTGCTCGACCTGCTGCAGGACATCGCCTCGCAAGAACCCGATCTGCTGCGCCAGGTGCAGCTGCTGCGCAGCGCGCTGATGCTGCCGCCCGAGGCCCTGGAGGCCCAGGCCCGGCGCTTCACCCAGCGCCTGGCGCTGACGGCCCAGGCCTGCCTGATGCTGCAGCAGGCCAGCCCGCTGGCCTCTGGAGCCTTCATCGCCAGCCGCTTCGACCCCGACTGGGGCCCGGTGAGCGGCATCACGGCCGGCACCGCCCAGGCGGCCGAGCTGGTGAAGGCCGCCACCGAGGCGTGAGCGAATGGGGGCCGAGTCCTCACCCTGAAGGCACAATGGCACCGCACTGCCGGCCCCATCCCTCCGGACCGGCAGGCCCCTCTGGAGACCTGACCCATGCCTGTCTGCCGCCCATCTGAACACCGCCAACGACCCCGGCGCCTGCTGGGCCTCACCCTGTTGGGCGGCCTGCTGCTGAACCTGAGTGGCTTGGCCCTGGCCGCAGGCTGGCCCAGCGAGCGCCCCATCAAGCTGGTGGTGCCGTTTCCGCCTGGCCAGGCCACCGACCTGTTCGCCCGCGCCCTGGCCGAACCGCTGTCCCAGCGCCTGGGCCAGAGCGTGGTGGTCGAGAACAAGGCCGGCGCCGGCAGCAACATCGGCAGCGAATCCGTCGCCCGGTCCGCCCCCGATGGCTACACCCTGCTGGTGGCGGGCAGCGCCATGGCCGTGAACCAGACGCTGTACAAAAAGGTCAATTTCGACCCCAGCAAAGACCTGGTGGGCATCTCGCTGATCGCCAAGGTGCCCCTGATCTTTCTGGCCACCCCATCCTCAGGCATCACCAGCCTGCGCCAACTGGTGCAGCAGGCCAAGGCCGCACCGGGCCAGCTCAGCTACGCCAGCGCCGGCATCGGCGGCACGCAGCACCTGTCGGGCGAGATGCTCAAGGCCCAGGCCGGCGTGTTCATCACCCACATCCCCTACCGTGGCAGTGGCCCGGCCCAGGCCGACTTTCTGGGCGCCCAGGTGCCGCTGATGGTCGACTCGGTGACGGCCGCGCTGCCGCACATCCAGACACACAAGGCGGTGCCGCTGGCCGTGACCTCGGCCACGCGTTCGTCTCAACTGCCCGAGGTGCCCACGGTGCGCGAAAGCGGCCTGCCGGCCCTGAAGAACTTCGAGGCCGTGGGCTGGCTGGGCCTGATGGCGCCACGCGGCACCCCGCCCGAGGTGCTGCAGCGCCTGAACACCGAGGTGGTGGCCCTGCTCAAGTCAGAGAGGCTGGCCGCCTTCATCCGCGAGCGCGGCTCCGAGCCCAGCCCGGGCACGGGGGCCGAGTTCGACCGCTTCATGGCCAGCGAAATTGTGAAATGGGGCCAGGTGGTCAAGGCATCCGGCGCCAGCGCTGAATGAGCCCTGACTTCAGGTGTGCCGTTGGTAGGTGAGCAGGCGGCCTTTGTAGGCGGCCTGGGTGAGGCGGGCGGGGTGGTCCAGGCGTTCTTCGGTTCTGGAGAAGCCTTGTTCGCTCATCTGCTTGTTGAAAGCGGGGCGGTTGCCGCGGTCGGGGTCGACGATCCAGACCTGGGCCGAGGCGCTGGCGTGCTCGCCGATGAAATGGGCCAGGTCGGCGTGGGTGTCGCGCTCGTACAGCAGGTCGCTGCCCACGATGAGGTCGAACAGGCCCTCGACCGACTCACGCGGCGTTCGCACAGGCGCACCGGGCAAGGACTCGGGGGCGCCCCAGTGGCCGTGGCGGTACTTCAGGGGCAGCAGGTCGTTGAGGCGCAGGTTCTCGCGCAGAAAGCCGCCCGTCAGGGGGTGGCAGTCGCTGGCGGTCACGTCGGAGCCGCGGCGGTGGGCCACCAGGCTGGCCAGGGCCAGGCCGCAGCCGATCTCCAGGATGCGCTCGCCGGGGCACAGCACGCGGCTGCCCATGCGGGCGGCCAGCTCGGCGCCCGAGGGCCACAGCAGGCCGAACAGGGGCCAGGTGGCCGAGGAGATGCCCAGGGTTTCGGCTTCGCCGTCGGGGTCGGAGAACTGCTGATGGTCCAGCAGGGATCGGATGATGAGGTCGTCAACGCCCGCAACGGCGATGCTCTCTTGCTTGGTGGCGTAGCCGGGCATCGTCGTGGCCCGGTCGGCTTGAATGACCTGGGCTGGGGGCAGAAAGAAGAGGGCCATTATGCGCCTCGCCCTTTGCAGGCCCCGTGGGGCGGCCACAATGCGGCCCATGCCCAAGCCCTCCGACGTCGGGCGCAGCCCGCGCCCCCACCACGTTGCCCGCCGCCAGCCTGCCCGCATGGCCCTCACCCTGGCCCTGGCAGGGCTGCTGGCGGGCTGCAGCAGCCCGCCGGCCAGTGATGCCCCCAGCAGCCCGCACCGCAACGCCCAGGGCTTTCGCAACCCCAGCGGTGTGCAGGTCGAAAAGCCGCTGGGCGACCTGCTGCGCTGGCAATGGGAGAAATGGCGCGCCGGCCTGCCCCCGACGACCGGCCAAGCCACGCCCCAGCAGGCGCCAGACCTGGCCTTTTTGCACAGCAACGCAGTTGCGGGCGCTCAGATGCAACCCGCGCTCACCTGGATCGGCCACGCCAGCACCCTGGTGCAGGCCAGCGGCCTGAATGTGCTGACCGACCCCATGTTCTCGCAGCGAGCCTTCATGGTGCAGTGGCTGGGGCCGCAGCGCCAACAGCCCCCGGGCCTGACGCTGGCCCAGCTGCCCCACATCGACGTGGTGCTGATCTCGCACAACCACTACGACCACCTGGACCGCGCCAGCGTGCAGGCCCTGGCCGCACAAGCCGGTGGCTCGCCCTTGTTCCTGGTGCCGCTGGGCCTGAAGGCCTGGATGCAGGAGCAGGGCATCACCCGGGTGGAAGAACTGGACTGGTGGCAGGAGCGCCGCGTGGCCGGGGTGGACTTCGCGCTCACCCCCGTGCAGCACTGGTCGGCGCGCGGCCTGAGCGACCACAACCACTCGCTGTGGGGCGGCTGGGCCGTGCTGGGGCCGGATTTCCAGTGGTATTTCAGCGGTGACACCGGCTACAGCGCCGACTTCGTGGCCACCCGGCAACGCCTGGCAGCACGCCAGGGCCCCGCCCAGGGCGGGGGCTTTGACCTGGCCCTGATCGCCATCGGCGCCTACGCGCCGCGCTGGTTCATGAAGGAGCAGCACGTGGACCCCGATGAGGCCGTGCAGGTGCACCTGGACCTGGGCGCCAAACGCAGCGTCGGCGTGCACTGGGGCACCTTCTTGCTCAGCGACGAGGCGCTGGACCAGCCGCCGAAAGACCTGGCCCGGGCGCGTCAGGCCCGCGGCCTGGGCGAGGCCGACTTCGGCGTCATGGCCCTGGGTGAGACCCGTCGCCTGCCCCGGCGCACGCCCAGCGCCCCCTGAGCCCCGCAGGCCTCAGCACCGCCATCCGGGCAGGCGGGGCCACAGTGCGCGACAATGCGGGCCTTGTTTTTTCCGCCCACAAAGGCCGCGCATGAAGATCGATAAAGACACCGTCGTCACCCTGCAATTCAAGGTGGCCAATGCCCAGGGGCTGCTGATCGAGCAGAGCAAGACCCCCATGGTCTACCTGCATGGGGGCTACGACAACACCCTGCCCAAGATCGAAGAAGCGCTGCAAGGCCAGGAAGCCGGCTACAAGGTGCTGCTGAAGCTGCAGCCCGAAGACGCCTTCGGCCTGCGCGACGAAAGCCTGGTGCGCGTGATCCCCAAGGCCGAGTTCCCGCCGGGCGTGAAAGTGGGTGGCCAGCTTGAAGGCCGCAACGACCAGGGCCAGCCGCAGATCTACCACGTGGTCAAGATCAAGGGGCCGCAGGTGCACCTGGATGGCAACCACCCGCTGGCCGGCCAGGCCCTGCAGTTCACCCTGCACGTGACAGGTGTGCGGGCTGCCAGCGAAGAAGAGATTGCCCACCGCCACGTGCATGGCGAGCACGGCCACCACCACTGAAGCCTGCGCCGCCATGAAGAAGAACGGACTGGCCGACCTGGCCCAGTTGGCCAGCCTGAGCGGCCTGGTGACCACGCCGGCCGCCGAGCGCCGCTGCCCCGGCTGCGGCCAGCCGCTGGACCAATGCCGCTGCGAGGCCCTGGCCCAGGAACGCGCGCAAAAAGCAGCCTTGAAAGGGGCGGCCGTGCGGGTGTGGCTGGAGACCAAGGGCCGGCGCGGCAAGGGCGTGACGGTGGTGAAGGGCCTGCCGCTGGACACCGCCGCCCTGGACGCCCTGGCCAAGCAGCTCAAGGCGGCCTGCGGCTCGGGCGGCACGGCCAAGGACGGCGACATCGAGATCCAGGGTGACCACCGCGACACCGTGCTGGCCGCCCTGCTCAAGCAGGGCTACGCGGCCAAGCGGGCCGGTGGCTGAGCCCGCCAGCAGCATGAAACCCGAAGACCTGCAACGGCTGGTCACGACGGAGATGCCCTTCGGCAAGCACAAGGGCACGCTGCTGGCCGACCTGCCCGGCAACTACCTGAACTGGTTTGCCCGCGAGGGCTTCCCCAAGGGCGACATCGGGCGTCTGCTGGCCCTGATGCACGAGATCGACCACAACGGCCTGTCAGAACTGCTGCAGCCGCTGCGGGCCGCGGCCCGCCAGCGTTGAGGGCCGCCCCTGCTCAAGCGCTCGGATGCGGGCTTCGCGCCAGCCCGTGCCGGGCCTTGAGCAAGGCCTTTTCGGCGTACATGCGCAGGTCGGCCACCTTGACCAGATCGCCGGGTTGGGTGGCGTCCTGGGGCCAGCAGGCCAGACCCAGACTGACTTCAATGTCGACGCTGGCCCCGCTGGCCAGTCGCATGGGGCCATTGAGGGTCTTGCGCAGGCGCTGCACCGCCTGTTCTCCCGTGCTGAGGGAGGACAGGTCATGGATCAGGATCACAAACTCATCGCCCCCGAGGCGGGCCACGAAGTCGCCGCCGCGGGCAAACTCGCGCAGGCGCCGCGCCACTTCGATCAGCACCGCGTCGCCCGCATCGTGGCCCAGGCGGTCATTGACCTGCTTGAAGCCATTGAGGTCGGCCATCACCAGGCCGAAAACCTGCTGGCTGCGCTCCCAGCGGGCCACCTCGCGGTCCAGGGTTTCGTCGAAATAACGCCGGTTGGGCAGGTCGGTGAGGGCGTCCTCGCGGGCCAGCGCCAGCACCCGGCTTTGCGCCTGCTGGTAGCAGGCCAGGCTGATGCTGTAGGTCCAGCCGACGATGAACAAGACCAGCATCAGGTACAGCACGCCCTGAAAAGGGTGCTCCTGGATGCTCTGGTCATCGGGGGCCAGGCAGGCCAGCACCCAGCGCGTGGCCATGGCCACCGCCATCAGCAGCAGGAAAAAGCCGGACACCCGGTGCACCAGGCGCTCTTCCGGGCGGCTGTGACGGCACATCACCCAGGCCGACAGGACCAGCAACAGCACGCTGACGGCATCGTGGATCTGGTAGCGCAGCACGGCGTGCGCATGGTGGAGCACCGAAGACAGCAGCGCCGCCGGCACCAGCACCCACAGGGCACGGGGCCAGCGGTCGGCCGCAGGATGGCCGCGAAAACGCAGACAGCCTTGCAGCAGCAGCATCAGCGTGGTCAGGCCAGCCGCGTGGTTGACGATCAGCGCCTGCGAAAACGACCAGCCTGCCCCCAGCGCCAGCGGGATGGCCATAAAACCCAGTGACATCGTGGCCGAAGAGGCCATCCACCAGCGCAGGCCGGCCACCTGCCGGTTGATGCGCCAGACCGTGTACATGACCAGCAAGGTCACCTGGGCCACCATCGAAACGACCACCGACAAGGTCCCGCGGTCCAACATCCATCGCATCTGAGATTGCGCTTTCCGGGGTGCTCTGAGCCCCACCAGCCCAGGTTCCACAACCCGGGTCTCCGTTTCTCATTGTCGACCGCTGCCACCCTGGTGGCTTGATTTTGATCAAGACCCAAACCAGGGCCCAAGGCAACTCAGCAGGCCAGAGATTCGAAGAAAGGCAGGGCGCCCGGATCACAGCGCAGGCCCTGGCCCTGCCAGCGCCAGAGTTCGCCCCGGCGGCCCCACAGGCGCAGGCTCACCGGACCCTCCAGGCGCGCCGGCAAGGGCAGGTGCCGCAGGCGCTGCCCCTGCCACTGCAGCTCGCCATCCAGCAAGGCGCCCAAAGGCAGTGGCGCCTCGGCAGCAGCCTGAGGCGGGGCGGGCCACAGATCGATCAGCAGCCCGCGCACATGGCCCTGCCGAGGGCGCTCCCCCGGGCGCTCGGCAGGGGCGACGACCGCTGCCGCCGCCCAACGCAGTTGCAACCCCGCCACCCCGTTGGGGCCGGGCCACACCTGCACACCGGCCAGCTCGGAGTCGGCGAAATGCAGGCTCAGGGCCACAGAGGGCTGGCCCATGCTCAGTTCAACGGGGTGCGAACACCATCGCGGAAGCCGTACAGGGTGACGGCCGGCTGGGTCAGCTCGCCCTTGGCGGTGAAGGCGATCTGGCCGGTCACGCCGTGGCGGTTGGTCTTGGCCAGGGCCGGCAGATACACCTTGGGGTCGGTCGAGCTGGCGGCCTTCATGGCGTCGATCAGCACCAGGGTGGCGTCGTAGGCGTAAGGGCTGTAGATCTGGAACTGGCCGGGAAAGCGGGCGTCATAGCGCTTCTTCCACTCAGGGCCCCCTTGCATCTTGGCCACCGAGGCGCCGCCGGTGGCACAGGTCACGCCGGCCAGCGGAGCCGCCTTGGCCGACAGCTCAGCCAGCTTCTCGGTGCACAGGGCGTCGCCACCGAACAGCTTCACCTCGCCCAGGCCCAGTTGTTCCATCTGGCGCAGCATGGGGCCGGCCTGGGCGTCCAGTCCGCCGTAGAAGATGGCATCGGGCTTCTTGGACTTGATGGCCGTGAGGATGGCCATGAAATCGGTGGCCTTGTCGTTGGTGAACTCTTCGCCCACCACGGTGAGGCCTTTTTGCAGGGCCGTGGCCTTGAACACACCGGCCACGCCCTGGCCGTAGGCGGTGCGGTCGTCAATGATGGCCACGCGCTTGACCTTGAGCGCATCGGCGGCGTAATAGGCCAGCGCGGCACCCAGGGCGTTGTCGTTGGCAATCAGGCGGAAGGTGGTCTTGTAGCCGGGCTTGGTCAGGTCGGGGTTGGAGGCCGAGGCCGTGATGTTGGGCAGATCGCACTTGGCGTAGATGGCTGCGGCGGGGATCGAGGTGCCCGACTGCAGGTGGCCGACCAGGCCAGCCACCTTGGCATCGCACATCTTCTGGGCCACGGCGGTGGCCTGGCGCGGGTCGCCAGCGTCGTCTTCGGCGGCGATCTCGAAGCGAACCTTCTTGCCACCGATCACGGGGTTCTGGGCATTGGCCTCTTCGATGGCCAGGCGCACGCCGTTTTCGGTGTCCTTGCCGATGTGGGCAATGCCACCCGAGACGGGGCCGGCGTGACCGATGCGGACGACTTGCACGTCCTGGGCCGAGGCCGATGCGGCCAGGACCAGCGCAGCGGCGAGGGCCAGGGTGGAGCGGATGAATCGCGCTTGAGTTGTCATGGAAAGTTTCCCTTGTGCGGCTGCAGACTTCAGGCCACGGAACGGAGCAGCCACCTCCGATCCGGGCCGCCCGTGGGCGTGACGCTGCACAGGGTCCATGCAGTGCGGCACGCCGGGGCAGATTCCAAAAACAAAACGCGCCCAAAGGCGCGTTTTGCAAAGTCAACGAGACTTACTTGGCGACGACACGCACCATTTCGAGGCACTTGTTCGAGTAGCCCCATTCGTTGTCGTACCAGCTCACCACCTTCACGAAGGTGCTGTCCAGGGCGATGCCGGCTTCAGCGTCGAACACCGAGGTGCACGATTCGCCACGGAAGTCGGTGGCCACCACCTTGTCTTCGGTGTAACCCAGCACGCCCTTCAGAGCGCCTTGCGACTGGGCCTTCATTTCGGCGCAGATCTCGGCGTAGGAGGCGGCGCTGTTGAGTTCCACGGTCAGGTCGACCACCGACACGTCGGAGGTGGGCACGCGGAAGGACATGCCGGTCAGCTTCTTGTTGAGCTCAGGAATCACCACGCCCACGGCCTTGGCAGCACCGGTGCTGCTGGGGATGATGTTTTCCAGGATGCCGCGGCCGCCGCGCCAGTCCTTGTTGCTCGGGCCGTCCACGGTCTTTTGCGTGGCGGTGGCCGCGTGCACGGTGGTCATCAGGCCGCGCTTGATGCCCCACTTGTCGTTCAGCACCTTGGCCACGGGGGCCAGGCAGTTGGTGGTGCACGAGGCGTTGGAGACGATGGCCTGGCCAGCGTAGGTCTGGTGGTTCACGCCGTAGACGAACATCGGGGTGTCGTCCTTGGACGGGGCCGACAGGATGACCTTCTTGGCGCCAGCGGCGAGGTGCTTCTCGGCGGTTTCCTTGGTCAGGAACAGGCCGGTGGATTCGATCACCACGTCGGCGCCCACTTCGTTCCACTTCAGGTTGGCCGGATCACGCTCGGCTGTCAGGCGGATCTTCTTGCCATTGACCACCAGGGTGTTGCCTTCGACGGCGATGTCACCCTTGAAACGGCCGTGCACGCTGTCGTACTTCAGCATGTACGCCAGGTAGTCGGGCTCGAGCAGGTCGTTGATACCCACGATCTCGATGTCGGAGAAGTTCTGCACCGCAGCGCGAAACACCATGCGGCCGATGCGGCCGAAGCCGTTGATGCCAACCTTGATAGCCATGTCAGTCTCTTTCCTGGAGTTAAAAAATAACAAGGGGCGGCCGGCGTCAGGCGCCGGCTCGTTGGATTTGCTTCGTGTGGGTTACTTCTTCTTGGCCTTGCCCAGCGCCACCAGCACGGTGTCGGTGACGTTCTCGGCGGTGAAGCCGAAGTGCTTGAACAGCACCGGAGCCGGGGCCGATTCGCCATAGGTGTCGATGCCCACGACGGCGGCCACGCCGTACTTCCACCAGCCATCGGTGCTGCCCATCTCGACCGCCACGCGGGGCAGACCGGCCGGCAGGACCGATTTCTTGTAAGCCAGGGTCTGGCGATCAAAGGTGGTGGTGCTGGGCATGGAGACCACGCGCACATAGACCTTCTTCTCGGCCAGCAGCTTCTGGGCGGCCAGCGCCAGCTGCACTTCGGAGCCGGTGGCGATGATCACGCCCTGGGGCTTGCGCTTGATGCCGATGTCGGCCGGCTCGCTCAGGATGTAGGCACCGCGGCTGATCTCGCCCAGGTCTTTCTTGGGCGAGTAGGGCAGGTTCTGGCGCGACAGCAGCAGGGCGGTCGGGCGGTTCTTGTTTTCCAGGGCCACTGCCCAGGCGATGGTGGTTTCAGCCGTGTCGGCCGGACGCCACACGTCGAGGTTGGGGATCAGGCGCAGGCTGGCGGCGTGCTCGATCGACTGGTGGGTCGGGCCGTCTTCGCCCAGACCGATGGAGTCGTGGGTGAACACATGGATCACGCGCTGCTTCATCAGAGCCGCCATGCGGATGGCGTTGCGGCTGTAGTCGCTGAAGGTCAGGAAGGTGCCACCGTAGGGGATGAAGCCGCCGTGCAGGGCCAGGCCGTTCATGATGGCGGCCATGCCGAACTCGCGCACACCGTAGTTGATGTGGCGGCCACCCACCAGTTGGCCGTCGGCCGCAGCGGTCTGCACCACTTCGCCGGCGGCGTCAAAGCGCAGGTTGGGCGTGCTCTTGGTGTTGGTGAGGTTGGAGCCGGTCAGGTCGGCCGAGCCACCCAGCAGCTCGGGCAGTGCGGCGGTGAAGGCTTCCAGGGCCAGTTGGCTGGCCTTGCGGCTGGCCACGGTCTCGGCCTTGGTGTGGGCAGCGATGGCGGCGTCAACGGCCACCTGGGCAAAGTTCTTCGGCAGCTCGCCGGCCATGCGGCGCAGCAACTCGGCGGCCAGCGCAGGGTGGGCGGCCTGGTAGGCGGCGAAGCGGGTGTTCCACTCGGCTTCGGCGGCGGCGCCACGGGCCTTGGCGTCCCAGGCGGAGTACACCTCGGCCGGGATCTCGAAGGGAGCGTGCGGCCAGCCCAGGGCTTCGCGGGTCAGGGCGATCTCTTCGGCACCCAGGGGTTCGCCGTGGGCCTTGGAGGTGTTGGCGCGGTTGGGCGAGCCCTTGCCGATGGCGGTCTTGCAGATGATCAGGCTGGGGGCCGCGTTCTGGCCCTTGGCCTGGGCGATGGCCTGCGACACGGCGTCCACATCGTGGCCGTCCACCGGGCCGATCACGTTCCAGCCATAGGCCTGGAAGCGCTGGGCGGTGTTGTCGATGAACCAGGGTGCGACCTGGCCGTCGATCGAGATGCCGTTGTCGTCGTACAGGGCGATCAGCTTGCCCAGCTTCCAGGCACCGGCCAGGGCGGCCGCTTCGTGGCTGATGCCTTCCATCAGGCAGCCGTCGCCCATGAAGACGTAGGTGTGGTGGTCGACCACGGCGTGGCCGTCGCGGTTGAACTCCTTGGCCAGCAGCTTCTCGGCCAGCGCGAAGCCCACGGCATTGGTGATGCCCTGGCCCAGCGGGCCGGTGGTGGTTTCAACGCCGGGGGTGATGCCCACTTCGGGGTGACCGGCGGTCTTGCTGTGCAACTTGCGGAAGTTCTTCAGCTCTTCGATCGGCAGCGGGTAACCGGTGAGGTGCAGCAGCGCGTAGATCAGCATCGAGCCGTGGCCGTTGGACAGCACGAAGCGGTCACGGTCCAGCCACTGGGGCTGACTCGGGTTGTGCTTGAGGTGCTGGCCCCACAGGGCCACCGCCATGTCGGCCATGCCCATGGGGGCACCCGGGTGACCGGAGTTGGCGAGTTGAACGGCGTCCATGGCCAACGCGCGGATCGCGTTTGCCATATCTTGTTGTTGCTGGGTGTTGGCCATCGGGAGAAGCTCCGGATTGGAGGGTCTGGGGGAAACCCCGTATTTTACCGGTCGCGCCCGACCCAGGTCGCGAAGCCCACTTTTGAGGCCGCCATCCGTCGCATTCAGCCCCGGACTTGCACTAAAGTGGAGCCTCTTATGCTTGGCCTTCATTTGACCGCTGATTTGCACGACTGCCGCTGTGCGCCGCACTGGCTGCAGGACGCGCCAGCGCTGGGCCAGGCCTGCCTGGAGGCGGTGGCGGCCAGTGGTCTGCAGGCCGTCAACCAACTGGTGCATGCGTTTCCGGCCGGCCCCGCCGGCCCCGGTGGGGTGACTGCCACCGTGCTGCTGGCCGAATCGCACCTGTGCGTGCACACCTGGCCAGAACTGGGCGCCGTGACCCTCGATGTCTACGTGTGCAATGTGGGGGCCGACCACGCGCCCCAGGCGCGGGCCCTGCTGGCCCGGTTGCTGGCCCTGTTCCAGCCCGGCCGCCAGCGCCTGCAGGAACTGCAGCGCGGCAGCCTGATCGAAACGGCCCAACCCCTTCCGGCCTGATGCCCCGGCCCAATCCATGAACCCCACGCAAGACGCCCTCATGCAAGACACCCCGGCCATGCTGCTGGCCGCCGGCCGTGGCGAGCGCATGCGCCCGCTCACCGACCGGCACCCCAAGCCGCTGCTGGCGGTGCAGGGCCGCCCGCTGCTGCAGTGGCAGCTGGAGGCGCTGGCCCGCGACGGCTGCCGCCGGGTGCTGATCAACACCGCCTGGCTGGGCCAGCAGATCCAGGACCATTTCGGCCCGCAGTTCCCCACCGCACAGGGCCCGCTGGCACTGAGCTATTCCGACGAGGCCGCCGACTTTGGCGGCGCACTGGAGACCGCTGGCGGCATCGCCCGCGCGCTGCCCCGCCTGGGCGAGGTGTTCTGGCTGGCCGCGGGCGATGTGTTCGCCCCCGACTTCGTGTTCGACCCGCAGGCCCTGGCCCGGTTTGGCGCCGGCAGTGCCCTGGCCCACCTGTGGCTGGTCCCGAACCCGGCGCACAACCCGCGCGGCGACTTCGGCCTGAGCGCCGAGGGCCTGGCCCTGAACCTGAGCGCCGACCACCCCGGACCGCGCCACACCTACAGCACCATCGGTCTGTACCGCGCCGCCCTGTTCACTGCCCCCTGGTGCGACATCGCCGCCGGCAACCCGCAGGGGCAGGCCGCCGCGCTCGCACCGCTGCTGCGCCGCGCCATGGACGCAGGCCGCGTGACGGCCAGCCTGTACACCGGCCGCTGGACCGACGTGGGCACGCCCGAACGCCTGGCCCAATTGAACAAGCCCCTGAACGAGCCCCAGATCGGGCCCATTGATGCGGTCTGATCCGCACCGATCGCCCACACCGCAGCCCACCGCCGCTGAAAGCCCGCCATGTCCGACCTCCCCACCCTCGCCCCCACCCCCTTGAGCGTCTACGCCGAGCGCCGCGCCCGCGTGGCCCAGGCCATCGGACCCAACGGCATTGCCATCGTGCCCACCGCACCCGAGCGCCAGCGCAACCGCGACAGCGATTTCCTGTACCGGCACGACAGCTACTTCTACTACCTGACGGGCTTCACCGAAGCCAACGCCTGGCTGGTCATCACCGGCGACGGCCACAGCACGCTGTGGTGCAACCCCAAGGACCTGGAGCGCGAGATCTGGGACGGCTACCGCCTGGGTCCGGATGCGGCCCCGGCCGCCCTGGGCGTGGACACGGCCTGGCCGGTGACCGAGCTGGACACCCGGCTGCCCAAGCTGCTGGAAAACCGCGACGTGGTGCACTACCCCTTCGCCACCCACAAAGGCCTGGAAACCCGGGTCGACGGCTGGCTGGGCCAGGTGCGCGCCCGGGTGCGCTTCGGCGCCCTGTGCCCGGCCATGCAGCGCGACCTGTGCGGCGTGCTCGACGAGATGCGCCTGATCAAGGACGGGCACGAACTGGCCATCATGCGCCGGGCCGCCCAGATCAGCGCCCGCGCCCATGTGCGCGCCATGCAGCTCAGCGCCAGCCGCCTGCGCGCCGGCCAGGAGGTGCGCGAATACCACCTGGACGCCGAACTGCTGCACGAGTTCCGCCGCCATGGCTCGCAGTACCCGGCCTACAGCTCCATCGTGGCCGCCGGGGCCAATGCCTGCGTGCTGCACTACCGCGCCGATACCGCGCCGGTGCGTGACGGCGAGCTGGTGCTGATCGACGCCGGCTGCGAGCTCGACAGCTATGCCAGCGACATCACCCGCACCTTCCCGGCCAATGGCCGCTTCAGCGGCCCCCAGCGGGCCCTGTACGACCTGGTGCTGGCCTCGCAGGACGCGGCCGTGGCCGCCACCCGTGCCGGCGCCCGCTTCAACGACCCGCACGAGGCCACCGTGGCCGTGCTGGCCCAGGGCCTGCTCGACCTGGGCCTGCTCGACCGCAACACGGTGGGCAGCGTGCAGGACGTGATCGAGAACCGCAGCTACTTCCCGTTCTACATGCACCGCACCAGCCACTGGCTGGGCATGGATGTGCACGACTGCGGCAGCTACGTGGAGCCCACCGAGCTGGGCGAAGCCAGCCTGCGGCGTGACCCGCTGTCGGGCGAGACCATCACCAACCGGCCCAGCCGCATCCTGCACCCGGGCATGGTGCTGACCCTCGAGCCCGGTCTGTATGTGCGCCCGGCCCCGGGCGTGCCCGAGGCCTTCCACCACATCGGCATCCGTATCGAAGACGATGCCGTGGTCACGGCACAGGGCTGCGAACTGATCACCCGCGACGTGCCCGTGCGGGCCGACGAGATCGAAGCGCTGATGCGCTGATGGCCGGATGAAGCAGACCGCCCCCCCGACGGCATGAGCGCCTCCCCAGCCCCCCGCCCCGAGCGCCGTGCCCTGCGCCTGATCGCCAACGAAAAGACCGTGCCACGCCTGCACCTGGTGGGCACGCTGGTGGTGGTGCTGAGCCTGACGCTGGCCCTGGTGGGGTTTTTCTCGTGGCAGAACCTGGTCGAGCAAAAGGCCTCGTTGCAAAGGGTGGAGGCGGTGCTGCAACAGCAGCAGCGGCAGCGCCTGTCGGCCGAGATGGACTCGGCCCTGAGCTACATCGAGTTCGTGCGTTCACGCACCCACGACGTGCTGCGCCGCAGCCTGGTCAACCAGGTCGACAACGCCCTGCAGGTGGCCGAGGCGATCTACCGGCGTGAGTCGCCGCTGCGCCCGGCCGCCGAGGTGCGGCAGCTGATCATCGAGGCACTGCGCGAGGTGCGCTTCTACGATGGCCGGGGCTACTTCTTCATCGACGACATGGAGGGCCGCTTCATCCTGCTGCCCACCGCGCCGCAGCTCGAAGGCAAACTGTTGCCAGACAACCGCGACGACACCGGCCACCCCATCATGAAGGGCCTGATCGAGGCGGCCCGCAAGCCCCGAGGCGAGGGCTTTTCACGCTACCGCTGGTACCTGCCGGACCAGCCCAAGCAGATGGCCGACAAGCTGGCCTATGTGCGCTACTTTGCGCCCTATGGCTGGCTGATCGGCACCGGCGACTACACCTCCAAATGGGAGGAGCTGCAGCAGCAGGAAGCCCTGGCCCACCTGCGTTCGCTGCGGTTTGGCGTCAGCGGCTACTTCGGGCTCATCGATCGCGAGGGCAAGTCGCTGCTGTCGCCCTCCAACGCCGCGCTGGAGGGTCTGCACTTCTCCGGCCTGCCGGCCGCTGAAGCCGCCGCGATGGAGAAGATCTTCCGCACCGGCCAGAACGGGGGCGGCTTCATCCACTACGAATGGCCCCATCCCAACACCGGCCAGATGAGCCCCAAGACGGCACTGGTCAAGGTGGTCGAGCCCTGGGGTTGGGTGATTGCCGCCGCCGTGTTCGACAACGAGCTGGAATCGTCGATCACCCGCGAGAGGCAATTGCATGACGAAGGCAACCCGCAGCGCTGGCTGACCCTGGGTCTGGCGGTGCTGGTGGCGCTGTGCGTGTCGCTGGGGGCCTCCTTCTTGTTCTCGCGTTGGTCGCGGCGGCTGTTCCTGGCCTACCACCGCGAGCATGCGCGCCACCTGGAAGCCCTGCACCAACAGGCGGCCGAGCTCAAGACCCTGTCGCGCGCCATGGCGCAAAGCCCGGTGTCCATCCTGATCACCGACACCAGCGCCAGCATCACCTATGTGAACCCCGAGTTCGAGCGCATGAGCGGCTATGCCCTGGCCGACGTGCTGGGTCAGCAGCCGAGTTTTCTGCGCGCCCCCGACGAAGACAAGGCCCGCTACGAAGCCATCTGGGAGCTGGCGCGCCAGGGACACGCCTGGCAGGGCGAGCTGCCGATCCGCTGCCACGACGGCACCTTGCTGTGGCACAAGGTGCAGGTCTCGCCCGTGCTCAACGACCAGGGCAGCATCGCGCAGTACCTGGCCATCCTCGAGGATGTGACGGAGCGGCGCCGCGTCGACGCCGAGCAACGCATCGCCGCCACCGCCTTCGAAACCCAGGAAGGCATGATGGTGGCCGACCGCCAGGGCGTGATCCTGAAGATCAACCAGGCCTTCACCGACATCACCGGCTACAGCTCTCAGGATGTGGTGGGGCAGACACCCAAGATCCTCAAGTCAGGCCGGCACGACCGGGCCTTCTACGACGGTCTCTGGAAGTCCGTGCTGGAAACGGGCCAATGGCAAGGCGAGATCTGGAACCGGCGCAAGAACGGCGACATCTTCCCCGAGTGGCTGACCATCACCGCGGTCAAAGGTGAAGGCGGCGAGGTCACGCATTACGTCAGCACGCTGACCGACATCACCCAGCGCAAGGCGGCCGAGAACGAGATCCGCCACCTCGCCTTCTTCGACCCGTTGACCAGCCTGCCCAACCGCCGCCTGCTGCTGGACCGCCTGCGCCAGGCCCTGGCCGCCAGCGTGCGGCGCCAGCGCAATGGCGCGCTGATCTTCATCGACCTGGACAACTTCAAGACCCTCAACGACACCCTGGGCCACGACAAGGGTGACCTGCTGCTGCAGCAGGTGGCACGGCGGTTGTTGCACAGCGTGCGCGAAAGCGACACCGTGTCGCGACTGGGCGGCGACGAGTTCGTGGTCATGCTCGACGGGCTGGACGGCAACCCCGTGGACGCTGCCCGCCAGGCCGAGACCGTGGGCGAGAACATCCGCCTGGCCTTGAACCATCCCTACGACCTGGCCGGCAATGAATACCACTGCTCGCCCAGCATGGGTGTGGCCCTGTTCGACCAGCATTCGCAGGTCGACGAGATGCTGCAGCGCGCCGACCTGGCCATGTACCAGGCCAAGGCGGCCGGCCGAAACACGCTGCGCTTCTTCGACCCGGCCATGCAAGCCCTGGTGGCCGAGCGCGCCGCCCTCGAATCGGACCTGCGCGTGGCCATCCGCGACGGCCAGTTGCTGCTGGCCTACCAGGCCCAGGTCAGTGCTGCCGGTCAGGTGCTGGGGGCCGAGGCCCTGGTGCGCTGGCGCCACCCGCAACGCGGCCTGGTGTCCCCGGTCGACTTCATCCCACTGGCAGAAGACACCGGGCTGATCCTGCCGCTGGGCCTGTGGGTGCTGACCGAGGGTTGTCGGCAACTCGCCGAGTGGGCCCTGAGCCCGGCACACGCCCACCTGACCCTGGCCATCAACGTGAGCGCCCGCCAGTACCGGCAGACCGACTTCGTGCAACAGGTGCTCGACACCCTGGCCAGCACCGGGGCCCCGGCCAGCCGGCTCAAGCTGGAGCTGACCGAAAGCCTGCTGCTGCACGACGTGGAAGACATCATCGCCAAGATGAGCGCGCTGCAGGCCCATGGCGTGGGCTTCTCGCTGGACGACTTCGGCACCGGCTACTCCAGCCTCAGCTACCTCAAGCGCCTGCCGCTGGACCAGTTGAAGATCGACCAGTCCTTTGTGCGCGACCTGCTGGAAGACGCCAACGACGCCACCATTGCGCGCACCATCGTGGCCCTGGGCAAGAACCTGGGCCTGGCGGTGATTGCCGAAGGTGTCGAGACCGTGGAGCAGCGCGACCGCCTGGCCAGCTATGGCTGCGATGCCTACCAGGGCTATCTGTACGGGCGCCCCGCCAGCGCCGCCGAACTGCCGCTGAGCGGCGAGGTCTGACATGCAGGTGCTGAGCGTCAACACCGGCCGCGTGCGCCCACTGCAGATCCAGGGCCGCCGCTTCATGAGCGCCATCGGCAAGAGCCCGGTCGACGGCGCGGTGGGCGTGGCGCGCCTGGGCCTGGCGGGCGACGAGCAGGCCGACCTCAGCGTGCATGGAGGGCTTTCGAAGGCCGTCTATGCCTGGCCCGCCGAACACTACCCCTGGTGGCAGCAGCAGCGCCGCGAGGCCGGGGTCAGCCTGTTCGACGAAGCGCTGCCCCCGGGATTTGCCGGCGAGAACCTGACCCTGACGGGCCTGCTGGAGGCCGAAGTCTGGGTCGGAGACGAACTGCACTTTCCCGACTGCGTGCTGCGGGTGACCGCCCCGCGCGAGCCCTGCTTCAAGTTCAACGCCGTGATGGGCTTTGCCCAGGCTGCCCGCCTGATGGCGCAAAGCGGCCGTTGCGGCTTCTACCTGTCGGTGGTGCAGGAAGGCTCGGTCACGGCCGGCCAGCGCTTCGAATTGCGCCCTGGCCAGCGAGGCCTGGGCATTGTGGAGGCCCTGGCCGGCAAGTGGGCCCGGCACCGGAACTGAGGTCAGAACCTCGGTTCGGCATTCCCTGGCCGCCAGACCGGCCAGCGCACCATCACGGCCTCCAACAAGGGGCTGGCCAACCACTGTGCCAACCACTGCTTCAGCCCAGGCAAGGGCGCCTGGGCCCACCAGACTGCGTCCACCTGGGCGAACTGGCGCACAAAGGGCATCAAGGCCGCATCCAGCAGGCCGGGTCGGGGGCCCAACAAGTGCGGGCCGCCCTGCGCCTGACGCAAGGCCTCCAGGGGCTGGAGGTGTTGCGCCAGGGCCTGCTCGCGCCAGTCGCTGGCTGGGTGTTCAGGGTGGCGTTCGGGGTATTTGTAGCGGTCCAGCAGGGCCTTGAAGCCGCCATCGTTGGCGGCCAGCCAGTGCTGCGTCAGCTCCGCTTCGCGGCTGCCTTCGAGCGGCAGCCAGCCTTGTGGATCGTGCTGTCCCAGTGCCCAGCGCATGATGTCCAGGCTCTGCTCGATCACCTCGCCCGTGGGCAGCACCAGCACCGGAACCGTGCCCTTGGGGCTGGCCGTCAGGAGCTCGGCCGGCTTGTCGCGCAGCACCACCTCGCGCAGCGCCACGGGCAGACCCGACGCCTTCAGCGCCAGCCGGGCGCGCATGGCGTAGGGACAACGGCGAAACGAATACAGCACGGGCAAAGTGGACATGGCACCGGAAAGCAGAGGAGTTCAACCCGCTCGATTTTGCCGTGCGCCCAAAAAAAACGGCCCGGAGCGCAGAAACGCACCGGGCCGACCAAGGACTGACTGCAAGAAAAAGAGACGACTCCGAAAAAACCGCTGTCCTGCGGGCGCCTCAGCGCGCCTTCAGGAACTCGGCCACGTCGAGCAGCACCAGTTCGTTGTCATCGGCCTGGTTGGGCTCGCGGCTGCTGCTGAACGGCAGGTTGTTGTCGTTGCCCACCACGATGTGGGTGGCATCCACCACGTCCACGTTCTCGATGGTGAAGAAGGGGAAGGTCAGCACGCCCTTGTTCAGCGGCTTGCGCGCCAGGTGGGCGGGGTCGGCGATGTTGAGCAGATCGATGTAGCCGATCTTGCGCACCGGGCCGCCCACATTGGCCTCGCTCAATTCGATCTTGTAGACCCGCTTGAACTTGGCCAGGTCATGGAAGCAGTCGGGGCGCTGCTGGCCCTCGGGGCAGGCCTTGTCGGCCGTGCCTTCACCGTTGTCGCGCTCGATGATCATGCCGGTGCTGCCATCGATCATGTTGAAGTCGCCGATGGCGTGGTGGCCGGCTTCCAGCACGTACTTCCAGTGGCGACCGGTCCACTGCTCGGTCTTCACGTCGAACTCGAGCACGCGCAGATAGGGCTTGCCATCCAGCGATTCGTAGGCCTTGGCCTCGGGGTTCCACAGGGCGCCTTCGAGCAGGGCGTAGAGCTTGCTGCCGTCCTTGGACGAGGCCATGCCCTCGAAGCCCTTGGAGCGACGCACCTCGAAGTTGACGCTGCCGCCAGGCGCCGCCGGCGTGGTCAGGGCCGGGTGGTCGGGCGAGCGCACCACCTTGCCGTCGACCTGGGTGTCGAACACCGCCAGCACCTTGCCCTTCATGTCGGCCTTGATCAGGAAGGGGCCCAGTTCGTCGCCGATCCAGATCGAGCCACCGGCAAACTGGAAGCTCTCGGTGTCGAAATCAGAGCCCGTCAGGTAGCGCTCGTGCGTGCCTTCATGGACGATTCGGAAAGGCACCTTCTTGTCGGGGTCGTGCAGGAAGACCGTGTCCAGGCGCTTGAAGTGGCCGCTCTTGAAGTCCACCGCATAGTGGTTCAGGTACAGCATGAAATCGGGCGAGTTGGCTTTGGCACCGGCACCGTTGTCGGTGATGATCCAGAAAGTGCCGTCGGCCATGTGCTTGATGCCCGAATGGCCCTGCAGCGGCTGACCCTTGAAGGGCAGCGACACGCCGGTGGGGCGGCCAAACGACAGGCCGGGCACCGAACCCAGCTTCTCGACGCGCACGCCGGTGGTGTACTTGCCGCTGCTCTGCAGGTCTTGCGGAGCGTTCTTCGGCGCCGGCACAAAGCTCTGGGCCGGCAGCACGGCGTGGCCTGCCAGGCGGGCCTCGAAGGCCTGAGGCGTGGCGGTGTCGGACTGGGCAGCCACGGGCAGGGCCCAGAGGCAGGCCGTCACGGCCAGGATGGAAGCGGCAACAGAATTGAGAGCGCGGGACATCGGGAAAATCATCACAACAGAAAACAAGGCCCCAATGTCGGGCCCGGCCGTGACGCGCCGATGACAGGAATGTCACGCAAAGGTCTGTGGCAATTGGTTACAACTTTGGAATGTTGGGTAGGATGGTCTGGTGCAACTCCTCTCCGCCTCCGAAAGCTACCTGCTGGGCCGCCGTTTCCGGCGCCTGCTGCGCTGGGCCGGGCTGGCGGTGGGCCTGGGGCTGATCGGCCTGGGCCTGTGGTCGATCAGCCTGGATTACCGCAGCACCCGCCGGCTGGCCCATGAGAACAGCCTGCAACTGACCGAAAACCTGCGCCAACTGAGCGAACAGACACTGGAGCAGACCGCCCTCAGCCTGAGCAGCCTGGGCAGCGAGCTGGTCCCCGCCAGCGGCGGGCACACCGTGCCCGATGCCCGCGCATTGCAGGCCCTGCTGGACGGGGCGATCCGTTTCGACAGCGTGTCGCAGCTGCTGTTCGTGCGCCGTGGCGATCAGTTGGTGGCGGCCGACCAGCATCAGCGCCTGGCCCCCGAGGCCCTGCAGCGCCTGCGCCAGTTGCCGGCCCCCGAGGTGGCCGGCCCGCTGCAGCTGCTCAGCCCGATCCGATTGAGCGAGCAACAGGGCGAACTGCTGCCGATGTTGATGCGCCTGAGCAGCCCGGAATCGGGCCAGGAATGGCTGCTGGGCGCCCTGATTCCGCTGGCGGCGCTGCACCCGCCTGCGCCGCCGCAGGACAGCGAGGCGCAGGCCCCGCTCAGCCTGCTCGACCAGGCGGTCTACCTGCTCGATGGCCAGGTGCTGATGCACACCGGCGAGCCCACGCCGGGCACCGGGCACATGGCGCCCGAGTCCGAGCTGCTGGCCCGACTGGCCCGTGAACAACCGTCCGGTGAATTCAAGACCTCGATCGGCCAGGCAAGGGATGTTTCAGGCACCTTCAGGCGCTCCGGACGCTACCCGCTGCTGGTGGCCAGCCTGCAAGCCGAGAGCCAGGTGTTGGCCCCCTGGCACCAACGCAGCGCCACCAAGCTGGTGATGCTGGCCCTGGCGCTGCTGGCCCTGGGCCTGGGCACCCGCACCCTGCAGCGCATGCTGCAGGTGCTGGCCACCAGCGAATCGGTGTACCGGCGCCTGTTCGAGGACGTGGCCGACGGCGTGCTCGTGCTGGACCCCGCAGGCCGTGTGCTGGCCCTGAACGCGGCCGCCCTGCGCCTGACCGGGCGCAGCCAGGGCGAGGAAGTGGTGGGCCATGCCCTGTCGGAGTTCTTTCCCCACCCCATCGACCCGGCCACCGGCCAGCCCAGCACCCTGCCGCGCCAGCGCATGCAAAGGGCGCTGGCCGGTGAACACCTGCGCTTCGAATACAGTTTTGACGCCCCGCTGACGCAGCAGCGCGTGGACTGCGAGATGCGCCTGTCGTCCTTCACGCTCGACGGCGCGCCCCAGCTGCTGTGCCTGGTGCGCGACCTGAGTGAAGAGCGCCGCTTCAACCGCCAGCAGGACTACCTGGCCAACCATGATCCACTGACCGGCCTGCCCAACCGGCACAGCCTGCTGCGGCAGCTGGATGAGCGCATCGAGCGCCAGCCCGGGCATCGCTTCGAGCTGGTGTTTGTGAACCTGGCGCGCTTCAAGGAGATCAACGAGGCCTTTGGCCACCGCACCGCCGACATGGTGCTGGAGATCACGGCGCGGCGGCTCGAGCGCCAGCTGCTCGCCCATGGCTGGAGCCTGGCACGGGCCGGCGGCACCGACTTCGTGGCCGTGCCCCCCCTCCCCGAAGACCCGGCGCTCAGCCTGTCGACCGAGACCGTGTGCGAGCTGATGGTGCAGGTCAGCCGCGAGCCCATCACGCTGGGCGACACCGCGGTCGAACTGCACCTGAAGCTGGGCAGCGCCGAATACCCGGCCGACGCCCCCGACGCCGGCCAGCTGTTGCGCTGTGCCGACGTGGCGGCCGCCCGGGCACGCACCGTGGTGGGCTCGCAGGTGCGCTACAGCCGCAGCTTCGAACACGCCCCCGGGCACGATCTGAAGATGCGCTCCGAGCTGTCGGCCGCCCTGCGCGGCGGCCAGCTGCAACTGGCCTGGCAGCCCAAGCTCTGGCTGGAAAGCCGTGAGCTCGAAGGGGTGGAGGCCCTGCTGCGCTGGCACCACCCGCGCCTGGGCTGGATCCCTCCGTCCGAGTTCATTCCGCTGGCCGAATCCACCGAGCTGATCTACCCGCTGACCCGCTGGGTGATCAGCGCGGCGCTCGACCAGATGGCCCGCTGGCAGGCACTGGGTCAGCCGCTGAAGGTGGCCGTGAACATCAGCGCCAACAACCTGCAGGACCCCGACTTCACCGACCACATCAAGGGCTTGCTGGCACAGAAAAACGTGCCGGCCCAGTGGCTGGAGCTGGAGGTCACCGAGTCGGCCCTGGCCGTCAACCCCGACCTGGTGTTGCGCCGCCTGCAGGAGCTGCGGGCCGCCGGCATGGCCCTGGCGCTGGATGATTTCGGCACCGGCTTCTCCAGCCTTTCGTATGTGAGCCAGTTCCCCTTCACCAGCATCAAGATCGACCGCAGCTTTGTCAGCGCCCTGCTGCGCAGCCCGCGCGACCGCCACGTGGCCGAGTCCACCATCGCCCTGGGCCGCAAGCTGGGCCTGCGCACCGTGGCAGAAGGGGTGGAGGACGACTGCACCGCCGCGGCATTGATGGCACTGGAATGCGATGTGGGCCAGGGGTATCTGTTTGCCAAGCCCTTGATGGGGCAGGCCTTCGAGCACTGGCGTCACGCGCACCAGCGCAAGCTGCAGGCGGCACGCCAGCAGGCCGCCGGGCAGCACCGATAAGGCTGCGGCTCAGGCCAGCGGCCGCCACAGATAGGCGGCCTCTTCGCCATAGCTCGCCAGGCTGGCCTGCGAGGCCGCGTCAGGCCGGCCGGGCGCGAAGCCCTGGCGCTGCCAGAAGGGCTGCGAGCCCTGCACCGCCACCAGGCCCAGGCCGCTGAGCCCCTCGGCCCGGGCCAGGGCCAGCGCTGCCACCACCAGGCGCGGCCCCAGGCCCTGGCCCTTGGCTGACGGGTGCACCGCCAGGTCATGCAGGTACAGGGCCGTGGGCCGGAGGGCTGGGTCGAAACGCTGGTGCAACGGCGTCACGGCCCCCGGCACACTGCGGTAGGCCAGCAGGTAGGCGCACATCGCGCCCGACGCATCGAACTGGCCCCACACCGTGTCCGGCGTGACGGCCAGGCGCTGGGCCATGATGGCGCGGGGCTCGACAAAGCCGGCACCATAGGCCAGCGCCTGCAGCGCCATCAGGGCGGGCAGGTCGGCCGCCAGCAGAGCGCGAAGGGTGTGTCGATCAGGGCTCATGAGGGGACCCGCCCGCGCAATTGCTGCAGCACCAGCCGTCCGGCATCGTGCCCACGCGTGAAGGCCTCTTCGAACACCGAGTAACCCGACCAGTCGCTGTGGGCGTAACTGACCCGCCCCTGGGCCAGGGCCGCAGGCACCCCGCCGCCGGTGCGGCGCTGGCGCAAGCCGGGCACGGCCTGGGCGGCCGCAGCCAGCGGCAGGCGTGACAGGTGGGCCAGCACCCCGGGCACGGGCACGGCCATGGCGTGGCCGTGGCGGCTCAGCGAGAACTCGCGGGCATGGCTCAGCAGATCGGGATGGGGGCCCAGGAACTCATCCAGCATCTGGCCGCGCCAGTGCGTCCAGGGCTGCTCCAGCAAAGCCTTGCGGGCCGGCTTGGCGGCCCCCAGCGCGCGGTAGAACGTGAGCACGGTGGGGCCGGGGCGTGGGTCCAGGCGCTGGTGGGCCGCGTTCACATAGCCCAGGCCGCTGGAGCCGTAGATCACGTTGTCCCAGGCCGGGGCGGCGCCGGGTCGGTCGGCCAGCGGCTGATCCAGCCCCAGGTTGCCCACCACCCAGGCCGCATGCTGCCAGCGCAAGGCGGTGGACTGCAGCCAGTCGGGCGCGGTGACCACCACCCGGGCGGCCACATGCACCGGCAGGGCCACGATGCAGTGGGCGGCCAGCCAGCGCTCAACGCGCTGCCGGGCCACGTCCCAGACGTCCACGGCCACACCTTGGCGCTGGTCTTCGATGCGCAGCACCACCCGGCCCGGGTACAGCGGACCGTGGCGGGCATCGCCCTGCCAAGGCGCGGCCAGCCGGTCGACCAGCCAGCCATTGCCCTCGGGCCAGGTGAGCACCGGGGTATCGGCGGCTTCGGCGGCCTCATCGCTGCCCGGGGCATGGAAGCCATGCCGGCTGGCAAAGTAGTGGATGCCGGCCCAGGCCGACACCTCGGCCACACCGGCGCCGTAGTCGTCGCGGCAACAGTAGTCCAGGTACCAGCGCAGGCGGGCATCGTCCAGGCCCTGCTGGGCCAGCCATTGCGCGAAGGTCTGGCTGTCGAGCGCCAGCTGCACCGGGCTCAGGCCCTGGCTGGCCAGCGGGATGGCAAACCGGGCCTGGCGCTGCAGGCCGGCCACCAGGCCTGCAAAGCGCTGGTACTGCGCCCGCGTGGCCGCGCTCAGATCGTGCGCCGGCAGCAGGCCCTCCTGCCAGCCGCCATCCACATACAGGCGCTCCTGGGGGCTGTGGCACAGGGCTTGTTCGTCGTACACCCAACGGCCGGCCTGGCGCTGGCGCAGGCCCAGCTCTTCGAGCAGGGCCTGCACCTCGGGCGCATCGTCGCCGGGCAGGGGCAGGTAGTGGGCGCCGGTGGGGCAGGGCTGATGGCCCAGCAGGCGACCGCGGCTGTTGCCGCCGGGCTGCTCATCGAGCTCCAGGATGGCCAGGTCGTCCACCCCGCCCAGGCGCAGCGAGCGCGCCGCCGCCAGGCCCGCGATGCCCGCGCCCGCCACCACCACGCCCACCCGGCGCGACACCGCTGGTGCCGGCCAGCGGCGCGGGTTGTCGCGCAGCAGGTGGCCGCGTTCAAAGGCGGCGCCGTCAAACCCGCCTTGCAGGGCCGGTGCAGCGGGTGAGCAGCCCGCCAGGCCCAGGCCTGCGCCGCCCATCAGGGCCAGCCAGTCACGGCGATGCAGCCCACCGGCCATCAGATCTGCGGAGCCATCAGAGGGGATCAATGGGCCACCTTGCCCCATTCCTGCTCATAGGTGCGCACCAGGATCTGGTTGGAAAGGCGGTTCACCCCGGTGGGCACGGCCGCCATGTCCTGCGGAAAGTCGAACAGCAGGGGCAGGGTCTGCAGGTTGAGAAAGCGCAGGCCCTCGGGCAGCCTGGCGGGCTGGCGCCACGGCCGGCGCGAGGCCACCACAAAGCCCCATTCGCCAAAGCTGGGCACGTTGGCGTGGTAGGGCGTGGCGCCCAGGCCGGCGGCCTCGATGGTGTGCACCACGGTCCAGAAGCTCTGGCGTGCCACCAGGGGCGAGGTGGTCTGCACCACCGCATAGCCGCTGGCCGACAGGCGCTGGTCCAGCAAGGCATAGAACGACTGGCTGTAGAGCTTGCCCAGCGCAAAGTTGGTGGGGTCGGGGAAGTCGACCACGATCACATCGAAGGTATCGCCCTCGGTCTGCAGCCACTGGAAGGCATCGGCATTGACGATGCGCACGCGCGGATCGGACAAGGCCCCGCCATTGAGCCGCTTGAGCGCGGGCTGGGCGCTGAACAGGCGCGTCATCTCGGGGTCGAGTTCGACCAGCGTGACCTGCTGCACGCCGGGGTACTTGAGCACCTCGCGCACGGCCATGCCGTCGCCCCCGCCGAGCACGGCCACCCGGCGCGGGTTGCCCTGCGCCGCCATGACCGGGTGCACCAGGGCCTCGTGGTAGCGGTACTCGTCGCGCTCGGCAAACTGCAGGTTGCCATTGAGGAACAGCCGGTGCCCCTGCGCCCCGCTGGTGACGACGATGCGTTGGTAGGGGCTGGTGGCGGTGTAGATGACGCGGTCCTGGTAGAAGCGGTCTTCGGCCACGGTGGTGATGGCATCAGCCCCGATCAGGGCACCCAGCAGGGTCAGCAGCACTCCCGCACAGGCCAGCACGTGCACGCGCAGGCGGCGCAACTCATGGCGGAACAGCCACAGCGCCCACACCGCCACGGCGGCATTGAGCAGGCCGAACACCAGCCCGGTGCGCACCAGGCCCAGGTGCGGCACCAGCAGGATGGGGAAGGCCAGCGAGACGGCCAGCGCGCCCAGGTAGTCGAAGGTGAGCACCTGGGAGACCAGCTCCTTGAGCTGCACGTGGCGCTTGAGGATGCGCATGACCAGCGGAATCTCCAGCCCCACCAGCACCCCCACCGCCCCCACCAGCAGGTACAGCACCAGACGGAAGGCCCCGGGCACAAAGGCACTGCACAGGAACAGCAAGGCCGGCATGCCGCCGCCCAGCAGGGCCACCAGCAGCTCGATGCGCAGGAAGTGCGCCGGCAGTTGGCGGTCGAAATGCCGCGACGCCCAGGAGCCCAGGCCCATGGCGAACAGGTAGGCCCCGATCACGGTGGAGAACTGCAGCACCGAGTCGCCCAGCAGGTAAGAGGCCAGGGTGCCGGCGGCCAGCTCGTACAGCAGCCCGCAGGCCGCCACCACGAACACGCTGCTCAGCAGGGCCAGCTCGACCGGCCGGGGCGCACCGCGACCGGTGGCGGGCTCGGGCGATTTCGCGCCACGCCGCCCGGGCTGGCGCCAGGGCACATCGGAGACAACCGCCGCAGGCAGCAAGGGGTCGGAGGAATCAGGTCGCTGGCTCAAAACAATCCACAGTCTTCAAAACAAGGCCGCCGACACCTCGGCTGACCGACAAACAGGGCGCTCCCGGCTCAGCCGTGGATGGCGGCCGCCACGATGAGGCAGATGCCCAGCGACATGGCCGCGACCACCAGGCCCAGGGCCACGTTCTGCTTTTCCACCAGTTCGCGCCACAGATCGTAGGGCGTGAGCTTGTCGATGACGACGAAGCTCAGCCAGAACACCAGCACGCCCACCAGGGCGAACACGATGGAGCCCAGCACGGCGCCGGGGCGCAGCCATTCAAGTCCCATGGAAACCTCCGAAAAAGAGTGGTTGGTTCAGCATGTCGGTTGTCACATCATCACTTGTGGCTGCCGCCGCCACCCGAATAACCCCCGTAGGAGCCGCCCGAGCTGCGGTAGCCGCTGCTGTTGCAGTTCTCCAGCGCCGGGTCGCAGCGGGAGCAGCGGCTGAGCAGCAGCACCAGCACGATCAGCAGCACCGCAATGACCAGGATGGTGCCCCAGCCCAGGGCGCGGAAGCTGCCCGCCGGCGCCACGTCGGCCCGGCGCAGCAGCTCTTGCCGGGCTTCGAGCTTGAAGGCCTTGGCCACCGTGGCAGCGTCCAGGCGGCTGCCGCCCGACCAGGTGATCTCGTTGGGGGTGCTCTCCTCGGACAGCAGGCCCTTGGCGCTGGCGAAGTCGCGGTTGCTGGTCTTCTGGCCGCGCGCCACCGGCCAGTAGAACTCGCCACAGGCGTAGCTGGTCTCGGCGTCGTAACGGTATTGCAGCTCGTAACGGGTGCCCAGGTAGGTGGCCGCACGGCCTGCGGCATCGAGTTTGGGCGCCCCGGTGAGCGGGCGCACCAGGCTCCAGCCATCGGTGGCGTCGACCAGGAAACTGAAGCCACGCTGGCGGTTGTAGAGCAGGTACTCCTCCCAGCCGAACAGCTCGTCATCGCCGGGTTCGCGGCCCATGCGGTGCTGAAAGCCCACCACCTGCCAATCCACCCCTTCGAGCCGACCCAGGCTGCCCAGCGCGATCAGGGGCGCCACGGGCTCGTCCTGCAGGGCGTGGCGCAGTTCGCCGCCGATGCCCTGCGAGACATCGATCAGGCTGTTGCAGCTGCGGCAGGTGAGGGTCTTGGTGCTGGCCAAGGTGACCTCGACCGGCGCGCCGCAATGCGGGCAGTTGAACTGGCGCCCGGCTTCGTTCTTGACCGATTCGTCCTTGAGGCCGCTCAGGGCCAGGTCTTCGAGCCGCACCGAGCGGCCCGCCGACAGGGCGGGTGGGGTGCGGCTGTAATCGAGGCTGAGCACCTCGCCGCTGTCGCTGCGCAGCTCCACCAGGCCGAAGGCAAAGCCCAGCGGGGGCAGGCGCGGCAGTTCGCCCTGGGCCGAGATCAGGCACACCTGATCGCTGAAGGCCACGGTGAAGGGCTGGCCGTTGACCGCCGTGCTGGCCCCGGGGCGGAAGGCCGAGGCGGGGGGCATCTCGCGCTGCAGCTCGCGCGGGCGCGCCATCACGTAGGCGCCGTTGTCTTCGCTGAGGCTGGCCTGGCTGCCGTCTTCGAACAGCGCGATCCACTCGGCCCACACGCCGGTAGGCGACTTGTACTGCAGGCGGCCGATCAGCACAAAGGGCTTGTTGTCGAAGCGGCCACCGGCCATGAGCTGCAGCGGGCTGTGGTCATCGAACAGCTCGGCCATGCGACCGATGCGGCTCAGCACCTCGCCCTGGCGCAGCACCGTGCTCTGGCAGTAGGGGCAGACCGCGTGCGTCGATTGGGCGCTGCGAAATTCAACGGGGGCGCCGCAGCCCGGGCAGGGCGCGCGGTAGAAACGCTCTGTCACGAACGGGCGGGGCGGTTCAGACGAGCTTCTTGAGCAGCTCGGCCTTCTTGGCGTCGAACTCTTCAGCGGTCAGGATGCCTTTGGTCTTGAGATCGGCCAGCTTCTCCAGCGTGGCCATGATCTCGTCGGGCTTGAGGCCGCTGGCCGCAGCGGCAGCGGCAGCCCCACCACCTTGCAGGCCGGCCTGCAGGTTCTGCGCCAGCACCTGGCCCAGGGCCACGCCGGCCCCCAGGCCCATGGCGTCACCGGCCACACCGCCGCCCGCCGCCCCTTCGGCCAGGCGCGGGATGGCCTGGGCGGTCTGGTACTGCATGAACTGGCCCATGTCGCGGCCCACCATGCCCATGCCGATCTTCTGGTCGAGCACCTTTTGCAGCTCTTCGGGCAAAGACAGGTTCTGCACCGTGAAGGTCTGCAATTGCAGGCCCAGGCGGGCGAACTCGGGGCCCAGTTGCTGGGTCAGGGCCTGGGCAAAGCGCTGCTGGTTGGCTGCCAGGTCCAGGAAGGGGATGCCACTGGCGGCAATGGCCTGGCTGATGTTCTGCAGCACCAGGCCGCGCAACTGACCGTCCAGGTCGGCCACGCCATAGCGCTCACGGGTGCCGGAGATGCCGGCGTGGAAGGCCTTGGGATCGGCGATGCGGAAGCTGTAGTTGCCGAAGGCGCGCAGGCGCACGGCGCCGAACTCGGGGTCACGCACGGTGACAGGCTGGGGCGTGCCCCATTTCTGGTCGAGTTGCTCGCGGGTGCTGAAGAAGTAGACATCGCTCTTGAAGGGCGACTCGAAGAGCTTGTCCCAGTTCTGCAGGTTGGTCAGCACCGGCAGGGTCTGGGTGCCCAGCCGGTAGGTGCCGGGGCCGAACAGGTCGGCGATGCGCCCTTCGTTGACGAACAGGGCCATCTGCGACTCGCGCACCACCAGGGTGGCGCCGTTCTGGATTTCCATGTCGGCCATGGGATAGCGCCAGGCCAGCGTGCCGTCGCCCTCTTCGGTCCATTGAAGGACGTCGATGAACTGCTTCTTGATGAAATCCATCAGGCCCATGGCCGTCTCCTGCTCGGTTGGGAACGGCTCAGATGATACCCGCGTAGCGGGCCGAAAAGGGCCGCACGAAGCCCGCGCTCAGACCTTGACGTCCAGCAACGAGCCCATCATCTGGTCATGGACCTTGAGGGTCTTGAGGCTGGCCTGGAAGCTGTAGCTGGAGGAGATCTGGTCGACCATGTCCTGCTCCAGCTGGCTGCCGGGCTGGGGCATGCGCGACACGCTGGTGGTGGTGCCGCCGTTGGGATCGGCCTGCTGGTCGACCCGCTCGCGGCGGTACCCCTCGGTGTTCTGGTTGGCGATGTTGTTGGCCGCCGCCTCCTGGCGCTGCAGCGCGGCCTGCATGCCGGACTGGGCGATCGAGCTGATGCTGGACATGGGCGGGCCTCGGGGTCGGTGAATCGATGGGTGTCGTGATTATCCGCCTCCAAGGGGTGATCCGCCAAGCCGCAGCCCGCTCCGGCGCAGGCTGCGGCTGGCTTCATGCCCTCCTCATGCCCTCACTTCTTGGGCCGGATCGCGTCGGCCGTGCCCTGGATGAAGGCCTTGATCTTCTGCACGTCATCCAGGCTGAGCCGGTCGCTGAAGTCGGGCATGCCGCGCGCCATGGCCGGGCCCTTGAAGATGAACTTGTCCAGGTGCTCGATCATGGCGGCATCCATGTAGCCCAGGTTGGGGATGTTGCCGCCGCGGTCCACGCCCGGCACGCCGTGGCAGAACACGCAGTTGCTGACATACAGCAGGGTGCCGGCCTGCACCTGGGCCGGGTCGTACTTGACGCCCGACACCAGCTCACCCAGGCGGTAGCCCACGAAGTCGGGCAGAGGCGCCTTGCCCCCCACGGCAAAGGTGTAGACCGTGCCGGGGCCCTGGCGCTCGGTGGCGCGCTGGGCCAGGCCATAGACACCGCCCCAGCCCACGGCGATCGACACGTACTGGGTACCGTCCACCTCGTAGGTGATGGGGGCGGCCACCACGCCGGTGCCGGTGGGCGACTCCCAGAGCTTGCCGCCGGTCTTGGCGTTGTAGGCGATCAGGCGCCCGTCGGCCGTGCCCTGGAACACCAGGTTGCCGGCGGTGGTCAGGGTGCCGCCGTTCCAGGGCGAGACCTGCTCCTGGGTCCAGGCGGCCTTCTGGCGCACCGGGTCCCAGGCGATCAGCCGGCCGAAGGGCTTGCCCTTGGGCGGCTCGACGTTGGCATACATGGCCAGGTTCCAGCCCAGGCCGCCGTGGGGCTCACCGGGCTGGTTGCCATTGAACTTCCAGTTCTGGTTGTCCATCAGGTTGAGGGGCACGTTCTGCGCCGGCAGGTAGACCAGGCCGGTCTGCGGGTTGAACGACATCGAGTGCCAGTTGTGCGCCCCGAACGGGCCCGGCACGGCGTCATAGGGCTTGTCGGTGGAGCGCGCCTCGGGGTTCTCGATGGGCCGGCCGTTGGCGTCGTAGCCCTTGGCCCAGTTCACGTCGACAAAGTTCTTGGCCGAGATGAAACGCCCGTTGGTGCGGTCGATGACGAAGAAAAAGCCGTTCTTGGGCGCATGCAGGATCACCTTGCGCGGGCGGCCGTCGATCTTCAGATCGGCCAGGATCATGGGCTGGGTGGAGGTGTAATCCCAGTTGTCGCCCGGGGTTTCCTGGTAGTGCCAGACGTACTCGCCGGTGTCGGGGTTGAGGGCCACGATCGAGGCCAGGTACAGGTTGTCGCCGCCGCCCGGGCTGCGTTTGCTGCGCGCCCAGGGCGAACCATTGCCGGTGCCGATGTACATCAGGTTCAGCTCGGGGTCGTAGGTCATGGTGTCCCAGGCGGTGCCGCCGCCGCCTGACTCCCACCACTTGCCGCTGGCGTCCCAGGTCTTGGCGGCGCGCGCCATGGCCTCGTTCTCGAAGGGCTTGGACGGGTCGCCCGGCACGGTGAACCAGCGCCAGGCCTGGGCACCGGTGCCCGCGTCGTAGGCGGTGACGTAGCCGCGCACGCCGTATTCGGCGCCGCCGTTGCCGATCACCACCTTGCCTTTGATGACGCGCGGCGCGCCGGTGATGGTGTAGCTGTGGGTGTGGTCGATCAGGGTGTCCTGCTCCCACACCTTCTGACCGCTGCGGGCGTCCAGGGCGATCAGGCGGCCGTCGTAGGCGGCCACGAAGACCTTGCCCTGGTAAATGGCCACACCGCGGTTGACCACGTCGCAACAGCCTTTGTAGCCCTTGGACTTGTCGACCTGCGGATCGAAACTCCAGAGCCGCCGGCCGGTGCGCACATCCACCGCATGCACCACGCTCCAGGAGGCGGTGACATACATCACGCCATCGACCACCAGCGGGGTGGACTCCACGCCCCGGGTGGACTCCAGGTTGTACGACCAGACCAGCCCCAGTTTGCCGACGTTGCCGGTGTTGATCTGCTGCAGGCGGGAGAAGCGGGTTTCGGCGTAATCCAGACCATGGCTGGGCCAGTCGGTCGACTTGGCGGCATTGGCCTGGATGTAGGCGCCGTCGACCCGGTCGACACGGTTGGCAGGCTGGGCCTGGGCGGCCGGCACCGCCAGGGCGGCCGTGGCCAGCCAGGCGAGCCCGATGCCCAGACGGCGCCAGGCCGGTGCCCCAGAGACGGGACGGGTGGTGGATTTGGCTTGAAGCATAGGGTGATGTCTCCTCGGAAAAGGCTTGGGGGGGTGGCCTTCGGACCCGGCGCCTCTCGCTTCCCGTTCGGGGTTCGTGAACGGCGGGAATCTGTGTGCACCCTCTCTGGTGCACGCCGGAGCGCTGGCGGGCCACCCGGATCGGAGCATCTGCTTTTGCCCGCGTCGCTTCACCACCGGGATTTCCCTAGGCCCAAAGTGTTCCAAGATGGAACACCCCGGACTCAGCCCCCCCCCGAGGCCGGTGCGCTGTCTCAATTTGCGAATTTCCGACTTGTCCACACGGTTTCCATGGGCTAACCCTGAGAGCGCCCCGCCCCGGGGCTGCCGATACTGCGCTCACCCACACACAGACCCACTGCTTGATGGAGGCCCCATGCCCCGGCAAGACCCTGGCCGCCCCTGGACGCGCCCGCTGTTCTTCAACACGCCCAGCCAGCGCGTGGCCCTGGCACGCCAGCAGCTGTTTGAAGAGGGGCAGCGCCCCAGCGGCCTGGTGCCCGAGGGGGTGCTGCAATCGTGGCTGCGCTGCCTGCGCCACGAGCCCCGCACGAGCCGCGCACTGAGCTTCGACCCGGTCACGCCCAGTCGGCTGCACGGGGCTCTGGGCCGCAACCGCCCACTGCTCAGCGCCTCAGGCGACGAACTGCAGGCGCTGGAACACGCCCTCAGCGGCACCGACTGCCGGGTCATCCTGACCGACAGCGAAGGCGTGATCGTGCATGTCACCCACCACCCGCTGGCCGATCAGCCCCTGCTGGGGGTGGCCGCGCGCCTGGGGGTGAACCTGTCGGAATCCAGCGTGGGCACCACCGCCCCCGGGCTGGTAGCCCACACCGGCCAGGCCTGCAGCGTGATGGGGGCCGAACACTATTACGACTGCCTGCAGGGCTTTCACTGCGCCGCCGCCCCGATCCGCGACATCCACGGACGCCTGGCCGGGGTGCTGGACCTCTCCATCGAAAGCCACCCGTTCGGCTTCGACGCCGCCAGCCTGGTGGGCGCCTACGCCACCGCCATCGAAAACCGCCTGCTCAAGACCCAGGCCCGGGAGCAACTGGTGCTGCAGTTCCAGGCCCACCCGGATCTGCTCGACAGCGTGCAACAAGGTCTGGCCGGCATCGATGACCGGGGCCGGTTGGCCTGGATCAACCCGGCCGGGCGCCGCCTGCTGGGCCTGGCCCAACGGCCTGCGCAGGAAGACATCGACGCGGCGCTGGGGCTGGACCTGAGCGATCTGCTGGCTTTGAGCCACCATGCCCAGCCCCAGGCCAGGCGCCTGGGCAATGGCCTGACCGTCTGGCTGCGCGTGCGGCTGCAGGCCACCGATGGCTTGCGCCAGCTGCAGGCCGTTGGCGGGCCGGCCAGGCCACCGGACGCCCCCCTGCCACTGGAAGCCTGCGCCGATACCGCAGCCGGGCACAGCCCACAGGCCACTGAAGCCCGGCCCCCGCTGCACGAACACAGCCGCCAGCACATCGAAGCCGCGCTGGCCCAGGCGGACGGCAACATCACACGCGCCGCCCGGGCACTGGGTGTGTCCAGAGGGCTGTTGTACCGACGTCTGAAAAGCCGAATCCCGCCGTCAGGCCCTGCCTGAATTCGCAGCGGCCCAAAACCCATTCAGAATGGGGTCGGCTTCAGCCCACCGTCTGACGTGCGGGCTTTTGCCAAATAGTCAAAACCCATTCACCTTTTTACGCAGATTTACTGACTAGGGTTTCCCCCCAGGTGGGTCTACAATCGCGAACCCTTGCGAGTCCGGACAGGCCGCCACCGGTGCGCGACCCCAGCCCCAGCAAGCCAGCAGGAGACATTGGATGCCCATCAACCCACAGGCCAACAAAGAAGAACAGCGCGCTGAATTGCGGCGCGCCGCACTGGAATACCACGAGCTGCCGACCCCCGGCAAGGTGGCCATTGCCGCCACCAAGCAACTGGTCAACCAGCATGATCTGGCCCTGGCCTATTCCCCCGGCGTCGCAGCCCCCTGCGAAGAGATCGTCAAAGACCCCAACGCCGCCTTCAAATACACCAGCCGCGGCAATCTGGTGGCCGTGATCACCAACGGCACGGCGGTGCTGGGCCTGGGCAACATCGGCCCGCTGGCCGCCAAGCCCGTCATGGAAGGCAAGGGCGTGCTGTTCAAGAAGTTCGCCGGCATCGATGTGTTCGACATCGAGATCGACGAGCAAAAAGACCTGGACAAGCTGGTCGACATCATCGCCTCGCTGGAGCCCACCTTCGGCGGCATCAACCTCGAAGACATCAAGGCCCCCGACTGCTTCTACGTCGAGCGCAAGCTGCGCGAGCGCATGAAGATCCCAGTCTTCCACGACGACCAGCACGGCACCGCCATCGTGGTGGGTGCGGCCCTGCTCAACGGCCTGAAGGTCGTGGGCAAGGACATCAAGCAGGTCAAGCTCGTCACCTCGGGCGCCGGTGCCGCCGCCCTGGCCTGCCTGAGCCTGCTGCTCAAGCTGGGTCTGCCGCGCGAGAACATCTACGTGACCGACCTGGCCGGCGTGGTCTATGAAGGCCGCACCGAGCTGATGGACGAGGACAAGATCCAGTTCGCCCAGAAGACCGAGGCCCGCACCCTGGGCCAGATCATCGAAGGCGCCGACGTGTTCCTGGGCCTGTCGGCCGGCGGCGTGCTCAAGCCCGAGATGGTGGCCAAGATGGCCGCCAATCCCCTGATCTTCGCGTTGGCCAACCCGACGCCCGAAATCCTGCCCGAAGAGGTCAAGGCGGTGCGCGACGACGCCATCATGGCCACCGGCCGCACCGACTACCCGAACCAAGTCAACAACGTCCTGTGCTTCCCGTACATCTTCCGCGGCGCCCTGGATGCCGGGGCCTCGACCATCACGGTCGAGATGGAGATTGCGGCCGTGCACGCGATTGCCGAGCTGGCCCAGGCCGAGCAAAGCGAAGTGGTGGCCGCCGCCTACGTGGGCCACCCCCTGGCCTTCGGCCCCGAATACCTGATTCCCAAGCCCTTCGACCCGCGCCTGATGATGAAGATCGCGCCGGCCGTGGCCCAGGCAGCCGCCGACAGCGGCGTGGCCCTGCGCCCCGTGAAGGACCTGGACGCCTACCGCGAGAAGCTGCAAAGCTTCGTCTACGCCTCGGGCACCACCATGAAGCCCATCTTCACCGCCGCCAAGGCCGCCGCCAAAAAGCGCGTGGCCTACGCCGAGGGTGAAGAAGAACGCGTGCTGCGCGCCGCCCAGATCGTGGTCGACGAGGGCCTGGCCCGCCCGACCCTGATCGGCCGCCCGGCCGTGATCGCCGAGCGCATCGAGAAGTTCGGCCTGCGCCTGCAGGAGGGCCGTGACTACGACGTGGTCAACGTCGAGAACGACCACCGCTACCGCGACTTCTGGCAGACCTACCACCGCATGACCGAGCGCAAGGGCATCACGGTGCCGATCGCCAAGATCGAGATGCGCCGCCGCCTGTCGCTGATCGGCGCCATGCTGCTGCACAAGGGCGAGGTTGATGGCCTGATCGCCGGCACCTGGGGCCACACCACGCTGCACCTGACCTACCTGGATCAGGTGATCGGCAAGCGCCCTGGCGTCAGCACCTACGCCTGCATGAACGGCCTGCTGCTGCCCGATCGCCAGCTGTTCCTGGTGGACACCCACGTCAACTACGACCCGACAGCCGAGCAACTCACCGAGATCACCATCATGGCCGCCGAGGAAATGATGCGCTTCGGCATCAAGCCCAAGGCCGCGCTGCTGTCGCACTCGAACTTCGGCAGCAGCAGCCAGCCCAGCGCGGTGAAGATGCGCCGCACCCTGGAGCTGCTGCGCGAGCAAGCGCCGTGGCTGGAAGTGGACGGCGAAATGCATGGCGACGTGGCCCTCGATGGTGCTGCCCGCCAGGCCCTGATGCCGCACAGCACCCTTTTGGGCAGCGCCAACCTGCTGGTCCTGCCCAACATCGATGCCGCCAACATCTCGTACAACCTGCTCAAGACGGCAGCAGGCGGCAACATTGCGATTGGCCCGGTGCTGCTGGGCGCGGCGCAACCTGTGCACATCCTCACCGCCAGCACCACCGTGCGCCGGATCGTGAACATGACAGCACTGACGGTGGCAGACGCCAACGCTTCGCGATAAGCAGTCGCTCCATAGCGAGCGCTAACTTTTAGACGACGGAAACCTGAGCGCGGCTGCCCATTTTTTGGGCAGCCGCTTGCTTTTCAGGACCAGATACGTCAAACTTGCGACCTTGAAATTTTGGGGTTTACCCGGAGTTTCTGAAAGGTGTTATTTCATGCTGCGAAAAGTTGCCGCCAGAACAAGCCAATTCCTGCTGGTTTGTCTGATGTTGGCAGCGGCGCTCTCAGGCACCAATGTGGTGCATTCCCGAGAGATGCCTGCGATCAGTGCCCAGGCCACGATCTCCCTGGCGGAACTGCCGGCGCAAGGGCGCCAGACCTATCAATCGATCCTGTCCGGGGGGCCTTTCCCCTTCGAGAAGGACGGTGTGGTCTTTGGCAACCGCGAGCGGATCCTGCCCCATCAGCCGCGCGGCTTCTACCGTGAATACACCGTTCAGACTCCAGGCTCGCGTGACCGGGGTGCCCGGCGCATTGTCTGTGGGGGTCGCCAGATCAGGGCGCCCGAAGCCTGCTACTACAGCCAAGACCACTATGCGAGCTTTCGCCGCATCGTCGAATGACCTTTGAAATCACCGCAGCCATGAAGGCGCCCGAGGTATGCACCAGGGCCAACAGCGTGGCCGGGCCCATTTTTTTTGACCTTAGAGAAAGAGAAGCGGAGATGGATACGCCACTTCGTACCGTTCGAACCAACATCGTTCAGTCGATTCGGGCCTTTCGGGTACAAGACCTTCAGGAAGCAGCTCGCGACCTGGGCCAGCATTTTCTGTACGCCAATCTGGCCAATGCACAGTCCAAACAGGACGTGCTGGACATGATTGCGGCGCAATTCACCTTTCCGGCGCACTTCGGCAAGAATTTTGACGCCTTGTATGACTGCATGACCGATCCCTTGCACAAATCGGGCCCGCAGCCAGGCTTCATCGTGGTGCTGGAACAGATTCCGGCCCACGCCAAGTTCGACAAGGAAGCGCGCGAGCAATTGCTCGACATCTTCCGGGATGCCGCCGACTACTGGAGCGACCGGAAGATCCCCTTCCGATGTTTCTATTCTTTTCTGTAGCCCGTTCTGCGCAAGCTGGCCAAGCAGAACGGGCCAACGAGGCTGAAGTCGGCAAGACCCTGACCGGTATTGCCCTGAACTCGGACAGCGGCGACCGCATGCCCACCGACAAACTGGTGGATGTTTCGCCCCAGGCGCTGCGCATGAGCAGCCCTTTCAACGCCGGTTACTGGTTGTCGGCAGCCTGAAGCGCCTCACCTTTGACCTGTCAAAAAACCCGCAGTCGCGCACTGCGGGTTTTTTTTTGCCACCTTGGTTCGCCCTGTCGACGTTGCCAGCAAAAAACCCAGTGCTTGCGGGCTTGCCCGGCTTGCGCGGCCCGACTCAGACAGGCAACATGCGCGCTCCTGACGCAGGGCAGCCCTCCAAATACCCAGTTGGCGCGGCTTTTGCCTGCATGAAAACGACACGACCCAAAAGGTGCCTATGAACTTGTTGAACCGCCTATCCATCCGGGCCCGCCTTTACTTCGGCACCGGATTCTCTTTGCTGCTGCTGACCGTCATCGGCCTGACCGGTTTCTGGGCTCTGCACAGCACCCAGGGCACCCTGAAGACCTTGCTGGAGCAGAAGGTGCAGACCCTCACCTCGCTCGACGAACTGCGGCTCAAGGCCGCCGACATCCGCCGCAGCGAGAAAGACATCATCATCAACTTCAACAACAGCGTTGAAGTTGGCAATCTGCGCGAGGCCTGGAAGAAGCAACTGGGCAGCCTGCTGGGCGCCACCGGCACCTTGCAAAGCCAGAACGCAGAGGATGCGGCCCTCACCGAATCCCTCAAGCAGGTGCAGGCCGCCCTGAAGGAATACGAGACCGGCCTGACCCCCATCCTCGAACAGGTGGAACGCGCCCAGATCGATGGCGCCGCCGCTGGCGCCTATGCCGACCGGCTGAAAAAGCACATGGAGAGTGCTGACCAGGGCCTGTCGCAACTCAGCCGCCAGGCCAGCGAGGCCATGCACAACGCTGAAGCCGACATGCAGCGCGACATCTACCGCCTGGGTTCGCTGATCGTGGCCCTGCTGGTGGTGGCCCTGGTGGTGCTGATCCCGTTGACCGTGTTCAGCGTGCGCGGCCTGGCCCGCTCGATCACCCAGGCACGCGACCTGGCCGAGCGCATTGCCGAAGGCGACCTGTCCAACGAGGTGCGCAGCGATTCGGACGACGAGATCGGCCAGCTCGTCAGCGCCATGGGCCAGATGCAGGAATCGCTGCGCGACCTGGTCAAGCAGGTGATGCAGGCCACCGAGAACATCGCCACCGCGAGCAGCGAGATCGCCAGCGGCAACAACGACCTGTCGCACCGCACCGAACAGACGGCGGCCAACCTGCAGAAGACCTCGTCCTCGATGGAGGCCCTGACACACAACGTGCAGCAGTCGGCCGAATCCTCACGCCAGGCCAGCGCGCTGGCGGGCTCGGCCTCCCAGGTGGCCGAGCAGGGCGGGCAGGTGGTGTCGCGCGTGGTGAGCACCATGGAAGAGATCCGCACCGCCTCGCGCAAGATCGGCGACATCACCGGCGTGATCGACGGCATTGCCTTCCAGACCAACATCCTGGCGCTCAACGCGGCTGTCGAGGCAGCACGCGCCGGTGAACAAGGTCGGGGCTTTGCCGTGGTGGCCGGCGAGGTGCGCAACCTGGCCCAGCGGGCCGCCCAGGCGGCGCGCGAGATCAAAACCCTGATCGGGGCCTCGGAGGCCAAGGTTGAATCGGGCTCGGAGCTGGTGCAACAGGCCGGCAGCACCATGAGCGAGGTGGTGGTCTCGGTCCAGCGCGTGGCCCACATCGTGGCCGACATCACCCAGGCCACCGGCGAGCAAAGCGGCGGCCTCAGCGAAGTCAACTCGGCCGTGGCCCAGCTCGACCAGGTGACCCAGCAGAACGCCGCCCTGGTGGAAGAATCGGCCGCCGCCGCGCAGTCGATGCAGACCCAGGCGGAGCAACTGGAGCAGCTGGTGCGCCGCTTCCGTCTGGGGGCCGGTGAACCCGCCACGCTGCGACGCAGCCCACCCAAAGCCATGCCGGCACCGCTCAACCGTCCCGCTGCGGCCCCGCTGCCTCAAGGTCAGGCCGCGCCGGCTCGCGTGAGCGGCCCCGGCCAAGCCAAGCCGACCCCGGCGGCCAAGCCCGCTGGCATCGCCCACCAAGCTGAAGCCAAACCTTCGGCCAAGCTGGCCGCAGGCCAGGAAGACGACTGGGAAACCTTCTGAACTACTGAACCAGATCGGCCCTGGAGCGCC
>Ga0209913_1000205_pt1 | contig 60295 bp, 67 predicted proteins | sample PersoiDNA2013203_FD_185805 | JGI IMG/M metagenome (GOLD analysis project Ga0209913, IMG submission 185805) | Permafrost soil microbial communities from the Arctic, to analyse light accelerated degradation of dissolved organic matter (DOM) -... | ecosystem: Environmental > Terrestrial > Soil >...
ATCTACTTCTGGAAATATACATTTTTTGAAAAACGCATAATACAACTACGTCTTTTCTTGTTTACATTTCAGCTTACTAGGTAATGCAAAAATCAAACAATGATCAAAAAAATGTAAATAAGAAAAATGTCCTGTAAATCATAGACTTACAGGACATAGTTTACAGAATCAGCTCTACTGGGTCTTAGAACGGAATATCATCGTCCATATCGGAGAAGTTCGGCGCAGGACGGGAAGCTGGGGCTTGTTGGCGTGGTGCTGGAGCCGCTTGGCGTGGTGCAGGGGCCGGTGCGCCGCCGTAGCCGCTGTCGTCCATTGGTGCGCCGCCACCCATACCTGGACGGCCGCCTAGCATTTGCATGCTGTCAGCTTTGATGTCAGTCGCGTATTTTTCGACGCCGTCTTTGTCGGTGTATTTACGGGTACGTAGGCTGCCTTCGACGTAGACTTGTGAACCTTTTTTCAGGTACTGCCCAGCGATTTCAGCCAATTTGCCGAAGAACGTGATGCGGTGCCATTCGGTTTGTTCTTTTTTCTCGCCGGTTGATTTGTCTTTCCAGCTATCTGTTGTTGCGACTGTGATGCTGGTCATTGCGTCACCACTTGGCATATAGCGTGTTTCCGGATCGCGGCCCAAATTGCCAACGATAATAACTTTATTGACGGATGCCATGGTTTTCTCCTGTTTTCCTGATTATTTCCAATTAATAGTGGTCATAGCCATCCGAAGCAAAATGGTCCCTGCGAACCTTGTGGTGCGGGAATTATTTTGGGGCGGGCTATGGTAATGTGCGGTTTTAGACCTCTTGCACCGTCTGGCGAGCAGAGCGACGGGGTATTTCCGGCATGTTGTACGCGATTATAAGCCAGATAAGTGTTAATCCAGAACACAAACCGAAGATGGCGGGACCACTTGCCATCTTGCTCATCAAGCCGCCGGCAGCGGCACCAGAGGCAATGCCAAGGGCCTGTAAAGTGTTATAGACGCCCAGCGCTGCACCTTTGGCGGCCGGTGGCGCGATTCTGGAAACCAGCGATGGTTGGCTGGCTTCGAGGGTATTGAACGCAATAAAGAAACCAAATAACAAGGCAATGAGCGCCACCGGATGCTCTAATAATTGCCAGAAACCAATTTGTACTAATAGTAAGGTTGCAATTGCAATCAGAAACACTTGTTTCATTTTTGCGTACTTTTCTCCAACAATAATTGCGGGCAACATTGCAACAAACGACACCAGCATGACGGGCAAATACACTTTCCAATGACTTGCCAATGGAATCTCGGCGACGCGCACTAAGGCTGCTGGCACAACAACAAACATGGCCATTTGTGCGAAGTGCAACACATAAACACCAAAGTTGAGGCGCATTAATTCACGGTTGGTTAATACGGTAGCGAATGGGACCCGTTCAACCGGCAACGGCGGCGCATCGGGAGTTACCCATAGCAGGACCGCGATGGCCACTACCCCTGCTACGGCCATCATCACAAACATTGCAGGCATCCCGACGGTTTCAAAGAGTACGGGCGCAATCACCATTGCCAGTGCAAAAGTGATACCGATCGAGCCACCGACCATCGCCATGGCTTTGGTGCGGTGTTCTTCGCGGGTACTGTCGGCAATTAACGCGGTAATTGCTGCGGAGATGGCACCAAGACCCTGAATGCCGCGTCCAAGCATGATGCCAAGTAGGCTGCTGGACTCGGCACAAATCAAAGCGCCAAGGACAAACATCACCATACCTGCAATGATGACGGGTTTGCGTCCGAGACGATCCGAGGCCATGCCAAGTGGGATTTGAAAAAATGCCTGAACCAGACTGAACATGCCGAGCGCCATGCCGACTAATAGCGGATTATCCCCACCACTGAGTCTTCTTGCATAAATAGCAAAAACTGGCGATAAAATGAATAATCCCAGCATGCGCAAAGCAAAGATCGCCGCTAGCGAAGCACTGGAACGAATTTCGGCACGGCTCATGCCGAGTTTTTCGTCCTGAACATCGGAGGCATTCGTGTAATTTGTTGCCAAAGTCATATTTAAAACCTGGTTGTGCAAGGTAATTTGATGAAAGCACAGAGGAGTCTGCGGTAATTTTCAAAAAACCGTTATAGTAGCAGGTTGATTGCCCCTGCCAACATTCGGATCAGACTGAGATCAAGCTCACTTTATACTCACGTAATATAGAGTAGCCACTCAGTCAATACTCGGTTAAAACTCAGTTCAAAAACGCAGTACAAAACTCAGTTCAAAATAATATGACAACACGACCAAAAGCCGTAAAAGCCACGCCAGCAAACAAACCAGCTGAAATTGAGTTTGGTGCAGATGATATCGCACTCATGCAAAAACGCGAGTTGATTAGGATCAGAGGTGCGCGAACTCATAACCTGAAAAACATCAATCTTGACTTGCCGCGCAATAAACTGGTCGTGATTACGGGTTTATCCGGCTCGGGTAAGTCATCACTGGCGTTTGATACCTTGTATGCGGAAGGCCAGCGGCGCTACGTGGAATCACTTTCTGCTTATGCGCGACAATTTTTGCAGTTAATGGAAAAACCGGACGTCGATTTGATTGAAGGTTTGTCGCCAGCGATTTCTATCGAGCAAAAAGCCACCTCGCACAACCCGCGCTCGACGGTCGGTACCGTCACAGAAATTCATGACTATCTGCGTTTGCTCTATGCCCGCGTTGGTACCCCCTATTGTCCAGATCATCCCGAAAACCCGTTAGCAGCGCAATCTGTCTCGCAGATGGTGGATGCCGTGCTGGCAATGCCGGAAGACACCAAACTAATGATCCTTGCACCTGTGGTTGCGAATCGCAAAGGTGAACACGTCGATTTGTTTGAACAAATGCAGGCACAAGGTTTTATCCGCTTCCGTGTACAGAGTGGTACCCACGACGCCAAGATCTATGAAGTCGACGACCTGCCAAAATTAAAGAAAACCGAAAAACACACGATTGATGTCGTGGTTGATCGTGTCAAAGTAAGAGAAGACATCAAGCAACGTCTGGCAGAGTCGTTTGAAACCTGCCTGCGTATCGCCAATGGCCGTGCGCTGATCGTCGACATGGATAGCAAACACGAACAACTGTTTTCTAATAAGTTTGCCTGCCCGACGTGCGGCTATTCACTGCAAGAATTAGAGCCACGCTTGTTCTCGTTCAACAATCCTATGGGCGCCTGTCCGGAATGTGACGGTCTGGGACACATTGAATTCTTTGATCCTAAGCGGATCGTCGCGTTCCCTAACCTATCGCTCGCCAGTGGGGCGGTCAAAGGCTGGGATCGTCGTAATCAGTTCTATTTCCAGATGTTGTCGAATCTGGCCGCCTTTTTTGACTTTGATATCGATACGCCGTTTGAACAATTACCAGAATCCGCGCAACAAATCATTTTGTTCGGCTCCGGTAAGCAGTTGATTCCATTTACGTATATCAATGAAAAAGGCCGCGCGGTCGTCAAAGAACACACCTTTGAAGGCGTGGTGAATAATTTACAGCGCCGCTACCGCGAGACGGATTCGATGGCGGTCAAAGAAGAGTTGGCAAAATTTATTAATGAAAAACAATGCCCGTCCTGCGATGGTGCGCGTCTGCGTATCGAAGCGCGTTATGTGAAGGTCGGTACAGGCACACAAGAAAAAGCAATTTACGATATCAGCGCCATGCCGCTACGTGAAACGCTACATTTCTTTGAACACCTGACATTACATGGCGCAAAACGCGACATCGCTGATCGTATTGTCAAAGAAATTGCGTCCCGCCTAACGTTCTTAAATAATGTTGGTTTGGATTATCTGTCCCTGGACCGTAGCGCAGACACATTGTCAGGCGGTGAGGCGCAGCGGATTCGTTTGGCATCACAAATTGGCTCTGGTCTGACGGGCGTGATGTATGTGTTGGATGAACCTTCCATCGGTCTGCATCAGCGTGATAATGACCGTCTGATTGATACGCTCAAACATTTGCGTGACATCGGCAATAGCGTGCTGGTGGTTGAACATGATGAGGATGCGATCCGCTGTGCGGACTATGTTGTTGATATGGGTTTGGGCGCAGGTGTGCACGGCGGTGAAATCATTGCACAGGGAACACTTGCCGATATCATGAAAAGCGAGCGCTCTCTGACGGCGCAATACCTGAGCGGCGCGCTGGAAATCGCCGTGCCGCAACAGCGGACCGTCAGCAATCCCGAGAAGCAACTCGTGATCGCGGGTGCGCGTGGCAATAACCTCAAAAACGTGACGATGCATTTACCCGTTGGTCTGCTGACGTGTGTGACGGGTGTTTCTGGCTCTGGTAAATCAACGCTCGTCAATGACACGCTGTACCATGTCGCAGCACGTCACTTGTACGGTTCACAAACAGAGCCAGCCACATTTGATCATGTCAGTGGTCTAGAGCATTTTGATAAAGTCATCTCTGTCGATCAGGCACCAATCGGTCGTACACCACGTTCTAACCCAGCCACCTATACGGGACTGTTCACACCAATCCGGGATTTATTTGCGACGGTGCCGATGGCAAAAGAACGTGGCTACAGTGCCGGACGTTTCTCGTTTAACGTTAAAGGTGGTCGCTGCGAAGCGTGTCAGGGTGATGGTGTGATTAAGGTTGAGATGCACTTCCTGCCGGACGTGTACGTGCCTTGTGACGTCTGCCATGGCAAACGCTATAACCGTGAAACACTGGAAGTACAGTATAAAGGGAAAAACATTCATCAGATCCTCGAAATGACGGTCGAAGATGCACATGAATTCTTTAAACCGGTGCCAATCATCGCCCGTAAATTACACACCTTGCTTGATGTGGGTCTAGGTTACATCCGTCTGGGTCAGAGTGCGACCACACTCTCTGGTGGTGAGGCGCAACGCGTGAAGTTATCGCTCGAATTATCGAAGCGTGATACCGGCCGCACGTTGTATATTCTGGACGAGCCGACCACGGGTCTGCATTTCCATGATATTGCCCTGTTGCTCAAGGTAATCCATCGCTTGCGTGACCAAGGTAATACGCTGGTGATCATTGAACATAATCTGGACGTGATCAAAACCGCGGACTGGCTCATTGATCTCGGGCCTGAAGGCGGTGCTGGTGGGGGCTTGATTATTGCCACCGGAACACCAGAACAAGTTGCGGCAAATAGCGACAGCGTAACAGGTAAATATCTGTTGCCTCTTTTAAAAAAGCATCAGCACTAAGCTTTATTCAAGCAATGGGATGGATGCGCGGTTGTGCAGACATCCTGCGTTAATTAGTTAAATCAACATGTCTATTCGTTTGATAGTAGGGCTCGGTAATCCCGGCCCAGAATATGAGCAAACCCGCCACAACGCGGGATTTTGGCTGGTGGATCAGTTTCCAGTCAGTTTGCAACGCGATAAAAATTTTAATGCCCTTGTGGGTAAAACTCGCATCGGCGGTAGCGAAGTCTGGCTACTGGAGCCGCAGACGTATATGAATCGCTCCGGCCAATCGGTGGGTGCACTCTGCCGCTTTTATAAAATCAATCCTGATGAAGTTCTGGTAGTGCATGATGAACTCGATATCATGCCGGGCATCGCCAAACTCAAAAAAGGCGGTTCCTCTGGTGGGCATAACGGCTTGAAAGATATTACCGCCGCCTTGGGCACGCAGGATTACTGGCGTCTACGGATCGGCATTGGTCATCCACGGACGCTGAATCTGCAACAAGGGGTCGCAGATTTTGTATTGCATCGTCCGCGCAAAGAAGAGCAACCCTTGATCGATGAGGCAATTGCCAAAAGTATGGATATTTTACCGTTGCTCACTGAAGGTAAGTTTCCGGAAGCCATGATGCAATTACACACCGCCAAATGATGCACTACGCAAGAACAACGCAAGAGTAGCTTTTGCGTTGTTTTTTCTTTGCTCTGATTTTTATTTTCGCTGATTAAATTTCTATCTATGCCTTCAGCACTACAGATTCACGTTGGAAAAACCGCCTATGCTCACCTACAACAGCATGGCTTACGCGCGCAGGATGTCGCTGTCATACCCGCTGCGGCAGGCGGTCCGAAAGGTCTGATCTTGCAGGCGATTGACCAATGGCTGTTTGGGGAGTGGCTACCGTCGGCGCCGCGTGAGCGCAGCCTGATCGGTGCATCGATTGGATCGTGGCGAATGGCGGCGGCCAGTTGTGCTGACCCGGTAGCAGCATTTCAGCGTTTGGGCGATTTGTATTGCGAACAAAGTTATCCAGAAAAACCCAGCGCCAACTACGTCACCACCGAAATCCAAGGTCTGCTCAAGGCATTTATTGGTGGCTACGAAAAAGAAATCGTCCATCAACCGCTGCATCGTTTGCATTTGATGACAAACCGCGGTCGTGGCATGCTCAATGTTCCCAGTTCAGAAACCAAAGCCAAGTTGGGCTTTGTAGCGGCGACCTTTGCAAATCTGGCTTCACGTTCCCGACTGGCGAAGCATTTGGACCGTGTTGTGATCAGTGATGCTCGAGACCCCTTAGTCTGGTTAAAAGATAAATTCGATCTCTTTGATACCCAGTTCTGTGCATTAGGTGAAGACAATCTGACGCCCGCATTATTAGCTTCGGGCACCTTGCCGTTGATCATGGAACCGGTCAGAAATATTCCACATACGCCACTGGGTACTTACTGGGATGGTGGCATCATTGATTATCATCTGGCGCTACCGTATTCGCGCCTGAATGAGAAAAATACCAATACCAATACCAAGAGTGAGTTAGTTTTATATCCGCATTTTACAGATCACATTATTCCCGGCTGGCTTGATAAGTCCTTGCCGTGGCGTCGCGCCCATGCAGGTCAGCATCGTAGCTGGCTAGACAATGTGATCATGGTGTCGCCATCAAAAGATTTTCTAAAAACACTGCCACGCGGTAAGCTACCTGACCGTAAAGACTTTTTTTATTACGGCACCAATCACCAAGAACGCATTCAGGCATGGCAAACCGCGATCGCCGAAAGCGCCCGTCTGCGCGACGAGCTGATTACCTTTATCGACAAACCGGATCTGCAAAAAGTACAGCTTTTCTACTGATGATGTTGCGGTCGCGTTGAGGCAGGGTTACTCATCGGAAGATTCTGACGTTTCCGGTCCGGTTTGTACGGGTGGCACGGGTGGTACATTGCGACCACGTTGGATCAGCGCTTGTCGCAACATGTATTCAACCTGCGCATTAGCACTGCGCAATTCTTGCGCAGCCAGCCGTTCAATCTCTGCCCACAAGGCAGGATCGATACGTAAAGGAAATGATTTTTTACCCGGGCTGGCCATATTTATTTCGCTCACCGTGGCTTTAGTTATAAAGGGTACCTGTATTCACAACAGGCTGTGTCTCTTTATCGGAGCACAACACCACCAATAAATTACTGACCATCGCTGCTTTACGCTCATCATCGAGTTCGACAATTTTACGCTCCGATAAACCTTGCAAAGCAGCCTCAACCATTGTCACGGCACCGTGCACGATTTTTTTGCGGGCGCTGATAATCGCTTCGGCTTGCTGACGGCGCAGCATCACTTGGGCGATTTCAGCGGCGTAGGCGAGATGCGTTAATTTAGCATCTTCCACTTCCACACCCGCCGCGGCAAAGCGTAGATGTAACTCAGCGCGTAAAGCGCCAGCAACAATGTCGACACCTGCCCGTAATGTTGTCTCGTGCTCAGCCAGATCTTCGCCATCATCGTAGGCGTATTGCGCCGCCAAGTGGCGGATAGCAGCTTCTGCCTGTACATTCACAAAACGGTCGTAATCATCGACGTTATAAACCGCCAATGCCGTGTCCTGCACGCGCCATACGATCGCCGCGCCGATTTCAATTGGGTTACCGCGCTTGTCGTTCACTTTCAACGGTGCGGTGTTCATGGTGCGCGCACGTAAGCTGATTTTGCGATTGCCATAAAACGGGTTCACCCAGCGCAGCCCTTCGCTGCGATCAGTACCTTGATAACCACCAAACAAGGTTAATAAGGCGGCCTCATTGGGCTGCAGCATGTAAAAGCCTTTTAAAATAAAGAGCCCCGCCACAATCATTACAACCCGTAAAACTACCGCCGACATACGCGGCTCTTCGGTTTGCTGAGATAGCTGCACAAAGAGATACACGGCTCCGCCCAGCAACGCCAATGCGATAAAGAACATGACATAACCATTCCAGGAGATCAGGTTACGCTCTCTCAGCAGCACGCGTTGATTGCTCGCTCTGTGTGCGGTTTGTTCAGAAACTTTATTCACGGTACTCATGGTTACTCCAATAAGAATTGAAATTCTGGTTTTTATTCTTCAACTAGCAGGCTGTTTTACCGACTTAAACGATCTCACGATGAAATCACAGTGATATCACTTTAGGATAAAATTCGGGTAAATCAAGATCAGCTTCACTTCGGTTGCTGACATGCGTTCCAACCAATAAGGGCTATCACGGACATCGTCCCCTTTTAATAGAGCGATAGGTTAAGCTAGCGCGCTATTCTGAAAAAATAATTATTTCTTATGAAAAACCGTATCCGCACCGAAGCCGCCGCTCTATGGCAAATCGCTTGGCCCGTTTTAATTGGCCAACTTGCGACGGTTGGCATGGGCGTCTCCGATGTGGCAATGACCGGCCATCTGAGCGCCGAAGAATTGGCGGCCGTCTCAATAGGCGCCTCACTGTGGTCGATCATTTTGGTCACCGTCATGGGCACGATGATGGCGGTCAATGCAGTGATTGCGCATGAAGTCGGCGCCAATAACCTCGATAAAGTGCCCCATACCATGCGACAAGCGGTGTGGATGGGCGGTGGTGTCGGTCTGATTGCCTGCCTCATTCTCAATACAGCAACGCTGATTTTTAATCATCTGCATATTGATCCGGTCGTCAATCAAAAGGCATCGCAATTTGTGCATGTAATTAGTGTAGGCTTGCCAGCATTCGCGATATACCGAGCGTTGTATGGCTATACCACCAGTTTGAACGAAACTAAGCCAGTCATGATGATTGCGCTGGGCGGCCTTGGCTTTAATATCATCATCAACTGGATTTTTATTTATGGTCATTTAGGCATGCCGCAACTGGGTGCGACTGGTTGCGCCGTCGCGACAGGCTTAGGGTTGTGGCTGATGCTAGCGGCGATGCTGCTCTGGATGCGCCATGCCGACGTCTATCGCACAACGTACCCATTTACCCGTACTGAAGGTCCGGTGTGGTATGAAATCCGTTCGATGCTAAAACTTGGCCTGCCAATCGGCGTTACCTATTTTGCGGAGGTGTCGGCGTTTGGTGCGGTCGGTCTGCTCGTCGCCCGCTTTGGTGTTATCCCCGTCTCGGCCAATCAGATTGCGCTGAATTTTTCATCGTTGGTGTTTATGGTGCCGCTGAGTATAGGCATTGCCCTCACCACCCGCGTTGGACAGGCGCTCGGCGAGGGCGATACCCAGCGGGCGCGTTTTGTGTCCTGGGTCGGGGTTGGTATCGGGCTCGCGTTTGCGATCATCTCTGCCAGTTTTATTACGGTGTTCCGTGACGTCATTGCGGCAGCGTACACCACTGACCCCGAAGTCCAGAAAATGACCGCTCATTTATTACTGTTCGCCGCCATTTTTCAGTTATCCGACGCCGCACAGGTCACAACCGCCTGCGCTATCCGTGGCTATAAAGTGACCCGCACGCCAATGCTGATCCATTTAATGGCGTTTTATGGTTTCGCTTTGCCTATTGGCTGCTTGCTTGGTTTGGCGCCAGCGTGGATGCCATGGCATCCGGCAACACCAATGGCGGCAGAAGGATTTTGGATCGGTCTAGTGCTTGGTCTGACCGTCGCGGGCGGCTTACTACTGGCTTATTTGCAGCGAATCAGCAGTAGGCGAGTCAGATGAGGTGCTAATTCCGGTAAAATAGCGGGTTAATTGAATTTAATCGGCTATTTTTTGCCTGCCTGGTGCCTCTCTGACTCACCTGACAGGCATATTTATCGTGCGCACTAAGGCGTACAAGGATATATTATGAGTCTCAAATGCGGCATCGTCGGCCTGCCTAACGTCGGCAAATCTACTTTATTTAATGCACTGACCAAAGCGGGCATTCCGGCAGAAAATTATCCCTTTTGCACGATTGAACCGAACGTCGGTATCGTTGAAGTACCTGATCCACGCTTAAAGCAGCTGTCTGACATTGTCAAACCAGAACGTATTCAGAACGCCATCGTAGAATTTGTGGATATCGCTGGTCTAGTCGCAGGCGCTTCCAAAGGCGAAGGTCTTGGCAATCAGTTCCTTGCACACATCCGTGAGACAGATGCGATCGTCAACGTGGTTCGCTGCTTTGAAGATGACAACGTGATCCACGTTGCTGGTAAAGTCAGCCCACTCGATGATATCGAAGTCATCCAGACTGAATTAGCGCTGGCAGATATGGGCAGCGTTGAAAAAGCGATCCATCGCGAAAACAAAAAAGCACGTTCCGGTGACAAAGATGCAGCAAAGTTGGTTGCGCTCTTAGAACGTATCATGCCAGCACTGAACGATGCCAAGCCAGTCCGCGCATTAGGTCTGGACGCAGAAGAAATGGCATTGATCAAGCCTCTGTGCCTGATCACTGCCAAACCAGCCATGTACGTTGCGAACGTCTCTGACTCTGGCTTTACCAATAACCCATTGCTTGACCAGTTGACCGCGTTTGCTGCTGCACAAAACGCACCTATCGTTGCGATCTGCGCCGCCATTGAGTCTGAAATCGCTGATCTGGATGATGCTGATAAGACCGACTTCCTGACCGATATGGGCATGGAAGAACCAGGCCTCGACCGTCTGATCCGCGCTGCCTTCAAATTGCTGGGTCTGCAAACCTACTTCACAGCAGGCGTCAAAGAAGTGCGCGCTTGGACCATCCACGTCGGTGATACTGCACCGCAAGCGGCTGGTGTCATCCACACGGATTTTGAGCGTGGATTCATCCGTGCACAAACCATCGCATTTGAAGATTACATCGCATTCAAAGGTGAAGCAGGTGCTAAAGAAGCGGGCAAAATGCGCGCTGAAGGTAAAGAGTATGTCGTTAAAGATGGCGACGTATTGAACTTCTTGTTTAACGTTTAAATATCTGGGATCAATTCAGGGCATCAATTCGGTTGATCACATCATTGATTTTGTTGCTCTGTCAGCAGACTAAACCCTGCACTATAAAAAAAGCCGCGATATGAGAAAACTCCATCGCGGCTTTTTTACGTCATCATTTGCTTACTCAACTCAACCGCATCACCAGGATCGTTCAGTATTTCTGTACGCAAAATGACTGATATTATTTTTTTGGCTTGTCATTAATATCGTGACCATTCACTTTTTTGACGCCGTTCGTGTAATCGAAGACGACACTTAACTGATCTTGCTCTTCTTTGATCATGTCAGCAGCAATCAGCGCTTGCAAACCAGCGTTGGTTTGTTGTTCTGCATTGGGACCAGGTTTTATCGCACTGACCAGTTTGGTGATTTTGAGTGCCAGTGCTTTTGGCATGGTCAACTCAACATGCGCAGCAATTTTTTTCTGCAGCAGACTAACGCTAGTCATATCAGATTTCTTCGCGTTGTCGAGCCACACCGCACCTTTCAGTGCCGCTTTGAGTGACTGATAGACGACGGACAGATCTTTGATTTCAAATCTGGACGTTGGAGAAATCACTGGTAATAATTTTGTACTGAATAATTTATGCGATTCTGCCAATTGCTTTTCCATCGATGGCTGATTCTTACTCAGTTCAACAGCCGACTTCATGAAGTCGGCTGCAGCAGCTTCATTCAAGTTCAGCAAACTGTAATCAAAATGAATAGGACCAACAGTCTGATCAGCAACCTGCATTTCGCCGATGCTTGTTGTCACCGCCATCGTCAACTTCGTACCTACCTGTGATATATCGGAAGTCAACTCAACGTGATGTGCTTTCACACCTTTATCAGGATGACCAACAAAAAAACTGAGTTCAGAAATGACGAATTGTCCTTTTCCTATCGCCAGATGATGCTGATTGTAAGTCGCATCCTGCACAATATGCACTTGCTTTAATTCGAAGCCGGCATTGTCTCCAAAACGCTGACTGAAATAAGGCCAATCAGCGACAGTATTGAAATGCTTCAGATCCTTGCTGTAACTTACCCGACCGATCAACGGTTCCCAACGGCTCTGGTTATCCGATTGCGCGTCTTTATAATCCAAGGCCTGCAATAAAAACATCATGTCAACGCCACCAGCAGCGTTGTCTTGTAGATTGATATGCAAAGGAGTCGCGTTGCCAAACATTTCTTTAAAATTGGCTTGGGTCGCATCGGAAAACTGAAAATCCACCAACCGGTTCAGGCCAGCCTTGGTCACTGGCTTGAGCACATAGGGCATCAACATTTCTTTTGTGACTGGCTCATAAACGCGCCATATCGGCATTCTTTTGATGAGATTGTGTATTTCTGCTTGATTAGGCACAGTCGCTGGGGTACCTGTTTGTTGCTCAGATGCTGGTGCTGCTTTTGCTGCGGGTACGGGTTCTAGTGCTACTGCTGGTGCTGCTGTCGTTTGCGGCATCGCGTCTACAGGCAGATTGACGATCAACGTGGCGCAAACGGCGATAAACAGAATGGATTTTTTCATATAATTTGTCAGGTTCAACGTCAGCCAGATATTCTAATCTGAAATATTGTTGTCAATATATATATTTCATAAGTTAATGTACTGTACCAGATCAAAAATAACTTCAATACAAACGCGCATTGATTTTCAGCCTTAGTAGAGTAACTATTTGTCATATCACGCGTGATCTTGGTGCCGATGTAGTACTTAACGTCACAGACTCTTATTTCTTCTTGTTGTTACAAATCGCGAATGCCGTAAACTATCTCTGCTTCTGTTGTCGTTTGCATTAAAATAGCGACCACTATCCGAATGACAACAACAGATCTTGACAGGACCTGGCATGCCACGTATTACCGAGCTGACTCTCTATCCCATTAAATCTTGTGCTGGTATTGCCGTTACCGAGGCGACGATAACTGAAGCTGGATTGCGTTTGGGGCTGGTTAACGACAGAGAGTGGATGCTGGTCGATCTCCATGGACAATTTATCAGCCAGCGCGAATATCCGCAGATGGCACGAATCCGTTGCATGATCGGCGCGCAACATTTACAAGTGGATGCGCCGGACATGGCGTCACTCTATTTGCCACTACATTACGATAGCACGGCCAACAAGCTGCCAGTGGTGATCTGGGAGTATGCGTTAAATGCCGACGATTGTGGGGACCACGCAGCAGCATGGTTCAGTCAATGCCTTGGAACGTCTTGCAGACTAGTACGTTTCTCAGCGCAGGCGCAACGCTTTGCCAATACCAAATGGACCGGTACGACAATGGCACCGACACGTTTTTCTGACGGTTATCCACTCCTCGTCATCTCTCAGGCATCTCTCGATGATCTCAATCAGAGGTCAGTCAACCAAGGACGAGCTCCGGTTCCGATGAACCGCTTCCGACCCAATATTGTGTTTGATGGCGTTGACGCCTTTGAAGAAGATTATGCAGAAAGCTTTGCGATTCGTAATCGGATACAATTACGCCCAGTCAAACCTTGCCCGCGCTGTCCTATGCCTGCTGTTGATCAGGAGACTGGTATTGCAGGGGAAAATCCTGTCGATATTTTGCAAGCCTATCGTTCGAATCCCCTCGTCGATGGTGAAATTACTTTCGGTATGAACGTCATTCTTGAAAGTGGCATTGGCGCAACAATTGCTGTCGGAGACGAGGTCGAGATAGCTATTGCCTTTTGATACCACATAGATTAGCTTGCATGTCTGCACCTGTGCAATTTGAGAGAAATTGATGACCGGTACTGTCCCCTTTTCAGCTTCACATCCTTCGCAATTATCAGTGCAGGATGAGTTACGCATGGAAAACCGCCTATTGCGCGCACGGCTGGAGGAGATTCTGGAACATGCTCATCGCAATCAAAATATTATGGAACGGCACCAAAAGTTTGAGCTGCAGATCATTGGTGCAAGTCATTTTCGTGAGTTAATTACCAGTGTATTCAGCTCGCTCGCTACGACCTCTGAGCTCGATGTCGTTAATCTGATTCTTCTTGATCCACGACAGGAATTGCAACAGATGTTGCACGATTTACGCATCAATTTGCGTGAGTTTCCACATATGCTGTTTGTGCGATCGGAGCGCGAGTTACAAACACCCAGTATCAGCACAACAAAACCCGTGCTAGGTCCCTACCAGCGTCATCTGTATGAACAATTTTTTCGTAGCTACAGCAAAAAGCCTGCGAGTGTGGCCTTGATTCCGCTGATACGGCAGGGACGTCTGATCGGCTATCTGAATCTTGGCAGCTACTCGATTGATCGTTTTTTGCCAACGATGGCAACTGACTTTATTGAGCGGCTTGGTTCGATCATTGCGATCTGCCTTGAAAACGTCATTAACAATGAACGTCTCACCTATATCGGTTTAACTGATCCGCTGACCAACGTCAGCAACCGCCGCTACGTCGAACAACGCACGTTGGAAGAAATCGGTCGTGCCCGTCGTCAGGGTTATGGTATCGCCTGTATGTATCTCGATATTGATTTTTTTAAGAAAATTAATGATCAGTATGGGCATCAGGGCGGCGATGATGTGTTGTGTGAGGTTGCACGTCGTATCAAAGCTGAATTGCGCCTGAGCGACACGTTGGGACGTTTTGGTGGTGAAGAATTTGTGGTGCTGCTGATCAATGCAAACCTGCAAGACGCAATGCTAGTCGCAGAGCGTATCCGCCGCAGCATTGCAGAAAAAATGTTTCCACTCTCTGAAGCGGGTCACTGCAACTGTACTATTTCGATTGGTCTCACGACGGTATCGGAAAAATTAAATCGCGGTGATGAGGCGATCGTGGCTAAAGAAATGATTTGCCGCGCAGACCGCGCTTTGTACGATGCCAAACGATCAGGACGCAACATGGTCCGCTGCGAATAAACATCCATCCAGATATTTATCCATCGCTTTGTAATTGCGGCGATCAAAACCAGTAATACAACGATAGAAGACGACAACATGATCGCCGTCAGTGCAACGACGAATTCAGATCGTAAAATTTACTTTGCGTGCTCTGCTTGCAAGCGCTCGTATTTTGCCTGTAATTGCGCGTTCGATTCGCGCCACTCAGGATTGAACGGGATGCAGTTAACCGGACAAACTTGTTTGCACTGCGGTTCGTCGTAGTGACCTACACATTCGGTGCACTTATTCGGATCGATTTCATAAATTTCTGGGCCCATGAAAATAGCATCATTCGGGCATTCGGGCTCGCACACGTCGCAGTTAATGCAATCGTCGGTAATCATTAAAGCCATACTTACTCACTTCTCTTTCTACGCCTCAGACCAGGCGGCCAGCCGGATCTGAGTTTTTATGCGACTGCGACAGAACGCAGCGCTTATTTATTTTCGTTGGCAGCGGCCACTTTTTGCTTAAGCCAACGGTCGACCGACGGAAATACAAACTTAGACACGTCGCCACCAAACATGGCAATTTCACGCACAATCGTGCCAGAAATAAACTGGTATTGATCTGACGGCGTCAAAAACAAGGTCTCTACGTCTGGCAACAAATAACGGTTCATCCCTGCCATCTGGAATTCATACTCAAAATCAGAAACAGCACGCAACCCACGCACGATCACCCGTGCGTCGTTTTTCCGCACAAAATCTTTCAGCAGACCAGAAAAACTCTCGACCCGCACGTTTGGATAGTGTCCCAAGACCTCGTTGGCGATACTCAGACGTTCTTCCAGTGAGAAAAATGGCTTTTTGCTTTTGCTATCAGCAACACCCACCACCAGCGTATCAAACAAGCCTGAGGCGCGACGTACCAGATCTTCGTGACCGCGTGTCAGCGGATCAAATGTTCCCGGATATACGGCTGTGACCATCTTCACTCCCTATTTTCGCTAATTGCATAATGATATGCACCAATTTGATCTGCCATTATGCCTGATTTTCGTGCGGTTTACGTGCTCAGATGTTGCATTGCAAAATATGAAAATACACACTTCCCGCTTTATCAGCACGTATCAACCGCCAACCACTGAGCAACGCCTGCATGTTTTCATCGGGGCTCTCAGGGTCAAGTGCAAACTCGGATTCGACATAAACACAGGATTTCGGATGAATAATTTCCTTGCAAGCAGGCAATAATTTCTCTAACCACCCTTGTTCAAACGGTGGATCAAGGAAAATTACGTCAAATCGTTGCCCCTGTGCTGCGGCATGGGCGACGACTTTCCCTGCATCGCCGCGAATTAACTGACACTGATTTGCTTGCAGTTTAGCCTTTACTTGCTCCAGTTGCTTGAAAGCAGGGGTATGCGACTCCACCATAACGACCTGCGCAGCACCACGACTGGCAGCTTCAAAACCCAGTGCGCCGCTACCAGCGAACAGATCAAGGCAGGTCACCGGTGCCCAATGGGCGTCAACCAGGTGATTGAGCCAATTAAATGTGGTTTCTCTGACACGGTCTGGTGTTGGCCGTAATCCTTCAGCGTCGATCACACTCAGCAGGCTGCGCTTCCACTGTCCACCGATAATCCGCACCTGATGGGCGGCACGTTGTGGAGATATTGGCTTTTTAGTCTTGGGTTTCATTGTTTGCTTGACACTGGTAAATCGAATTACCGGGCGCGGTCTGTTAGAATGGCAGCATTCTATAATACTTGGGTGGGCTATAGACAGCCATCCATCTTCCGACAAAATCATCCCCGATGTTTAGTTTTTTCAAAAGAAAACCCAAAGACGAGCCAGCGCCAGCGCCGCAAAGCGTTGCTGTGCCTGCCTCTCCGAGCATAAGCCCTGCCGTTAATGAGGTCGTATCCACCGCGGTCACTGAGGTAAAAATTGATGTCGGGACGCCTGTCGCTGACGCGCAAGTCCCTGCTACCCCTGCTATTAACGAGCCTGCAGCTGCACCCGTTGAACAAAAACGCTCCTGGCTCAGTCGTTTAAAAGCAGGTCTGGCAAAAACGTCGTCCAATTTGACGACGTTGTTTGTCGGCGCACGTATCGACGATCAGTTATACGATGAATTAGAAGCAGCGCTGCTGACGTCAGATGCAGGCGTGGAAGCGACGCTATATTTACTTGACGCACTGAAAAAGAAAGTCAAAGAAGACAAACTGACCGAAGCAGAACAAGTGAAAGCGGCACTCAAAATCTTGCTGTTGGAGATGCTCACCCCACTGCAAAAGCCCTTAGAACTAGGCCGTCACCAGCCAATGGTTATGATGATTGCTGGGGTGAATGGCGCGGGTAAGACAACGACGATCGGTAAATTAGCTAAACATATGCAAGTGCACGGTCAATCCGTCTTGCTGGCGGCTGGCGATACTTTCCGTGCGGCGGCGCGTGAACAGCTCACCATCTGGGGTGAACGCAATAACATTTCCGTTATTTCACAGGAATCCGGCGACCCGGCTGCGGTCGCGTTTGATGCAGTGGCGTCTGCACGTGCTAAGGGTACCGACGTCGTTATGGTCGACACTGCAGGCCGTTTGCCGACCCAATTGCATCTGATGGAAGAACTGAAAAAGATCAAACGCGTTATCGCCAAAGGGATGGAAGGTGCGCCACAAGAAGTACTGTTGATTATTGATGGCAACACGGGACAGAATGCCTTAGCGCAAGTGCGTGCGTTTGACGATGCCTTGCAATTAACCGGCCTAGTCATTACGAAGCTGGACGGCACTGCAAAAGGTGGCGTTCTCGCAGCGATCGCAAAAAATCGCCCTATTCCAGTGTATTTCATTGGTGTTGGCGAGCAAATTGAAGATTTGCAGCCATTTAATGCGCAAGAATTTGTCGACGCCTTATTTAACTAAAGCACGTAGATTACTCCGCCATGATCGAATTCGATAACGTCTCTAAATTGTATGCCGGCGATGCCTGTGCGCTACGCAATATTTCTCTCACCATTCCAGATGGTGAGCTAATATTTTTAGCCGGACCTTCTGGGGCGGGCAAGTCGACGTTATTGAAAATGATTGCTGGTATCGAAAAACCAACCAGCGGCCGCGTGATGGTCAACGGTCAGGACATGAGCAAATTACAGGCGGGTAGCTTGCCGTATCTACGTCGCAAGCTGGGTCTGATTTTACAAGACCAAAAATTGCTCAACGACCGCAGCATCCTGTCGAATGTGATGTTACCGTTGATCGTCACTGGTGCCGCACCACAGGAGGCAGAATCTCGCGCTCATGTGGCCCTGGAAAAAGTCGGTCTGTTAGAAAAAGCCAATGCGCTGCCGCTGACCTTATCTGGCGGCGAACAACAACGCGTGGCAATAGCGCGGGCAATTGTGAATCGGCCTAAAATTATTCTGGCCGATGAACCAACGGCCTTTCTTGACAGAGACAACGCCAACAAAGTGTTAAGTGCCTTAAAAGCCTTCCAGAGTGCGGGCGTGACCTGTCTGATCTCTAGTCACGATGAACAATTTCTGGATCAGGCGAGTCGTGTGATTTACCTAAGCAACGGGCAAATTGTCGATGCATGGAATGCCAGTCACATCGCCGCCTGATCACGTATTTTCAAGGAAATCTCTATGACCATCTGGTTTCGTGAGCATCTGTTTGCATTAAAAAGTGCGTTCACCCATCTGCGCGCAGGCACAGGCAATTTTTTGTTTAATGTCTTAGTCGTCGCCATTGCCCTCGCATTGCCGATTGCTGGACTGACCTTGATTGAAAACATCCGCCCTATCTCATCACAACTCTCGATCGAGCCTGAAATCAGTATCTTCGTCAGTCCTGATACAACGCGTGAAAGCGCGACAGCCTTATCCGTTCCGATTAAACGCCTGCTCAAAGATGACGGCATCAGCGGCAAACTCACGTTCACGCCAAAAGAGAAAGCATTGGCGTCGATGCAAGACTCTTCCAGTCTTGCCGAGGTTCTGTCGACCCTCGGTGGGAATCCCTTGCCAGATGCTTATGTCTTGTCGCTTTCCAACAACGATGCCACTCAATTAGACAGCCTGGTTGAGCAATTAAAGTCATTGCAAGATGTGGATGTTGTTCAGGTTGACTCTGCTTGGGTCAAACGTCTGGCAGCTCTGGTACAGATTTTCCAAATGGGTTTGTTATTTATGGCGATCACGCTGGGCGTGGTCGTGATTGTTGTGGTGTTTAACGCTACCCGTCTGCAAGTCATTTCACATCAGGCAGAAATCTCGGTCACCCGTTTATTAGGAGCAACCAATAGTTTCATTCACCGTCCATACTACTATACCGGCGCGTTACTTGGCCTGCTGGCTGGTGTATTAGCATTGGGGGCGATTGCAGCATCTTTACAACCGCTGAACAAGGCGATCGCTGAATTCGCCAAATTGTATGCCTCAGAATTCCGACTGACGCCATTAGGTTTCTTGCCTAGCCTCGCACTGCTTGCGTTCAGTATGCTGCTCGGATTATGCGGTGCTTATCTATCGGTACGGCGCCAACTTGCCCGCGCCAGTTGAACAAAACAACCAGAACAATAGCGAATACTCACGTAACAAATGCAACTTTTTACGGCTTAAGCACTCTAACGTTAGTAATTTGAACATTTTTGCCTGCTTACACATCTTAAATTAGCCGTAATTCTGCGTTATCCACGGCAATTAATTATCAAATTGTAATTTTTAAGGCAAGAAGAGTTGATATCAGCAATCTTTCTGAAAAGCAATTTTTGTTCTTACTACTCTCAGATTTAAACATCACTTTCAACTATTAGCACTCTTCTCAAGAGAGTGCTAATATAAGGGCTTATACCGCTCAGTTTGATCATTTTTATTCGAGCTGACAGCAACGAGGAGGAACCATCGCAATGACTTCGACACAACTTATCCCTACGACAGACAGCACAGCGCTGGCGCTAGGTTTTAGTGGCACGCTCGGAAATATTGATGCTTATATCTCAGCCGTTAACCGTTTACCAATGCTGAGCCACGAAGAAGAAATCAGCTTGGCGACCCGCTTACGTGCGGACAATGATCTGGGCGCTGCGCAGCAATTGGTTATGTCCCATCTGCGTTTAGTTGTTTCGATTGCCCGTGGTTATCTGGGTTATGGTCTGCCACACGCCGATCTGATTCAAGAGGGTAATATTGGCTTAATGAAAGCCGTCAAACGTTTCGACCCTGATCAAGGCGTCCGCTTGGTATCCTATGCAATGCATTGGATCAAGGCAGAAATGCACGAATACATCCTGAAAAACTGGCGTTTGGTGAAAGTTGCAACAACCAAAGCGCAACGTAAGCTGTTTTTCAACTTGCGTAGCCATAAAGAAGGCCTAGAGACCATGTCTCCCAAGCAAATTGATGCTTTGGCGAAGACTCTGGATGTCAAACGCGAAGAAGTCATCGAGATGGAAATGCGTTTGTCGGGTCACGATATTGCACTCGATGCGCCAACGGATGATGACGACGAAAAATTCGCCCCGATTGCCTATCTGAAAACAGAATCAGATGAGCCAACACGGGTTCTGGAAACACGTCAGTATGACCGCCTGCAAAGCGAAGGTCTGGAAAGCGCGTTGTCTAAACTGGATGCACGCTCACGTCATATCATCGAAGCACGCTGGTTAAAAAATGATGATGGTTCAGGCGCAACGTTGCATGAACTCGCGGATGAATATGGTGTATCTGCTGAACGTATTCGCCAGATTGAAAGTGCAGCACTGAAAAAAATGAAAGGTGCTCTGGCAAGCTACGCTTAATCCGCCACTGCAAACTAGCTAGAGGTAGCTAGAGTAAAAAAAGCACTCAAACTAAACTGCACCCCAAAAGTTAGGACGGGTGTCCACCTAAATGGGGTCAGTTTAAACGAGTGCTTTTTTATTTTTGGCTTTAAAAGATTACTGTTTAGCTTTATTTAAGAAGCAATTTCAGATCATGCACAACAGGCTCAATGCCCTGCCCGTGCCGTAAGAAGAGGCGAATATGCCCTTCTGTATCAAACACGTAGCTGCCAGCCGTATGGTCCATCGTGTAGCTGTCAGGTGTATTACCAGGGACTTTCTGGTAATAGACTTTGAAGTCCTTAGCGATTTTTGCAGTTGCCGCCGCATCACCATACATCCCTAAGAAACGAGAATCAAAATTAGGTACGTAAGACGCCAGTAAAGCCTGCGTATCGCGCTCAGGATCTATCGTCACGAAAATCACCTGCACCTTGTCAGCCTGCGCTCCAAGCTGCTTCATGACGCCCGCCATTTCCACCATGGTCGTCGGGCAGACATCCGGACACTGCGTATAACCAAAAAACATCACTACGACTTTACCTTTAAAGTCGGCAAGTGTACGGGCTTTGCCAGTGTGATCTGTCAACGCAAAATCTTTGGCGTAATCAATGCCGGTGATGTCAGTGTTATTAAATTTTTCTGCAGGTGGATTACAAGCGGTCAGCAATAACGATATGGCCACTAGCGCAGCAAACAAACCGCGAGAGAGTATTTTATTGAACATAGTCAGAACTTCAGGTAGTGGTCAACCAGCAATGCTGCGAACAACAAAGACAGATAGACGATAGAAAAAGTAAAGGTCTTACGAGCCAGTATATCGCTGTAGTTACGCAGCATTTGCCAGGCGTACCACAAGAAAACTCCACCCAGTAGAACCGCGCAGACCAGATAAATCAAACCACTCATGTGTACAGCAAACGGCAACATCGTTGTCGCAAACAAGGCAATCGTGTACAGCCAGATATGCAAGAGAGTGATTTTAGGACCATGTGTGATCGGCAACATCGGCAAACCGGAACGCGCGTAATCATCACGACGATACATCGCCAATGCCCAGAAATGCGGCGGTGTCCAGATAAAGATGATCAGCACCAGCAACCATGCCTGCATTGGCACATCATTAGCGACTGCCGCCCAACCCAACGCAGGTGGCATTGCTCCTGACAAACCACCAATCACGATATTTTGCGGCGTGGATGGCTTCAGGATGATGGTGTAAATGATCGCATAGCCAACAAAGGTCACAAACGTGAGCCACATAGTGAGAGGATTGACCATCGTGTTGAGAATCCACATCCCTGCCCCACCAATCACGCCAGAAAATACTAGCGTTTGCAAGGCACTGATCTCGCCTTGTGCTGTTGCGCGACGGGCCGTACGTGCCATCCGGGCATCAATTTCTCGCTCCACCAGACAATTGATTGCAAATGCAGCACCAGCTAGTAACCAGATGCCGATCGTCGCTGGGACGACGACACGCCAGTCTGGCAAATCAGGGGTCGAGAGAAACATACCAATGACGGCGCAAAAGACAGCTAATTGCGTCACGCGTGGCTTGGTCAACGCCCAGTATTGGGCAAGACGATTGGAGGGCAAACTTAAAGTTGTCATGTTAAATCACTGAACTGGCTGCATGGCTGGCATGCCTAACACGGTAGTTTAACATGGTCAGCAACAGCACCAGCATCGCCGCACCACCGTTGTGCAAAACTGCTAACAATAAAGGCCATGAAAAGAACACTGTAGACACGCCGACCAGGCATTGTACAAAGATTGCCGCCATGAGCTTCTTGCCAAGCGACTCTAGGTGGGGCGTACGCATCGCCCGCCAAGCGACAACACTCACCACGATGAGCACAAAAAACGCGAAGTTTCGGTGAACCCAATGGATCGCCACCAGCGCAGGAAACGGCAGGTATTCACCGCTGGCAGTCATGCCCAGCTGGCGCCAGAGCGTAAAGCCATGCTCAAAATCCATCGTTGGCACAATCTGTCCGTGACATAAGGGATAATCCTGACAAGCGAGCGCCGCATAGTTAGTGCTCACCCAGCCACCTAACGCAATTTGCGCAAAGACGAAGATTAACGCGAGGCTCGCAGGCCAGACCAAACTCTTGAGAGATTGCACAGACAAGGGTGCAACCTGTAGAGGCTGACGATGTTGTTCAAGAACGGCCGCCAGAAGCGCCAACAGACTCATACCCAGGAGTAAATGCGTAGTGACGATAACTGGCTGCAACTTTAACGTCACCGTCCAGGCGCCAAATGCGCCTTGCACACAGACACAGACCAAGGTAGAGGTCGACAGCCACGGCGAGATCATCGTCGATTTCCTACGCATCCAAGCAAGCAGTACCTGCACACAGATCAGTACACCAACACTCATTGCCAGATAGCGGTGAACCATTTCTATCCACGCTTTTTGTATCGTCACCGGACCTTGTGGCATGGCAATCTCGGCAGCCTTGATCTGGACGTGCGACAACAAAGGATTCGCCTGACCATAGCAACCCGGCCAATCAGGGCAGCCGAGACCAGAATCAGTCAAGCGGGTGAACGCACCAAACATAATCAATTCAAAGGTCAGCGCGACCGAGACCGCTATCAATTTGCGATGTTTATTTTTTTCTTTGGACAAAAAGACGATACAGAACGGAATGACCGCCACACAAAGTCCTGTCAGAGCGAGTTGCAACCACATAATGCTTAACCTATCGCCGAAGCTCGTAATAATTTACTCAAATCCTTTTTGATCAGATTCGGGTTCGCGTCCTTCGGAAAACGCATCATCAGATTACCTAAAGGATCGATCAGGTAAATATGATCACTGATCTTCGACTCGCCGGTCGCAGGCAACCAACCCTGTAGCGCTTTAAAATCTGCATGTAAAACGTGCATGCCATCATGCTCACGCAGTAGGGAAGTAGAGACTGGTTGATCATCAGTAAGCAACCAGACACGTTCAATCCTGTCCATCTCTTTGCCTTGGGTTAAACGAAGTTGGCGGACATCAATTAATTTTTTCTGGCAGGCATCATGACAATCACCACTATCCACTGTTAACATGATCCACTTCCCATGGTATGTCGCTAGTCCAGAGGGCTTATCGGCTGTCGAGGCAAGACTGTTGCCAAGCAACTGCGCATGCAGTTCTGGCATGGGATACTGGCGCGGATCAAGAATCGTACCGTAATTGGTCCGTCCACTTGGCTTGATGACGTAATACGAGAGGTAGGACGCAATCATGGGCGCTGCACAGACCGCAATGATTAGAAATAACCTCCAACGCCCCCTTGAGGCATCAGTGCGTGGCGGCATGGTCGGAGGCGTTGTTGGTGCTATCGTTGATACTGTTGATGTTTGATACTTTGTGTTTTCCACGACGAATTCCTGTCACAACAAAAAAAAGGCATGCCATAGCGGACAACGCATACCATTGAAATGCATAGGCCCTATGCTTCTCAGCGCCAGCGGAAGGCATCGGCCATTGGCGTAGCAGTCCATCTGGGATGTCAGACGTTTGTTCAACAATTGACGGCTCAAAATCAAATCCGCTTTGCTTTGCCAATTGGCTGATATCGACATTCTGCACGATAGCCGCAGGTTTTAAGGCATCGGCTTGTCCTAATTGCATGACACGATCAAGCTGATCGCGCACGACCCCGCCAATCTCAATCGAGCCGACAGGCGTCGACAGTGGCAGTAGCGCTTTTCTATCCTGCTGATTGCGTGGCTGCCAGCCACGGGCGACAAGCACATAGCGCTGCGTTCCTTCCAGATGGAATGGCATCAAAACGACGAATCCAGCATTTCCCTGCATCGGACGATTATCCAAATACAACGGCCATTGTGCGACATATTCGCCACGCATCGACACTTTACTAAACGACGAGACAGATGATAAAGCTTTTTCAGATCCCACGTGTGTCGGAGGTAAGTGAGACCGAATATTGATCTGGTTGGCGATCTGCTCTTTTTCAAGGGCACGACGGGTTTGCCATTGCGCAAGACTGATACCGATGCTGACCACAACAACAGTCGCAACAAATGGAAAAAACTTTAAGCGAAAGGAAATAAACATGGATGCACGACGAAAGTATTACAATGGAAACGTAGGACTAACATAACCTAAACCCAGCAAGACATCGTGACAAAAACAATCCACATTGTCGGCCTCTTCTTCAGCTCGCTGGAATGAATTTGTGTCAATCCTCACAAAATAAAAGTCACCGAAAAATTCATTCAACCTAGTATGACGTCATCGTAAAGTTTAAGCATGAAAATTCTCGTCGCCATCGCTTTTTTTCTGATTATATTCAGTATGGGGTCAGCCTTAGTTTATTTAATGAAAGACAAAGGCAAGAGCAACAGAACTGTCAAAGCACTAGCGTTTCGGGTCGGGTTTTCAATCAGCCTATTTTTGCTCATTTTAATTGCCCATCACTTTGGTCTCATCCAGCCTACTGGCATCAGATAAAACAACAGTAAGTGATCTGAAACTCCAGCATATTGCGGCGTTTCAACAGCAAACCACACATAAAAAAACCGCACTAATGCAGTGCGGCTTTTCACAGAGCAAATCAGCGCTGATCAATACTTACAACCAGTACACGACGACGTACAGCCCCAACCAGACAACGTCGACAAAATGCCAATACCATGCCGCACCCTCAAAAGCGAAATGGTTTTCAGGGGTGAAATGTCCCTTCATTACACGGTACAGGACGACAGACAACATGATGGCACCCATCGTGACGTGGAATCCATGGAAACCCGTCAACATAAAGAACGTTGATCCATAGATCCCTGAAGTCAGTTTCAGGTTCAGATCGTGATAAGCCTCAATATATTCATACGCCTGACATCCCATGAACGTCGCGCCAAGCAGAATCGTTGCAAACAACCAGAATGCCGTTTTTGCACGATGACCTTCACGTAATGCGTGGTGAGCGATTGTCAAAGTCACGCCTGACGTCAGCAACAAGGCCGTATTGATCGTCGGGATAGGGAACGGCGTCATAGTTCTGAACGCTTCGATCGTCCCAGCAGGACCTGTGTTACCCCACTGTGCTGAAAAATCTGGCCACAACACTTTATGATCCAGATCTGCCAGCCATGGCATAGAAATGCTGCGTGCATAAAATAGCGCACCAAAAAACGCACCAAAGAACATCACTTCAGAGAAAATAAACCAGCTCATACTCCAGCGAAATGAAACATCAATACGTTCGCTGTATTTACCGCTTTCTGATTCAGCAATTGCATCGCCAAACCAGTTATAGAGCACCACCAATGTAAGGAAAACACCAATACCATTCGCATAGGGTCCCCAGCCTAAGCCATTGACCCAAGCCGACGCACCAAACATGGTGAGCAATAAAGAAAACCCTGCCAGAACTGGCCATTGAGATGGCCCTGGCACAAAATAATATGGCGCTTTCGCGTTTGAAGAACTCATTTCCATCTCCTGATGCAATTGAATATGCTTACTAGAATTGTTATTTTGCGACGACTTGTTTTACGATCATTACCAGCGTTGCGATAAAGAGCAGCGCGCCAATCAAACCTGCGATGATGACATGGACCGGATTGAGCTTTGCCGCATCCTCTTCATAATCATCTTTTTTCCGGATTCCAAGAAACGACCAGAATACTGCTTTCATTGCCTTCAAAAATGAAGCCTCATACTTTTTCGTTTCTTTGCCATCAGTCATGTCTTACCTTGTTCTGTAGAACTACTTACCTTGGATGCGCCGCCAACCTCAAAAAACGTGTACGACAAGGTGATCGTTTTCACATCCTGCGGCAGGGCGGGATCAATGTAAAACACGACCGGCATTTGTCGTGCTTCATTGGGACCCAATGTTTGCTGCTTAAAACAAAAACATTCTATTTTTTTAAAATAAGCACTTGCTTGTTGTGGCGCGTAGCTAGGAATTGCCTGCGCGTCCATTTTGTACGCTTGCTTATTCACGACTTCATACACGATCTGCGACATTTCACCCGGATGTACCTTCATGCTTGGCACAGTCGGACGAAAACGCCACGGACCTTGCGTATTAGCATCAAACTCAATCGTCACTTCGCGGCTACGATCAATCTGCGAATTGGTCAGATCTGTGGCTGAAATATCTTTTGGCGTCAGAATATTAATGCCAGTGATTTCACAAATTTGCTTATAAACTGGCACCAGCGCGTAACCAAATCCGAACATCACCACAGCGACAACAATTAATTTACCCAACATCGTCGCATTTAATTTTTTGACTGAATCCAACAACTTAGTGTCTTTCCCAGACATGCGACTCCCGTTTTAAAAACGCAGCGTTTGTTTCAGAATCACGCCAGCAAAAAAAATCAGAGCGACAGAAAACAGAATCAATGCAGTTCTGAGGTTATTCGGCTTTTTTTGATCGTTTTTCATATTGACAGATACTTTCAATGACACCGCGCTCGTGGCGCAGTGTCAGATTTCATTCATTATTTAACGACAGGAGGCTCTTCAAATGTATGGAAAGGAGCTGGACTAGGGACAGTCCATTCCAAGCCTTCCGCACCTTCCCATGGACTCGCCGGTGCTGGTTTGCCGCCCCGGATAGAAGGAATGACGACGGCAAGAATGAAGAATACCTGGCTTAAACCAAAACCAAATGCACCAATAGTCGCTACCTGGTTAAAGTCCGTGAACTGAGCTGGATAGTCTGCATAGCGACGTGGCATACCTGCCAACCCCAAAAAGTGCATCGGGAAGAATGTCACGTTAAAGAAAATCAGCGATGCCCAGAAATGGATTTTGCCGCGTGTTTCGTTGTACATGAAACCGGTCCATTTTGGTCCCCAATAGTAGTAACCAGCGAACAGGGCAAACAAAGAACCCGCCACCAACACATAGTGGAAATGCGCAACCACGTAATAGGTATCTTGCAACTGAATGTCAATCGGGGTCACAGCCAAAATCAGACCTGTAAAACCACCCATCGTGAACACAAAGATAAAACCGACCGCAAACAACATCGGTGTCTCGAAGGTCATCGAGCCTCTCCACATGGTCGCCACCCAGTTGAAAACCTTCACACCAGTCGGCACGGCGATCAACATCGTTGCATACATAAAGAACAGCTGAGCTGTCACTGGCATACCGGTGGTGAACATGTGATGTGCCCACACAATGAAGGACAGAATCGCAATAGAAGCTGTCGCATACACCATGGATGCATAACCGAACAAACGCTTACGCGCGAAAGTTGGAATGATGTGAGAGATAATACCGAACGCTGGCAAAATCATAATATAAACTTCAGGATGTCCGAAGAACCAGAAAATGTGCTGGTACATCACCGGGTCACCACCACCAGCAGCATTAAAGAAAGACGTGCCGAAGTGACGATCTGTCAGTGTCATTGTGATCGCACCGGCCAATACTGGCATTACCGCAATGAGCAAATACGCTGTGATTAACCAGGTCCAGCAGAACATAGGCATCTTCATCAACGTCATGCCAGGCGCACGCATGTTCAGAATCGTTGTGATGATGTTAATTGAGCCCATAATGGATGAAGCACCCATGATGTGCACAGCAAAAATCGCCATATCCATACCAGGACCCATTTGAGTCGATAATGGTGCATACAGCGTCCAGCCAGCAGCGGTGGCACCGCCGGGTACCCAGAATGACGTAATCAGCAAAATCGCTGCAGGTGGCATCAACCAGAATGAAAAGTTATTCATCCGTGCAAACGCCATATCAGAAGCGCCGATTTGCAATGGAATCATCCAGTTAGCAAAACCGACGAAGGCCGGCATAATCGCGCCAAACACCATGATCAGACCATGCATGGTGGTTAATTGATTGAAAAATTCCGGTTGTACTAATTGCAGACCGGGCTGAAATAACTCTGCGCGGATAATCAACGCCAATACACCGCCAGACAGCAGCATAGTGAAAGCGAACCAGAGGTAAAGCGTACCGATATCTTTATGGTTCGTCGCAAATAACCAACGACGCCAACCATGAGGATGGTCATGCGCGTGGTCATGGTCGTGACCATGAGAATGATCGTGATCGTGTGTGTGATCAACGGTTGTTGTGCTCATCTTGTCTCCTGTACTGTTCTGTGCAATTACTTACGCGCAACCAAAACTTCGGCTGGCTGGACAATGTTTTCTGCGGATTTATTGGACCAGTTATTACGAGTATAGGTAATCACTGCGGCAATTTCCGTATCAGATAAAGTTGCCTTCCAAGATGGCATCACACCTTTACCGTTCAACAACAGGTGAACCTGTGCATCTTTTGGTCCCGCTACCACAACCGAGCCATCCAATGCTGGGAATGCTCCCGGCACACCTTTACCAGAGGCTTGATGGCAAGCAACACAATTGGACGCGTAGACTTTTTCACCACGTTGTTTGAGCTCGTCGATCGTCCAGACTTTGTTTGGATCATCGGCTTTCGCAGCCATTTCTTTTTTCTTGCCGTCGACCCACAGTTTGTAATCTTCTTCAGACACAACTTTGACGACGATAGGCATAAATGCATGTTCTTTACCGCACAGCTCTACGCACTGACCACGATAAATACCGACTTTTTCAGCTTTAAACCACGTATCCCGTACATAACCAGGAATTGCATCTTGCTTCACGCCAAAGGCAGGAATCGTCCATGAGTGAATCACGTCATTCGCTGTTGTGATCAGGCGCACCTTTTTATTAACCGGAACAACGACTTCGTTATCAACTTCGAGCAGGTAGTTATCACCACGTGCTTCCGTTGGTGCCACGCCTGGTGACCCAACCTGTGTGCGTGGTGTCGCGAGAGTGGACAAAAACGAAATACCTTCACCTTCGCCTTTGAGGTAGTCGTAACCCCATTTCCACTGCATACCTGTTGCTTTGATCGTGATATCAGAATTGGACGTGTCTTTCATCGCAACAACGGTTTTCGTTGCTGGCAGCGCCATACCAATCACAATCAGAAATGGAACGATCGTCCAAGCAATCTCAACAGAGGTGCTCTCATGAAAAGTCGCTGGTTTAAAACCAAGGGATTTGCGATGTTTCAGAATGGAATAAAACATAACGCCGAACACTGCCACAAAGATAACCAGGCAGATGATGAGCATTAAGTTGTGAATAGAGTAAATTTGTTCTGCTATTTGCGTGACAGGTGTTTGCAAATTTAACTGAAGTACCGCCGGGCCACCCTGGCTATCTACCACTGCCCATGTCGGCAAACTGGCTGCCAGCAGCGACGCACCCAGCAGGAACGACTTTAATCGCTTTGCTTGTTTCATGTTATCCCCAAAACCCCGATTAGAATTCTCTAAGATTTATACAAAATTATTCCAGCAAGCAACGACGACATAGGCATTGAAAAATGCTTTTGCACCGTCACGCTACCAGGAACAGTTTACATAGTCCTATTCTTTTATGATTTGAGCACCAGTGCTATACACTTTGACAACTAATGACATTCAGAGCTCACGCAACATCGACTGCAAGGCGCAAATGCATTCGGGGCTAGGGAAATATCCACTCACGGAACACTTGGTGACCACTAAGGATATTCGTTTGATCGGCGAGGACAACAAAGCCCATTTCCGACTACACCATATCGACGAAGGCAGTGCAAATTGTACTAGGTTGAACCTTGAAGCTTTGATACCTACAACGGCATTTTTTGCATAAGACCTAACAAAGTGCGAACTGGCAACTTCTACAACGACTTGAGTATAAGATGGAAAGTGAACGGATATCAAGCAGAATGCGTGACAGAAATCGTTGATCTGGCTCAAATGAAACAAACGACAAAAAATGCTTTACAAGTTTTTTGCATTTACTTTTGATTTTGCTCAATCATGAACTTTCGCAAAATAAAAAGAGATCAATGCTGAATAAACGAAGTCACACAAAACATCAGCGAGAACAAATTGGACAGGTTGCCATTTTTTAATGATGTTTATATTTTTATCAAAAGAACACTTATTTCACTCATTTTAATCATACAAGCTCTAATTACCAGGAACGCATCCCCAAAGTCTGAACAGGGTCAGAAAATCGTAAAAAATGAAGCTAAACACGTATATCTTGCAATAAACTTTATCTAACACATAAAAGATAACATAAAATTAACACCCCCTTTTCTCCCTATTCACCGATTTAGCGACCGTGCTTAAGTTTTTGCCAAAACACATCCTATCTTACTTGATAGCAACAATCGTCGTAATTACCACAGTAACAACGTTGCTAGTCGTCGCGGATAAATCGAGCATAGAAACTGTTTAAATACCGCGCCATCAAAAAGCCGGTTTTATCAGCAGAAGGAAAACACTTGCGATGTTAGTAGCATCAAAGCAGCGGAATATTTACAATTCATTGTGCTCAACCTGGAAAATATGCGCTCCAAAGTGCTGACCCTGAGGACAAATCAGCAACAGATACACATATTATTCTCCATACACTGACTGGCTGTATATGGCGGATTGCAACCGATAATTAATATTAAAAATATAATTTCTATGTTGAGCAGGATGTTGCTGATAATTGGGAGACAGGAAAGCTATTCGGATACTGAAGCTCACTACCAACATCGTTAGAGCAACGACCAATGACCAAACTGGAAACGCAATTAGTTACTTGATTAATTCAACACTAACACCGCACATTAATAAAAACATGGAAAAAGGAAAAAATACTGCTTACTACCTTGCTCCGGTTAATTCACAGTGGCGCAAGTTAGCAGAATTTCCGAAATTTGATCCCAAGGGCGTTGAGCCATTGGCCGGTGCTTCAGATGGGAATTTATACGTCACTAGTAATTCTTGAGCCATTTTTAATGCGGACAATTCATCACCCCCGAATGTATTCCCCTTGCCATCGTATCGATACCATCAGCGCTATGGTTGCTGGAATAATAAACACAATAAGTCATACCGTCAGTAGTGACTTTATAAATCGCGCCTTCACCGTTACGGCTTATTTCTTCTATGATGGGCGCTTCATTCCAACTTGGCTTACGTTGTGTAGATGAAATTCCTTGCGCCAGCTTTGCCTCCAACGTGGCGTTCTACGTTTCTTTAGCCATAGAATGAAAATCTTTACGCAATTCTTTATAAATTCGCCCCAAATCAGCACGCGCTTTTTGGCTAAGATCATCTTGGGGTAAAGAATTGAAAGGAGGCTGCACGACGGCTTCGGATGATATTAATTGCTCAGCATCAGGAGGTTTGAATGCGTTTTTGGTTTCAAGTGTAACCGCATGTGACTTTTCTCTCACTGCTATCGACGAACGCGAACTCACCTTCGTTATTTCTGCATGCACCGGCTTCGCTCGTTCTGAAAAAACTGGATCAATACTCGATCCGGCGTGTTCTTTTCCTGTGCGCGAGGCTTTTGCTGTAATAGACCTAGCCCGATAATGATATGAAGCCCAATTGTAATACTTACCGCACCCAACGGATTTGCTAGTCGTTTCAGAGAAATAGTAGTCAAAGTAGATTGGTTCAAGTAAACCGTATTTTAAGAATGTATCACGAATGCTGCCGTCGTTTTTTGCTTAAAATTTCGAAGAAATAAAATCAAGAACAGTACCCTCTGGTACTTTTACAAGTGTACGATCGCTCAGAGTTATATCTTGACCCATATCTGCACAAAACGGTTTCCCTTTGGATGGATTTTTAGTTTTCTCTTGAAAAGGAACAATACCTCTACTCTGGTCAGTATCAACTAATTCAACCGAGAAGTTTTTGGTGTCGTTACGTGCGCGAATACCCGTCACGGTAGGAACAAATATTCTTGCATACCATGGCAACAATGCTTTACGTGCATTTCGCGCGTTTTTGGAAAAAACCAAACATGAGGACCACATCACCCTTACCAAATTCGTTGATAATCTTCGCTGCATCATAAGCCCGTTTGTAGGGATATAAAACCTGATTCCTTTCACTAAGAACAATAATTTGTTGTTGGTGAGGTTGTTCAGCATTTAACTTATCATAAGAACCTTCTTGCCAATTTTCGGCAAAAAACAAGAGGAGCATAAATTTGTAAAGAGAGAGAAAAAAATTACATCTTCCAACAATTATTATTTTTATACATGATTACTTTTCTTTCCCAAACAAAAATAATTGACACATTTTCCAACTGAAAATTGAACCAACGAAACTTGCGTAGATGCTCAGTAATAAAAAAAGAGATCCTCTTAAAAAATCAATATCTAACTCATGTATTCCTATAAAAAACAGAGCTTTCACTTCGATCAATAATGAGTAGATACCAAAAATAAAGGTGATGAATGTCAGCAATGAATAAACTAAATCTACGAGGTTAGACGGGAAAAATAACCTTGGCGATAGTTGACGCCCAATCAGGTCACATAAAAACCAATAGCCATCTGTTTTAGGAAGTGGACTAAGTGAAAACAGAGCTGCAAATAATGACAATCGGCATCCCCACTCTATAGACTGAGGAAGAGGAAAAAGCAAAATACATGTCGATATAGCTAATTGAAAGATTACTCCAGCTAACGCGATCATTGCTTTACCACGACGGTCCGTAAATACAATACTGGAAACATCAATCGCTAAAGCTGGAGAACCTCTATACGATCTAAAACGTATCGCGCCAACTGTGCCGGTATTCACTACACAAGCTGTTGCGTGACCAAGTTCGTGCACACAGATACATAAAAATAAAACAATGGACGATATTAAAATATCCGAAAATTTGGCTTGTGCAAACCAAACGGTAAGAGACATTGATCCATGAAGAAGATGGATGGGTAACAACGTTAAAGCCACAAGGCTTAATATGATTAAAAAAAATAATCCCTTGCCCGTACCTAATGGAAAAATAGAAGTAGCAATATGACGCACAACGTCTGCAGATAGTTCGAATCGTTTTGATTGCGAGGATTCGATTTTCAAATCAACATCAGCGCTTATCAAACCCACGGAAAGTAATTGAGTGACCTTTTCCGGTGAAAACATATCCAAAGAAGAAACATTAGATTTTTTACGAAGCTTTTGTAAGAGACGCATGTTTTCAACATCAAATCCACGCACAATAAATCGATCTCTACTGCGGCAGATGACGGCACCATCATTTCCATTGAGGATATCGTCAAATTTAAATTGATATAATTTCTGTGACATCTTCACCTACTAAGTCTCGATAACGATCGATTAAAGTGCCACTCTTTAAAATCTCACCTGGCTCTAACTCGCTTTCTTTCATTTTCCATGCTTTTAGCGTCTTACTGGAAAGTGCGAAATGGTCGCCATCAACGCAAAAATTTATTACACTATTTGCCATTTCTTTAAATTCAAAATATTGATGCATTTGATGTAGTCGCTCGTAATCCGCTGGATCAGAGTGAAATACTTCGGCAAATGCTTTGTAACTATTCGCTGCCTGCGCCAAGCCAAAATCTATTATTTGATAACCAGTAGCCTTTTTTTGTACCAGAGCGAATTTTGCATATTCATCGATAATGGAAATTAGTTTAAATAATGATGTCTTTGCGCGAAATCGACCACCATGTGCTTGATGTTGACAATCCAAATCTTTGTTGCGTCTATCTTGTGCCCAGGGAATATCAATTAAGATGATTCCATGATTACCCTGTTTCAATGCTCGTTTCATTTCGCGGATCATGCTAAAACCACTCGCAATAAATTCGAGATCTACATTGAATCGGTGGGCAAGTTCAACAAGTGAAGCTTGATGCTGAGAAGACTGCATTCCAATCAAACTGACCACTTTTCTATTTTTACTTTGCGATGCAAGTTCTCCGAAAAGAAGTGGATAGAGAGAAAAGTGGCAAGAAGCAAATAAACGCCCTTCTCCATTTGAATCTAAGGCAAATTTATTTTCGATATCAAGCGAACATTTCAATTCTGATTCTATGAAATTAATAGATCTGCTGGCTTGGCGATTTGCCCATTCATGTCCAATAAGAACAGCGCTTTTAGGTTGATAACCAAGGTTCCTCAAATTGGCGACAGCCAGTGCTGTTTTTAATTTGCTAAATTGCATATTGAAATGAATATATTTTGAGGTCGGATACCAAATAAATGGTGTCCGACCATGAAATTAACTACTTACTGTGCCGGGTAATAACAAAGACAAGCACACGACTGTTCTTCACGTGTGTCTATTTTTCTCGTGTTACCAACCCTTCACTATCAATCTGCACCGCTGATACATCAACGAATGATTGAACTAGCAGTTGTTCAATACTCATTTTGCGGGAGTACTCCAAAAATCTGTTGAACAAATACATCCCATCTCTTCTCGAGCTTCAATCTGCTCAATAGAAACTTCGATAAAGCTGTCGGCTTGCTTACCTTCATCCATATTTTTTGGCATTAAAACATCCATACAATTACCTCCTAATTCTCGCTATTAAAAACGGGCGAGAGTTCCGTCTTACAACATCAAAGCGCAGGTTATTTATTTATAAAATAAGTCAATCCACTGTTGAATTTTTTAATTCAACAAAGCCATTTAATTGCTTATTTTTTGGTATTGTTTGCAACAGATAATGCCAGCGAAAAAATTGAGAAAAAATGCCTTTTACCGTTTATTTCAATTTAGAATAACTGGTAACAATTACCTCAGTACTATTGAGGAGAATGAAGAATGAATGTGTATTGCTTCTGTTGAGATGTAGCACAATGCGCTACATCAAGCGGTAAGCTCGTGCCTATATTCAGAATTTTTTCCGCTTTTACTTTTGAAGATGTCGGACATGTTCACGGAACAATATCGTTATTGAAAAAACAGATATACCCAAAAAAAAATCCGTCTTCAGATGCAATTCTGAAAACGGATTTTTTGCAATAGTAAACAGAAATTCTTCCGATAAAAATAAAAATTCTGCCGATATTTGATTTTAACAACCTAGAAAAAACATCCGCAGAATGCGCTACATCTTAATCACGATTTTTCGGAAAATCAAAGCGCACTATCGATTCACCAGCAGCCGTTTTGCGACTGACTGGACGGAAAGCGTGGCCGTAGACGACCTCAAACGTAAGCTTGATGCGACCATCGGCGGCACGTTGACGCTCTAGCGCTGCATGCAAGGCATGGTAGGCATTTTTTCCACTTAAGCCTTGACGGCGTGTGCTTAAAGGATTACCGCCTAAGGCACGAACGTCAGCCAGAAGTTTATGTGGATCTTGATAGGTCAGTGTGATTTTTTCCATATCCATGACCGGTGTCGCAAATCCAGCATTGACCAGCATATCGCCAAAATCATGCATATCCACAAATGGCAACACGTGCGGTGTCGAATCAACTTCCGCAAAAGCGTCGCGCAATTCGATAAGGGTATCCGGACCAAAGCAAGAAAACATCAGCAAACCTTCGGTACGCAAAATACGGCGCCACTCGGCAAAAACCAGATCAGGCTGCGGATGCCAATGTAACGCTAGATTTGACCAAATCAGATCAACGCTCTGCGGCGCCAGTGGTACCCTGGCAAAGTCGCCACATAGCAAGGTGGCGCCCTGTTCGCTACGCAAAGCGGCTGGCGTCCATTTTGCCAATAGGCGTCCAACGGCGCTCATGGCGGCATGTTCTTGCTGCTGGATGTGCGTCAACATCGGCAAAGCGGCGTCCAGACCCAGTACCTGCGTTTCTGGATACATTCTTTGCAGATCAGGTAAATCGGCGCCAGCACCACAGCCAGCATCGAGCACGCGCGCTGGCTGAATTTTGACTAGCTCCAGCTTTTCGCGCATGCGTCCAGCAATTTCTCTACGTAAAAAATCAGATGGAGCAATTTTTTCAGGACGAGAAAAAAGCTGGCGAACCAGTTGCAGATCGATAGGAGCACTGAGCATAGAAGGGAAACGAACTAAGTTTGGAAGTGAATGTGGTAAGGTTGCAGTTTACACGTTTGTGATGTCTCATGCAGATTTGCTGCCTATTTGCCGCATGCCTATGCTCCATTTGCCTCTGATCGTTCGAAAAAGCCTAAACGCGACTATAACCACGTTGCTGCCTTGCAGTTGCGTGCTTTGTCACGCACAGCAAGCAGAATTACTGTGCAATGATTGCCATACTTGCTATTTCAATCAGGCGATAGACCGTTGTGTGCAGTGCGCATTGCCCATGCCACCCGGCGCAAACACCCCGCGTTGTGGCGATTGTCTGCAAAACCCACCTGCTTTCGATGCCAGTATTGTCGCGTGTGATTACGCTGCACCACGAGATCAAATGGTATTGGCACTCAAATTCGGCCACCAACTGGCCTTAGCACCTTTATTTGCCCGCATGTTAAGAGATGCGATTTTGCAGTACACACCGGCGAGCCTGCCTGATGTCTTATGTGCCGTACCATTAGGAGAGCGCAGATTACGCGAAAGAGGTTTTAATCAGGCGACTGAAATTGCCAGACCCTTAGCCAAACATCTTGGCATACCGTTCGCGGTCCAGGCAATACACCGCATTCGAGAGACCAGCCAACAAAGCAGCCTGACACCTGTCGCCCGCGTGAAAAACGTTATAAATGCGTTTATGCTCGATGAAACTTGGTTGTCAAAAGTAAAAGGCACACACGTTGGTATCGTTGACGATGTAATGACGACTGGCATGACCCTGCATGAAATCGCTACAATGCTGAAACGCTTTGGTGCGGCAAAAGTCACGAATTATGTGTTTGCCCGCACACCACCTCATTTTTATTAAGGAAATACCTTGTTTCACGTCGTCTTAGTTGAGCCCGAAATACCACCAAATACTGGCAATATCATTCGCTTGTGCGCAAACACGGGTGTCCAGTTGCACCTGATCGAACCTTTGGGTTTCCCGCTGGACGATAGCAAAATGAAACGTGCAGGACTAGATTACCATGATTATGCAACAATGAAAGTGCATAAAAACTGGGAAGTTTTCCTCGCTCAGGAACAACCAGATCAACGTCGTATGTTTGCGCTCACTACGCACGGATCTGGCGTGTTTGCGAATGCAGAGTTTAAGCCAGGTGATTATTTTGTCTTTGGTGCCGAAACCCGCGGCCTAGCACCCGAATTACGGAATAGCTTTCCGGAAGCACAACGAATCCGTTTGCCGATGCGTCCTGACAACCGCAGCCTGAACTTGTCGAATACCGTGGCTGTTGTAGTGTATGAAGCGTGGCGTCAGAACGGGTTTGCCGGCGGCGCTTAAGTTGGAAGGTTGTGTTGACTTTGGTTTTGACCTTTTCCACTTGAGACAAGGCAATTGGTGCCGACACGCAGTGACGGCACCCAAAGGGCAATCTGACACATTGAAGAAGAACAGAGCGTCGAAAAAACTTCAATGCTCTTCTACTACCCCCAACTTACCATCCGTCACAAAACGATCGCCACCACCATTTTTGCCCTCACGCACAGGCTGAAACGAATCAATCCACTGAATCACCAGCGAACCTGTTTTCTGCAAATCAGCAAGCAGCTTATCCCGCTCCTGATCAACCTCTGCAGCGATATGATGCGTAATCTGTCCTGTCGTATGACTTAGCCCGACACCGGCATCAAAAGTGGCCGCACCGATCCATAATGGTCTGCCTGATTCATCCAACGTATCTTCTAACCAGAAACGCACATGGTGGCGCTTTGACGGGGCTCAGTTGTATCTGACATGCGGGACTCTCCTACGCAACGACTCTCCTAGAGTCTGGCATCGATACGACAAAAATGATCAACGATGTCAAACCCGTATCAGCTAATGCCACGGACTTTTTGTAAAAGGCGCGTGGTGGAACGTTCGTGCTCAAAGGCAATCGCATGCACAGCACCGCCGTAGGCAAGTACTGCTTGTCCTTCTGGGATGGCATCCATCTGGTAATCGCCACCTTTGACGTAGATCTCGGGACGAGCCTGTTGCACAACTTCTAGCGCTGTGTCTTCGTCAAACGGTACAACCAGACTCACCGATTCCAGCGCAGCAAGGACCGCCAGACGATCTTCACAGAGGTTAATCGGACGGTCGTCGCCCTTACCCAGACGCTTTACGGAAGCATCCGTATTAACAGCAACCACGAGCGACGCCCCAATGGCACGCGCTTGCGCTAGGTAAGTCACGTGACCGCGATGCAAAATATCAAATACACCATTGGTCAGTACCACTGGTTTTGGCAAAGCGGCAATCCGCGCAACCAGCTCTTCGCGACTGGTAATTTTTTGTTCAAATTCAGGCATGGGATCGTAAAGTTAATCAAGAAACAAAAATAAAATAGCCGCTACTGCAGCAAAGCGTAGCGGCTATTGTACACGGCAGTACTCTGGTTGCGGCTTAAACGGGGGTCAATACCAGACGTTGCGAGATTTCTTTGCGGTAGCGGTTCAAATCCTGAACTGTCTCAAAACTACGCTCAAACAAGAGTGACATGTTGTGCAGAATGCGATCAACAACTTTCTTCTCCCACACCCCATCAAACTTAATCTGGCCATCCAGCCAACGTTCCAGCCAGTCAGGATCAGGCAAACGGCTTTGAATGGTATCTTGCGGGAACAATGCCTGATTGACATGCAAATTCGTGGGATGCAAGGGTTTTTCAGTCCGTCTGGCAGATGCCATTAACACCCCGATTTTAGCGAACGCTGCGCGTGCTACATCACCGACCTCTGCCAGCGACTTTTTCATATAACGCAGATAGGCACCACCATGGCGTGCCTCATCCTGGCTAATAATTTTGTAAATGTGTTTGATGACAGGCTCGGTATGCCATTCGGATGCACAACGATACCAGTGGTTGAGGCGGATTTCGCCGCAGAAATGCAGCATCAATGTCTCAAGACGCGGCGCGGGATCGAATTCAAAACGGACATTATCGAGCTCCGCTTCGGTGGGTACTAGCTCAGGATGAAAACGGCGCAGATACTCCATCAACACCAAGGAATGCTTTTGTTCTTCAAAAAACCAAATCGACATAAATGCCGAAAAATCACTATCGTCACGGTTGTCGCGCAAAAACATTTCTGTCGCTGGCAGCGCCGACCATTCCGTAATGGCGTTCATTTTGATTGTCTGCGCCTGTTCAGGCGTCAGCTTCGAGGCATCGTATTGGTCCCACGGAATATCGGTATCCATATTCCAACGCACTTGCTCTAAGGATTTGAACAATTCTGGGTAAAGCATGATCAGCCTCGAAAGAATAGACAGTAAAAAAACCTGCTTCAAATTCTAACAGAGACCTGTGACAGCTGCACGACACGGCCTCGAGGCGAGGCCGTCGTTTATGTTATGACAGCATCACATACTCAGATAGTATCGGCCTCGCTAACGGCACTAATGATGTCGTCTTTACTCAGTTCAGGCGCGAACTGACGGATAAAATCATAGGTATAGGTACGTAAATAGGCGCCACGTCGCACCGCTAAACGCGTCACATTGGGCGTGAACAGATGATCAACCGCTATAGTACGCAAGTTGTTGTTACGGTTCGACTCGATCGCCATTGATGCCACAATACCAACGCCCAAATCCAGCGCGACATATTGCTGAATCACGTCCGAATCCATGGCCGTCAAGACGATATCCGTGCGCAGGCCCGCTTCCTGAAATGCCGCATCAATGTGGCCACGTCCAGTAAAACCGACGTCATAGGTAATCAAAGGATAATTGGAAATATCCTCTAACGACACAATCTCTTTTTTTAATAAAGGATGATTTTCTGGCACCACTAACACGTGATTCCATTGGTAGCAGGCAAACGACACCAGATCTTTAAATTGCGACAGACCTTCGGTTGCGATACCGATATCTGCTTTACCAGACAACACCCATTCAGCGATATGGTCTGGCGAACTTTGTTGCAAAGCGATGCGGACATCCGGAAACGCCTGACGGAATTGTTGTACTACTTTCGGCAACACATAGCGTGCCTGCGTATGAGTGGTGGCAATCGTCAATGTGCCTTTCGTCTGATCAGAGTACTCATTGCCCGCTTGTTGCAGATTTTCTGCTTCAAGCAACAGGCGTTCAACGATAGGCAAAATGCCTTTACCAGGCTCAGTGAGACCGGTCAGGCGTTTGCCATTGCGTTCAAAAATATCGACGCCAAGCTCTTCTTCCAACTCACGAATCTGGCGGCTGACACCCGGTTGCGATGTGAAGAGGACATTGGCGACTTCTGTCAGGTTAAAACCACGGCGCGAAGCTTCGCGGATAGAACGTAATTGTTGAAAATTCATGATTAACTCTCGGCTAAATGCATCTGTAATATGACGGTAGGGCGGCGATCAGATTTGGCCATTTGTCGATGAGTGGTTATCAACGAAAACGTGTAAGCGCTTCGGTTTGACCACTAAGACTTCACCCACTTTCAGTTTTAAATATTGATATCGCTCGGTGGAAATCATGACTTCCAGCACATCGCCATTATCCTCACGTTCCAGCTCTAACTGTGCCAGCGGGCCGATGCTATGGATACGACGTAATTGCGCGATCAGTCCTTCAGCACCTGGTGAATACCGGTCAACCTCAAACTCGTGTGGACGGACATAAGCAGTACCAAACGCATCACGTGTTTCTGCGTGCGCTGGTGACGACAGGGCGACACCATCCGCATCCAGAATGCCTTCATGGACACGGCCACGGAACAAGTTCACATTACCCAAGAAGCCATAAACGAAGGGCGTTGCCGGATGCTGATACACTTCACCCGGCGCACCCACCTGTTCGACCTTGCCATGATTCATCACCACAATTTTGTCAGCAACTTCGAGAGCCTCTTCTTGATCATGGGTCACAAAAATACTCGTCACATGCAGATCATCATGCAGACGACGCAACCAGCGACGCAACTCTTTACGGACCTTCGCATCCAACGCACCAAACGGTTCATCCAATAACAACACACGAGGCTCAACAGCCAAGGCGCGGGCCAATGCAATACGTTGACGCTGACCACCAGATAGCTGTGGCGGATAGCGATCTGCCAGCCAGTCAAGCTGCACCAACTCAAGTAACTTGGTGACTTTTTCTTTGATCTGCGCCTCACTCGGACGCTGGGCGCGCGGTTTCACACGCAATCCAAACGCGATGTTTTCAAAGATCGTCATGTGTTTGAACAACGCATAATGTTGAAACACAAAGCCGACCTGACGCTCGCGCACGTGCTGCTGCGACGCATCTTGTCCATCAAGCAGAATCTGTCCCTGATCTGCATATTCTAGACCCGCGATAATACGCAGCAGTGTGGTTTTACCGCAGCCTGAAGGGCCTAATAAAGCCGTCAGTTCACCATCCGGAAATTCTAGCGACACATTATCGAGTGCCGTGAATTGACCAAAACGCTTTTGTAATTGTTTAACAGCGATACTCATAAATTCTCCGGCAAATACTTAACTAATCTGGTCCAGTGGTGCTTGACTCTCATTGGTACGCCATTCGACAAGTGCTTTCAATGCGAGCGTCAGCAAGGCCAATAAAGTCAACAAAGAGGCGACTGCAAACGCAGCTGCAAAGTTGTACTCGTTATACAAAATTTCTACTTGAAGCGGCATGGTGTTGGTCTCGCCACGGATATGTCCGGACACCACGGACACCGCGCCGAATTCGCCCATCGCACGCGCATTACACAAAATCACGCCGTATAACAAACCCCATTTGATATTTGGCAACGTCACATGCCAGAATGTTTGCCAGCCTGACGCTCCCAATACCAGCGCAGCCTCTTCTTCCTCACTACCTTGTGCCTGCATGAGGGGAATTAACTCACGCGCCACGAAAGGAAAAGTCACAAAAATCGTTGCCAATACAATCCCTGGTACTGCAAACAAAATCTTGATGTCATGATCACGCAACCATTCTCCAAACCATCCTTGCGCACCAAACAAGAGTACGTAAATCAATCCCGAAATTACTGGCGATACTGAAAAGGGTAAATCGATGAGCGTCAGTAATACACTCTTACCTTTGAATTCAAATTTAGCAATTGTCCACGCTGCTGCTACACCAAACACTAGATTCAATGGCACGGCAATCCCAGCGGCAATCAGCGTCAGACGGATCGCTGACAATGCATCGGGTTCAGTAATTGAGTCGAGATAGACCTGCCAACCTTTTTTGAAGGCTTCACTAAATACGGCAACCAATGGCACAAACAAAAATAAGGTCAGGAAACCAAACGCCGCCAACATCAGGGCATATCGTATCCAACGAGGCTCGGTTGTTGCCGCCAGACTCAGTGGCGGTTCTACGCGGCGCACTGGCGTAGCGGGTTGTACAGAAATTGCGCTCATACCTTACTCCCTGCTGCTTGACGACGGCGCATCCACGCCTGCAATGCATTAATTGCCAATAACAAACTAAACGACAGAACTAACATCACGACAGCAATGGCTGTTGCGCCAGCGTAGTCATATTGTTCCAATTTGGTGATCATGAATAATGGCGTGATTTCAGAAATCATCGGCATATTGCCGGCAATAAAAATTACGGAACCATATTCACCAGTAGCGCGTGCAAAGGCGAGTGCGAACCCTGTCATCAGCGCAGGTAAAATCGTCGGCAATGTCACGCGGGTGAACGTTTGCCAATGGCTTGCCCCCAGACTCAATGCCGCTTCTTCTAATTCTTTTTCCGCTTCTTCCAACACAGGCTGCACAGTCCGCACAACGAAGGGCAAACCGATAAAAGTCAGCGCCACCAACACACCTAACGGTGTAAAGGCGACTTTAATTCCCAATGGTGCCAACAATTGACCAATCCAGCCATTCGGCGCATACAAGGTGGCCAAGGTGATACCGGCGACAGCCGTCGGTAAGGCAAACGGCAAATCGACCATGGCGTCAATAAAACGCTTGCCGGGAAACTCATAGCGCACCAACACCCACGAGACGATACCGCCAAAGACGACGTTAATGAGCGCGGCCAAGAACGAGGCACCAAATGTCAGACGATAAGAGGCAACAACGCGTTCTGAACTGATGGTGTCCCAGAATGCTGGCCACGTCATGGTGAAGGTTTTAAGAAAAACAGCAGAAAGCGGGATCAGTACAATCAGCCCGAGATAAAACAAGGTAAAACCCAACGACAAGTGAAAGCCAGGGATCACTCGCTTGCGGGTAGATACAGGTGATGAGGTCGTTACAGCCAATGCCATGTCTAGCCTTTAAGAGGGGACAGCGCGAAAGCCGTCCCAGCGGCATGGTGGCGATAGTGTTTGCTATGTGGGGTATGCCAGACTTACGCTGCTGTATTCATTGTGCGGTGTTGCTGACACTCAATTACTCGCGTTGCGTCGCCTTGTCTTACCTTGCCGGGACGATTTCAATGTTGTCCTAATTACGAAATCAACTAAAGAGAAGACATATTGGCAGGTTTTGCATATATGAAAAACGAATTTTTTGTTATGTCTTTAGACGTTTAACGCATATCGATTCAATTTATACACATACACTATCGAGCTCAATTTGCTTACTCAGCGGCTCGGATGTGTCTGTTTCAGCAGCAAGACTCGCTCGAGGGGTATCAAAAAAGAACCCTTGCACTGCGTAAGGATGAACAGTGTTATTGGCTGTTTGCAACTGAGCGAGCTGACGTTCGGTTTCTATCTTACGGAAAATCACTTGGCATTGACCGCGGTCGGCTTGCTCCAGCAACGCGATCTGCGCGGCTGAGTTATTGGCAGCACTGACATCAATTTTGAGCGTATCTGGTCTGACACGCCCCAGCAGATCACTTGCTTGTTCAAGATTGGCCGCATTCACACCGATGCGGAACCCATTACGGCGATAATTTTCTGCAACATGCGTCAATACCCAGCGCTGGCTTGGTGTAATTTGTGGCAACTGTAAAACGATCTGCTGATGCGGCAATTCAAGTACATCAAGAATCCGCCGGAAAGCCGCGCCATGATTACCTTCGACAGCGGCCAGCAAGCGGCTATGGACGCTGAGAAATAAATCCAGTTCGCTCGTCGTTTGTTGCCGATAGAAATTAATCGTATGTAGTAAACGGCATAGGCGGTCGAGCTCAACTGATTCTTCATCGTTAGCAACATAATCGAGTAAGCGCCAAATATTGAGCCCCTGATCATTTGGATCATAACTACGTGCATAGCCTTCAAAAGCAACAATACGCAAATCGCTCCCAGAACGGATCGACTGAAAAGAGCTGGTCAGACTGGCATTAAAGTAGCGCCCACGTGCACGCCCCTGCTCATCAAGCCATAAATTACTGCTCGCCAATGAGCCCTGCAAGCGACTCAGATAATGTTGTAAGGTCACGTGTTGCATCGTGTTTTTCCTTTCGTTTTTCCCCGCATCAACAGAAACAGCACGTTATTACCCGCGCTGTCTCTGATGAGCAGCAATTACAATTTGGCGATAGAAACTTCGGTCGCCTTCACCAGCGCGACGACTTCGCTACCGATCACCAGATTAAGATCCCTGATAGAGCGCGTCGTAATCACCGACGTCACAATGCCAGCTGGGGTTTCGACATCGACTTCAGAAACGACTGAACCTTCGATAATCGCTTTGATCTTGCCGCGGAACTGATTACGTACGTTAATAGCTTGAATTGTCATGATGAACTTTCTTTCAGGTTAAGCGCTGTTTGTTCTGCATTAAGTGATGCATCAACTGAAATGCGCAAAATTTGTTGGAAAAAAATGAATAATTAAAATGAATGATTAAAAATGTGGCAATAAATCTGGACTATTTTTGGGTCGGTACTTGTCTGTCCACACACATTGCTTTCCTCTACACTGCCCACGCTAAAGGATTGAACGTCGCCAATCGTGATTGAGCATCAGTACCCTCTACGTCACTGTTATCCAACGTGGAGGGGTGACGTAATACACGTTTTAATATATGGTCTTCCAGCTCCGCAAAGTGGGCATCACCCCTTGCTCTCGGACGTGGGAGATTGACTTTCAGGTCAAGGCTTACCTGTCCCTCTTCAATCAAAATTACTCGATCAGCCAGAGCGATGGCCTCTTGCACATCATGCGTAACAAGCACTGCTGTGAAACCTTGCTCTAGCCATAATTGCTCAATCAATGACTGCATCTCGATACGTGTAAGCGCATCCAAGGCACCGAGTGGTTCATCTAACAACAATAGTGAGGGTTGATGAATAAGAGCACGTGCTAAGGCCACACGTTGTCGCTGGCCTCCCGACAAAATAGAGGGCCATTCCGCAGCACGATCAGCCAGTGCCACTTTCGCTAATGTGGCTTCCGCAATTTTTTTCGTATGATGGCGGTTACCTTCTAAGCCCAGTCGAACGTTATCTAATACTGTTTTCCAAGGTAACAGGCGAGCGTCCTGAAACATAACGCGTGTGCCGCTATCCTGAATCGTGGGTATCGCAGCGGGAGACTGATGGTTTCTCAGCTGCAAAGTGCCTGCATCGGCACGTTCCAGTCCTGCCAGCAAGCGCAATAAAGTGCTTTTTCCGCAGCCACTACGACCAATGACAGCAACAAACTCACCTGGTGCGATATGCAGATTCAAGGATTTCAACACCTGACGACTGGCATAGGACTTTTGTAGGTGACGTAAATCAATTGTTGTCCCGACAGAACCGCCCGGTTCTGTCGTCAGACGACCATTGACGGTCAGCTCACCGTCGTCATCCAACTCCTTGCGCAGTGCAGCGATGCGCGCCACAGTTGACGATGAATTTGCCAGCGTTTCAGCCATGACGATTTCTCCTTTGATAACCTGGATGCCAGCGCAAGCTACGGTATTCAACAGCACGCGATAAGCTATCGGCTAATTTACCTAATAAGGCATATAACAAAATACCGACCAATACGACATCCGTTTGCAAAAATTCGCGCGCATTCATCGTCATGTAGCCGATGCCAGCCTGCGCAGAAATCGTCTCTGCCACAATCAACAACACCCACACCAGCCCCAACGCAAAACGCACACCGACGAGGATTGATGGCAAGGCGCCTGGCAAAATCACGTCACGATATAAAGACCAACCTGAGAGTCCGTAACTACGCGCCATTTCGATCAATCCTTTATCGACCGAACGGATACCATGAAAGGTGTTGAGATACACGGGAAAAAATACGCCGACCGATACCAGAAACAGTTTTGCAGACTCATCAATGCCAAACCACAAAATCACCAACGGTAAGAGGGCCAGAGCAGGAATATTGCGTACCATCTGTAAGGTGGTATCAAGCAACGTTTCTGCCGTGCGAAAGGTTCCTGTCAGCAGTCCAAGCATCAGCCCTAAGCCGCCACCGACCAGAAACCCAGAGATAGCGCGCCATAAGCTGGTTTTAACATGGATGAAAATTTCACCTGACACCGTCAAGTTCCAAAATGCCTTCAGAACTGCCAGTGGCTCTGGCAAAATCCGGCTTGACAAGTAACCGAATTGTGCTGCCAGTTGCCAACTCACAATCAATAATAATGGTACCGCCCATGGCGCAAACCAAGGCGTTGTATGCCGCAGTAATGTGCCGATATTGCTGAGGATCGCAGCAATATCTTCACCAAGCGCCGACACTGAGGATGATGACGTACGGCCATCGCCTGATAAGCGCTCAGCGACGCTGGGATCAGGCGCCACCTCACTGATTTCCGTAATAAATGGTCCCACTTCGGTAACTCCTCGTTGTTGTTACTTTGTATCTGGATTTAGCTCTGCGACACCTTGGGGGCGATGCCATTTGCCATGATTTCGCCAAACGGACCCGTCACAGAACTGGTCACCCGCGGTAATGCCTTACCAATCAATGGGAACACGAGTTCAGCGAAACGATACGATTCTTCGAGGTGCGGATAACCAGAGAAGATAAACGTATCGATACCCAGATCAGCGTATTCCTTGATCCGCGCTGCAACTGTTTCAGGATCACCAACCAACGCTGTACCTGCACCACCACGAACTAGGCCAACACCCGCCCACAAATTTGGTGACACTTCTAACTTGTCACGGTTGCCACCGTGCAAGGCAACCATCCGTTGCTGACCAACAGAATCCATTTTCGCGAATGCTTTTTGTGCCCGGGCGATCACATCGTCGTCAACATAACGAATCAGATCGTTGGCTGCTGCCCATGCCTCGTCATTAGTTTCACGGACAATCACATGCAAACGGATACCAAAGCGCAATGTGCGTCCGTGCTTGGCAGCACGTGCACGCATGTCAGCAATTTTTTCTGCAACGGCTGCGGGTGGTTCACCCCACGTCAGATACACATCAACCTGTTCCGCCGCCAACTCATGCGCAGGCTCTGAAGAACCGCCAAAATACAGGGGTGGATGCGGTGTCTGGACCGGCGGATAGAGTGTTTTTGCACCTTTCACAGTCAGATGCTTACCATTAAAATCATACCCTGCATCACCGCCCTCGCCCGCTAAGGAGGCGCGCCAGATGCGTAAAAATTCATCGGTAATTTCATAACGTTTTGCGTGATCTGCATAGAGTCCATCAGCTTCAAGCTCCCCCTGATCACCACCGGTGACGATATTGACCAGCAAACGTCCGTTAGACAGGCGATCAAACGTTGACGCCATGCGTACAGCCAGACCAGGTGTCGTCAATCCTGGACGCAATGCCACCAGAAATTTTAGTTTTTTGGTGGCACTCATCAGACTGGATGCAACAACCCAAGCATCTTCGCAGGAACGACCTGTTGGCAATAACACGCCGTCATAGCCTTGGGTATCAGCGGCAACGGCGATCTGTCGCAGATAATCGTAGTTAATATCGCGTGCACCCTGAGTCGTTCCTAAATAACGACTATCACCATGGGTTGGAATAAACCAAAAAATATTCAGACTCATCTCGTTCTCCTTATTTCGTGCTGGATTTAATATCAAACACAGCGTCTTTTATTTGTATTTTTTTAGGGATTAGTTTCAGATCAGCGAAGGTATCAGCGATGCTCTGCTGCTCACGAATCACTTGTTCACTGATTGGCTGCACATGGAAACTGAAACGTCCATTTGATAGCTCCACCACATCAGTAGGTAAGCCCGTTTGTGATGAAAAAATCGTCGTTGTTTGTTTCACGTTTTGCAGTATCCATTCATCTGCACGGGCAAGCTCATCAAGTAAGGCTTTCAAGACCTCTGGATGTTTTTGTGCATAAGGACGTGCAGCCAGATAAAACTGATGATTACTGACTGTCCCTTTTCCATCAGCCAGAATACGTGCACCGAGTTGTTTTTCTGCGGCGGCTAAAAAGGGATCCCAAATGACCCAGGCATCCACGCTACCGCGTTCGAAGGCGGCACGGGCATCGGCTGGTGGCAGAAAAATGGTTTCTACATCGCGATAGGCAATACCTGCTTTTTCTAATACTTTGACGAGTAGATAATGGACGTTCGATCCTTTATTCAGAACGATTTTTTTACCCTTTAAGTCTGCGACTGATTTCAAGGTAGACGTCTTAGGTACAATAATCGCCTCACCCCCTGGTGCGGCTGGCTCGTTGGCGACATACACCAAATCAGCCCCAGCAGCTTGCGCAAAAATCGGCGGCGCTTCCCCAGTTGTACCAAAATCGATACTGCCAACGTTGAGACCTTCAAGCAATTGTGGCCCTGCTGTAAATTCAGTCCATTTCACGTCGACGCCTAACGGGACCAATCGTTTTTCCAAAGCGCCCGTCCCTTTAAGAATCGTCAACGGGCCATATTTCTGGTAGCCGATGCGCAGTGTGCTACTGACTTTATTTTGTGTGAAACCGGGTGCAGCTACACTCGCCAATCCACTCGCCAACATAGCGGATAATATGGCAATCGTATGGCGGCGGGTTTGTCGGTGTCGTTCCATCTTTCTATCCTTTGTTAACTTTAATTTCTGAACTGATTTCGTTTTTCAGAACCTACAGACAATATCGCCCCCTGCAGCAATGAAGTGCATGTCGCATGATGTCTATTGGTATAGTTAGCGGCGATGTTTCGCCTACAGTTGTTATGCAGTTACTGCTGTGGGAGCATCTACTTCCTTACCCTCTTCTGCAGAACGCTTTGCTGTTTGAGCGTAATGACATTGCAGACTGTCGAGCAACGCATTGACGCCTTGCTCAACTCGCTTTTCGATCTCAGAAGCAATCTGCAGACCACTGATGTCGTTCCACACGATTTGTGGTTCAGTCGCATAAATGCTCTGCAACACGTGGTGTGCACCTAACGCCTGCAAAATTGGACGTAAACCATAATCCAGCGCCAACATGTGTGACTGCCCGCCGCCGACGGCTAATGGCAAAACGATTTTTCCAGCCAATCCTTCTTGCGGCAACACATCCAAAAACGTTTTTAACAGACCGCTATAAGCCGCTTTATAAATCGGCGTTGCAATTACAATCGCATCCGCTTGCTTGAGAATTTGTTGCGCTGCTTGGAGTTCAGGATCACCAAAATCTGCGTGCAACAATGCTTGTGCTGGTAAATCACGTACATGAATACTGACAGTACGTTGACCATGCGCATTGAGGCGCTGTCCAATATGGCTAAGTAAGCGACTAGAGCGTGATGGTGATGAAGGGCTACCAGAGAGAAGAAGGATAGACATAGGATATTCTTTCTTTAGAAAACAGACTGCGCCAGTTCATTGGCGCCCTGGCGCAGCAGTCGTTTTATTTTTTTCCGCTCAGATAAATCTGATCAAAGATCCCACCGTCAGCAAAATGATCTTTCTGCGCTTTGGTCCAGCCACCAAACGTGTCGTCGATGGTAAATAATTTAATGTCCGGGAACTTACTGGCAAATTTCTTCGCTGCGCGCTCATCACTCGGGCGATAGAAGTTGTTGCCGATAATATCTTGGGCAGCATCTGTGTAGAGAAAGTTCAGGTAGGCTTCTGCTACTTTGCGGGTGCCATGTTTGTCTACTACTTTATCAACGACTGACACTGGTGGCTCCGCCAGTACACTGATTGACGGCGTTACGATTTCAAACTTGTCTGCGCCAAATTCTTTCAATGCTAAGTGCGCTTCGTTTTCCCACGATAACAAGACATCACCGATTCCACGTTCTGTGAAGGTGACTGTCGCACCGCGTGCACCAGAATCGAGTACGGGTACATTTTTAAACAGTTTAGAAACATACTCTTTAGCGGTTGCTGGCGATCCACCTGGTGCTTTTTGCGCATAGCCCCACGCCGCCAGATAAGCCCAACGCGCGCCGCCGGAGGTTTTTGGATTAGCAGTAATGACGGAAACACCTGATTTGATCAGATCCGGCCAGTCTTTGATCCCTTTTGGATTACCTTTACGCACCAAAAAAACGATCGTCGACGTATAAGGTGTTGCATGGTGTGGCAAACGTTGTTGCCAGTTTTTGGCCAACAATCCACGCTCGGCAATCGCATCCACGTCATAGGCAAGCGCCAACGTCACCACATCTGCATCGAGACCATCAATGACAGAGCGCGCCTGTTTTCCTGAACCACCATGCGATTGTTTGATGGACACTTTGTCGCCGGTCTTAGCTTGCCATTGTTTTGCAAACGCTTGGTTGACATCCAGGAACAATTCACGGGTTGGGTCATAAGAAACGTTAAGAAGCGTGACATCTGCGCTGTGAGCCGCGACAGGAACCAATGTAGCGACACTCAGCACCAGCGTACTAAGCAAAAGGGAAAATGTTGTCTGTTTTATTGTCTTAGGCATATGAAATCCGATGTAAGTAATTCGATCTGGATTTCAGAATAAAGCGTAGCCTTATATTTTAAAACGAAGTTTTTCGCCAATTCATATTCAATTTTCATATAAAGGCGTCATTCAGCAGAGTTTTCCCGTCTCAGCTACTATTGCATTCTCTCAATCAGGAGTCCGACATGAACAGCAAATTAATCCTCAGTATGGCGTTATTAGCAGGCTTTTCTAGCAGTGCGTTTGCCGAGACCCCAGAAGCTTGTCCTGCAATTTTGCACCACACGTTCAATCGTTTGCAGGATGACAGCCCACAAGATTTGTGTCAGTACAAAGGAAAAGTGACACTGGTGGTCAATACAGCGAGTTACTGCGGTTTCACCAGTCAATATGAAGGTCTGGAAAAGATGTATGCCAAGTATGCTGATAAGGGCTTGGTCGTGTTAGGGTTTCCCTCTAACGATTTTGGTAAGCAAGAACCAGGAACAAGCAAAGAAATCGCCGATTTCTGCTTCAATACGTATGGCGTCAAGTTTCCGATGTTTGCCAAGTCGTCAGTCAAAGGCGATCAGGTCAACCCATTACACGCAGAGCTGATCAAAGCCACCGGTACGACGCCAAAGTGGAATTTCTACAAATACCTGATTGACCGCAAAGGTAACGTCGTCCAAGCGTATTCCAGTGTGACGACGCCGAATGATAAAAAGCTGATCGCAGATATTGAGAAGGCGCTTGCGCAGTAAGTGAGTGGCAGTGCTGATAGAACTCAGCACTTGCGCCCCCTCCCCATAGACAGGCCTTCCGCTTGTGGGAGAGGGGCGTTTCTTTGGGTTATCTTTCTTGTCGCAACAAGAAAGGAAAGCGGCAGCTGGGCCACTCCCGGCCGCCACCCACGAAGGGCAATCTCACAAATTAAAAAACGCCACTGAATTGCTATCTTCGCAGGAATAACATGCAAAAAATCAGAGCGATCCCCCCCTCGCCAGCTCAGATAAAAAGCCCCCAATCGTCGCATGCACCATCGCATCCACAATCTGATCATGCGTCAGTTTTTTATCTCGCAACAAAAACTCCATCGTCGGATCACAGGCTCTGGAATATAAAGTGTAGACCAACACATCATCAGGAACCAACGGCGTCAAAGCACCTTGCTCCCTTGCCGCAGCGACCATTGCGTGAAAACGCTTGTGTACCTTCAGCGCCACCATCACATAATCGAGATTGAGCATCAGACTCCGCTGCAACGTCAAACTGGTCGATGGCAAATGAGGAACGCCACCGTGGAGGCGCAGGCGCAGCGACCAGGCGAGGATGTGTTTAATTTTTTCGATCGCTGACTGTTCTTCTGGCAATTTCTCCAGTTCTTCCAGCGTTGCTTTTAATAAGCGCGTCAGGGCGGCCGCCGCCAAACGTTCTTTGGATGAAAAGTGTTTGTACAGACTGCCTTTGGCAATTCCCACTGCATCAGCGACGTCATCCATCGTCATGAGGTCATAGCCTTTTTCAGACAAAAGACGATTGACCGCATCGATGATGGCTTCTTCACGTGCGTCAAACTGTTGTTTTTTAAAAGGAATTTTTATTTGCATGATTTTTTCTGCACAAAAGAAAACTTTGTAGTATATTTTGTGACTGATGAGTCACGAAATGGAATTAACGGTCATATTTTATCCTAAGCGATAAATTTTCGCCGATATTATTCATTCGATGTGCAGTGAATCAACTTCCTTTCATCACAGCATCTTAGGGATGTAAGGAAAACGGCAGTGGAGAGATGATTTTGCAAAAATCTACAATTCACTGTTCGCTGCTGTACTACTATAACTTTGCTAGTTTGGCAATGATCCTAACTTAAAAACGAGACAGCCTCATGACGAAAATCGCAGTGATCGGTTCTGGTATCTCCGGACTCTCCAGCGCTTACGAGCTGAGTAAAGCGGGGTATGAAGTCAGCCTGTTTGAAGCAAACGCCTACTTTGGGGGACATACACATACTGTCGATATAACCCTGGAAGGGCAGACATACGGTGTGGATACTGGTTTTTTGGTCTTCAACCATAAAACTTACCCCAACCTGGTGCGCCTTTTTGCAGAGTTACAGATTGATACCGCAGCGACCGACATGTCATTTTCAGTCAAAATGCCGCTAGGAAAACGCACCCTAGAATGGGGTGGCGCTGATCTAAGCACCGTCTTTGCGCAAAAGCGCAACCTTCTCAGCCCAAGTTTTCTGCGCATGCTGCGCGATATTGTCCGCTTTAACAAACAAACCACCGCACTAGCACTGAGCAAAGACAACCAAGAATTTCAAACGCCGTTAGCTACATTTCTCGATCAGCATCATTACAGCGAGGAATTCCGCAACTGGTATCTATTACCGATGGCAGCCTGCATCTGGTCTTGCCCCACTGCAACGATGATGGCATTTCCGTTGGCTTCCTTCGTCAATTTCTGTCATAACCACGGCTTGCTGCAAGTCACTGACAGACCGCAATGGTACACAGTGCGCGGCGGTGCACGGCACTATGTCGATAAAATGCTGCCATACATCGCCCATCGACATCTGAATACGCCAGTCAAAGCAGTCTATGCTAACCCAAACGGTAAAATGGTCGTACACGCCACCAATGGGTTACAAGAATTTGATGACGTCATCATGGCGACGCACAGCGATCAGACACTCAAGTTACTGAGTGACGCAAACGAACACGAAAAACAAATCCTGTCCGCCGTTAAGTACCAGGCGAATCGTGCTGTGCTCCATACCGACAGCAGCTTTTTACCCTCCAACAAAAAAACCTGGTCAGCATGGAACTACCAAAGCAAAACTGGCGACGAAAGCCGCGTGTGTGTCCATTACCTGCTCAACCAGTTACAACCTTTACCGTTCACAACGCCTGTCATCGTCACCCTCAATCCCATCGAGGAACCTCGCGCAGATCAGATCATCGATAGTTATGATTATTCCCATCCTGTCTTTGATAAAGCAGCGATTCGTGCACAGCAACAGTTACCGGCGATCCAAGGCAAACGCGGCGTCTGGTTTGCTGGGGCGTGGACAAACTATGGCTTCCATGAAGACGGGCTGAAATCCGGTCTCAACGTTGCTGCGGCGATTAGTCACCGCGACCCAGTTGAATACAAACAATCAGAAAGTAAAGCGGCCTGAGATGACATCCTCTGCGTCCATCGCGAATCAAGCTTCTGTACGCCTGTGTGTTGGTGAAGTAGCCCATATCCGCCTTCGTCCGGCAAAAAATGCATTCAAATACGGCGTCTATTTTTTACGCTTGCCAATGCGTACGATGGCGGCATCCGTTGAACACAATGACTGTCGCTGGTTTTCACATAATCGCTTTAACCTTTTGTCTTTTTTCGACAAAGACCATGGTGACGGTAAACAAACACCGAGCGCATGGATTGATCAATTACTAGAAAATGAACACATCCACGATGCCAAAGGCGAAATCTGGCTTCAGTGTTTTCCGCGGGTACTCGGCTACGTGTTTAATCCTGTCTCTTTCTGGTTTTGCCACCATATAGATGGGAGTTTACGGGCCATTGTCTGCGAAGTTCGCAATACCTTTGGTGAAAAACATATCTATTTATTGGCGCATGGCGAGTCCATGAAAAATGGCGAAGAGCTCAAGGCCAAGAAACTTTTTCACGTCTCACCATTTTGCCCAGTCGAAGGTGGATATCGTTTCCGTTTTTTGCAACAGACTCAATCAAACAGTGGGGCAACGACGCATCATCACGTTGCTAACATTGACTACGACGATGCAGTGGGGCCATTGCTATTGACCAGTATTATCGGTACTGAATGTGCGTTGAACGACAGAAAAATTCTCTCGCTCATGCTTAGCTACCCGCTGATGACGATGGGTGTTGTTGCCAGAATCCATATTCAGGCACTGCGGCTTTTTATCAAACGCGTACCCTTCTTTTCTAAACCACTTCCACCATCCAAAGAGGTGAGCCGATGAGCACATTACACTCTACTGTTATGTCGACGACTGTTCGTGAAAATCATTTAGATATGGGACATTTTCCCGCTGAAGCACGCTTTGTTGTCAGCATGCTCAACAAACTTGAGCATGGCACGCTGGCGATACAATTTCCTGATGGTCAGATAGCCCATTTTGGTCGGGCAGATGAAGCTCATCGACACATCACCCTTAATCTAAAAAACTGGCAAATTTATCGTTCTGTGCTGAAATCAGGCGATATCGGTTTTGCAGAAAGTTATATCGCTGGACACTGGACAAGTAATAACCTAGCCGGATTAATTGAACTGATTACCCGTAATCGTGACCATCTGGAGTCGGTGATCTATGGGACGTGGTGGGGTAACTTGCTCTATCGTATCAAACACTTTCTGAACCGGAATTCAAAGTCTGGCAGCAAGAAAAATATCCATGCACACTACGATATTGGTAACGATTTCTATCGCTTGTGGCTCGATCCGTCGATGACCTACTCTAGCGCCCTATTCGCTGGTGATCAGGTGGATAATTTACATGACGCACAACAAACAAAATATCGCCGTATTCTAGAACAACTGGCACTACCATCGAATGCCAAGATTTTAGAGATTGGTTGTGGTTGGGGCGGTTTTGCAGAAATGGCGACAAGGGATGCAAACGCCCATGTGACTGGGCTAACACTGTCAACGGAACAATTGCATTTTGCCCGAGAGCGATTACAACATGCTGGGCTACATGGCCGCAGTGATCTACAGATCCAGGATTATCGCGATGCCCACGGCGATTATGATGCGATCGCATCAATTGAAATGTTTGAAGCAGTCGGTGAAGAATACTGGCCAGGTTACTTCTCATGCCTGCAGCGGAATCTGAAACAAGGTGGGCGCGCTTGTATTCAGACGATCGTCATTGCTGATGAATTATTTGAGCGTTATCGCAAAGGGACGGACTTTATTCAACAATACATCTTCCCTGGCGGTATGTTGCCGTCGATAGAAATCTTCCAACGACTTGCCAACGAGCACGGACTTGACGTTGTCAACACCTTCACGTTTGGTTTGGACTATGCGCGTACTTTGTTAGAGTGGCGAAAAACGTTTATGGAAAAAGTCAGTGAAGTCAAAGCGCAAGGTTTTGACGATGAGTTTATCCGTACATGGGAATTTTATCTGGCGTATTGTGAAGCAGGATTCCGTGCTGGCAATATTAATGTCGCGCAGTTCACGCTTGTAAAAAAATGATGTCCCGGCACTGGTTATCAGTCACCGCTTGCTTGCTGTGGTTCTGCTATGGATGTATCGGTGTCTCATTTGCCGAAACATCGACCACACCGCCATCGCACATTCTGCTGGAGATACCGCAAGTAAGTCTCAAGGGGAGTGGAACGTATCGTTGGTTTGGTCTGAGCATCTACGACGCCAGTTTGTGGACTGGTCCTGATGGATGGAGTGATCAGCCAAAGCAAAAGATTGCGCTCGACCTACGTTATGCCAGAAGTCTGGTAGGACGCAAGATCGCAGATGCCAGCGTGCAAGAGATGGAGAAGTTACAACTGGGTAGCACGACGCAGCGCCAACAATGGTTACAGCAAATGACAGCGCTATTTCCAGATGTCAAAGAAGGGACGCATATCACCGGAATTTACGTCCCTAATGAAACGGCACGGTTTTATCTGGACGGCAAATTATTAGGAGAAATCCGCGATGCTGAATTTGCCCGCGCTTTCTTTGCCATCTGGCTTGATCAACACACATCCGCGCCTGATTTACGAAAAAAGTTACTTGGTCTCACTCCGCCATCTCATTGAACTTCTGTACTAAAAAGGACGCATCATGAAACCCTCATTTACCCTCCGTTGTCTGGCGTTACTTAGTCTGCTGCTGTTATTGACTTCGTGCGCTAGCAACATCGATCCCTCTGTTTATCGGCAAGAGAAACCTTCTCTGGATTTACGGACTTACTTTAACGGTACAGTCGATGCATGGGGGATGTTTCAGGATCGTTCAGGGAAGATCGTCAAACGTTTTACGGTGGTGATGCAATGTCATTGGGATGGTGATACAGGCACACTAGATGAGGCTTTTGTGTACTCAGACGGCACCAAACAACGCCGCGTCTGGACGCTAAAACAAACTGCACCGGATCATTTCGTCGGTACAGCAGCCGATGTGATTGGCAGTGCCGATGGCACGGTATCCGGAAATATCTTGCATTGGAACTATGTCCTTGCCTTGCCTGTCGATGGCAGCACTTACCATGTCGACTTCGATGACACGATGGTGTTAATGGATAATAAAATCATGCTCAATCGCGCCATTATGCGCAAGTTTGGTATCGAACTCGGCAGCGTGACGTTGTCTTTCACTAAACGTGATGGTCAACAGCAATGAACCCGCTTATTCAGAATTGGAAACAGCGGCGAGTGTGGGTGATCGGCGCGTCAACTGGCATTGGTGCTGAAACTGCTAAACGATTACTTAGCTACGGCGCTGAAGTTGCTTTGTCAGCACGTCAAGTACTGAGTTTGCAGGAAACAGCAAAAGGCTATCCGCAGGCACTCATAGAACCTGTCGATATCACTGACCTGGCGAGCTTACAGGCGGCGCACGAACGGCTCCTGCAACGTTGGAAAACCATCGACCTAGTCTTAGTTGTTGCTGGAACCTACAATGAAATGCGGGTCGACAGTTTTGACATGGCGGCGGTCAATCACCTATTGGATATCAATGTGCGTGGCGTCTATCATTGCCTCGATGTCGTCTTGCCAACGCTTCTGAAACAAGGAAGTGGCGGCATCGGTATTGTGGGCTCTGTCGCTGGTTTGTCCGGCTTACCAAAGGCCTTAGTTTATGGCCCCAGCAAAGCGGCCATCATTAATTTATGTGAATCGCTGTTCATTGATTTACGTCCACGTAATATAGCGGTGTATCTCATCAATCCGGGCTTTGTAGCAACACCAATGACTGAAAATAATGACTTTGAGATGCCTGCGCTTATGACTGCACACGACGCGGCGGCAGCGCTTGTCAAAGGCTTAGAAAAAGGCGATTTTCATATCCATTTTCCAAAACGTTTTACCAACTGGTTGCGACTTGCACGCTTACTACCGTATCGTACTTATTTCTATCTGGTGCATAAAGTCACTGGTTTATAAGGAAACTTGATGATAGATCACCAAACCAGCTTACAACGCTTAGTACATTTTTTTGAAACCCTGACACCTGAACAAACGCGGGATTTATCGACGATTTATAGCGTAGATGCTTACTTCAAAGATCCATTTAATGACGTTCGCGGTTTACCAGCCGTCACGCATATTTTTCAGCATATGTTTGTTCAGGTGGAAAAACCTCGTTTTAAAATTACTTCGACCGTGTTGCAAGGAGATACAGCGTTTCTGTGCTGGGATTTTTATTTTTATATGAAAAAATTCAATCCTGATGAACAGTGTATACGTGGTGCGACACATGTCCGTTTTTCGGAGGACGGCAAAGTGCAGATGCACAGGGATTATTGGGATGCAGCAGAAGAATTATATGAAAAATTGCCATTGCTTGGCACCTTGATGCGGTGGTTGAAACGAACGGCAAATAAGTAAGTCGCCGAATCAGATCAAAACGCGTGAAACCGCATGGAACTGGCAATAATAGAATTGGGACTACAGGTCGGTGAGATATGCGTTATTCCACGTGAATAACCGTCATATTTCTTGCCCCTTTTGCTTTTTTTTCGCTGTCACTTCTGATGACTAGACGATCAATCTCTAATTAAACGCCAAATCCAATATTAAAAGGCTTAGAAACACGGCATAAACTTCGCTCAAAAATCTTCGCGCCTTCTTTAGGTTTAGTCTGATCGAGCTTAATACCTTTGATAACGGGAGAAATGCCAGTTAAACCATTTTTCGGATCAGCGTTGGCACCGACTCCCATGATGGTCAGGTAGCCATCCTTAGGATAAATAATGTACATGCCGTGGTAGCCTTCGCTTGCAGTATTCTCGTTTGCTTGATGTAACCCTATTCTAATTTTTTGTATGATTTCTTTCTTTCCATTCCAGACATCATTTAGTTGATGTCCATTTTCTAAATAGAACATTCCGTAGTTTAAATAATCTATACCAGAAATTCCGTCACCATAATGTTGCCAACATCTATCTGTATCTTGGCTATGTCTGTTGTTCATATATTGCTTAAAAATTGGAGTATTATAAAAATCACTTTCGCCAACATTTCTCAACTTGACATCTAAACCTTTTGTACCTGCGTACGCAAAATGGCTAGTCATTAAAGTAAAAATAAAAAATCGAATAATTAATATCATTTTCGCTTTATCCTAAAATTAAGAGTAGTCATAGTCAGCCCCATCGCCTTTACCAATTTTTATAGCTTTTCCAAAAAATAGCTGCGCCGCTTTAATATCAACTTCCTGCAACCCCTTCTCCTGCTCTTTCTCCGCAAATTTTTGATACGCAATCGGCACAAAGTACTCAACGCCTTTGCTCGTCGGATCAGGGTATTCAATCAATATTGTATCGTGCTGATTACCTCCCAACACCAGCATCTTTCCTTTCCACGTGCCATAAACAAAACAAACATGCCCACCACCATCGCGCCTGCAATAACGAATGGCGCCATAAACAGGCTTGCTAATCTTGACGAATTTGTCCGGATTGTTGTGGCAGAAATGAGAGCCCATGAATCCTGTAGGTGCTGATAGATAGCGTTTCTAAGCAATTAAAGTTTGCAATATCAATACCGATTTAACTAATCACAGTTATCCCAACAATGTTTACGTCAATGAACATGGAGAGCGCCCCGGGAATCAATGGCAAAAGGTTTTGTAACTCGACATAAACTACGTTCAAAAATCTTAGCTCCGACACTGGGAAAGGTTTGATCGAGTTTAATATCTCTGAGAATAGGAGAAATACCTGTCATTCCCCTC